>ENA-UOJR01000009-UOJR01000009.1-human-gut-metagenome-genome-assembly--contig:-C115P-NODE-9-length-307054-cov-40.286734_pt1 | contig 307054 bp, 205 predicted proteins | sample MGYA00242354_ERZ723901 | MGnify/ENA metagenome assembly ERZ723901
AGTATGGACAGGACCCGGAAAACCAACTTTGCACGGATGACTTTGCCGGACATTGGGCGCACAATGCCAACCTTTCAGTGAAAGCGATTATGGGCGTAGCCGGATATAGCGAGATGGCTCGTATGCTCGGTTTGAATGATGTGGCAGATAAATATGCAGCGACAGCCAAGAAAATGGCGGTGAAGTGGGAAGGAATGGCAAATGAAGGCGACCATTACCGTTTGGCTTTTGACCGTAAGAACACTTGGAGCCAAAAATACAATATGGTTTGGGATAAGTTGTGGAATCTGAATCTGTTCCCTAATAATGTAATCGGAAAAGAAATCAGCTATTACTTGACAAAACAGAATCCTTATGGACTTCCTCTAGATTCCCGCAAAGAATACACAAAATCCGACTGGATTATGTGGACAGCAGCTATGTCTCCGGATAAAGAGACTTTTCAGAAATTTGCTAATCCTCTCTATAAATATATCAACGAAACGGTATCTCGTGTGCCTATCAGTGACTGGCATCATACAGACAGCGGCAGATGGGTCGGCTTCAGAGCACGTTCAGTAATCGGAGGATACTGGATGAAGGTATTAATGGACAAAGTTCAGAATAATCAATAATTTAAATCTAGTGTATTATGAAATGTAAAACTATGAAACATGGGAGCATAGGGCTACAGTGCATGATGTTGGGATTCATCTTTGCAGTCTGTCTTGGTAGCTGTAAAGATAGTAAAGATGAGACATCAGCGCCTTACGATCCGAATCAGCCGGTAGAGGTGACAGATTTTACGCCTAAATCGGGAGGTGGAAAAAAGAAAATGATTATCTATGGAAGTAATTTTGGAACAGACCGTTCTATCATTTCTGTAAAGGTAGGTGGAAAAGATGCGATTGTTGTCAGTGCCAAAGGTACCAGTATTTACTGTTCTACACCGGAAAGCTGTTTTGAAGGGACTGTCGAAGTGAAAGTTGGTGAGCAAACGGTGATATTGCCTGAAAAATACCAGTATGAACCGCAAATGGTAGTAACGGACTTATGTGGTGATGTGGACGAATTGGGTAATGGAGATGTCGTAGAGACTGGGCCGTTCGATAATTGTGGAAAAATAGAGTATCCTTTCTGGTTCTCTTTCGATCCCCAACATCCTAACATTCTTTATTTGTCTCAAAATAATCAAAGTAGACCTTTAAGAGTGTTGGATTTGGAAAAGAAAATGATCTATTCCAAAAAATTGGATAATATTGATCGTACAACGACCATTACATGGACGAATGATGGAGATATGGTATTGGCTACCCCACAAAATAATGGTGCTACGAATAGAAATAATATTATTTTAGAGCGTGGCAGCAGTGCCGATGGGCAGGATTTCAAAGAGTCCAGTTGGGTGCCTTTGACGCATGGCAATGCTTGTAATGGATCTATGATTCTTCCACAAACGGGAGAGCTTTATTTCAATCATCGTGCAACGGGCAATGTATACAGATATAATTTTATAGAGAACGGCTATAATAACAATCCGAATGTTCCTAACGGAGCCGGATTGCCTGACCTTCTGGCATTTAGTGTGCCTAATCAGACGGTTGACTTCAGTATGGTCCCTCATCCAACGGGGAAATACATTTATATCATCATGCATGAGTCACATTATATCCTTCGTTCCAATTATGATGAAGAAACCAAAAAACTGGTGACTCCGTACATCGTATGCGGACAATCCGGTGGGGCTGATTATAAAGATCTTGTAGGTATCAATGCGCGTATCAATAAACCTGGTCAAGGTGTTTTCGTACTCAATGAGGAATATAAGGCTGCTAATAAAAGTGATTGGTATGACTTTTATTTTACGGATACAGAAAATCATTGTATCCGAGTGTTGACTCCGGATGGAATAGTTTCGACGTTTGCCGGACGTGGTTCTGCCTCTTCAACTAGTTATAAATGGGGTAAGCAAAACGGAGAGATACGCGAGAGAGCTCGTTTTAATAAACCGATAGCTTTGGCCTACGATGAGGCGACGAAGACTTTCTATGTTGGCGATTCGGGAAATTATAAGATTCGGAAGATTGCCAAAGAGCAGGCTCCGGACGATTTAGTCGGAGCAGAACCTAGTGACAGTGAGAATCAAGAAAATCAATAAAAAGAAGAACACATGAGAGTAAAAGAATTTATTACGATTTGCCTGTTACTGGTCTCTGTTTCCCTTTTTGCTCAGGAGAAGACATTTGAGGTGACAGGAGTCGTGACAGATACAAATAAAGAGCCGTTGGTCGGCGTCAATGTGACAGTGAAGGATAAGCCGGGCTTGGGAGCGATAACAGATATCAACGGACGTTACAAAATTAAGATTGAGGAATTTTCCCGTTTGGTATTCTCGTATATCGGTTTCGATACGCAAGAGGTATTGGTGAAACGTCAGAATTTGGTCAATGTATCGATGAAAGAATCGGATGCCAGGGAAATTGATGAAGTGGTTATCACGGGAACCGGTGCACAGAAAAAGTTGACCGTGACCGGTGCCGTGACGAACGTAGATGTCGAGGTTTTAAAATCTAATCCTTCAGCCAACCTCTCCAATGCGTTGGCGGGAAACGTGCCGGGTGTGCTTGCCATGCAGACTTCCGGACAGCCGGGTGTGAACACCTCTGAATTCTGGATTCGTGGTATATCTACTTTTGGTGCCAATAGCGCTGCATTGGTGTTGGTTGATGGCTTTGAACGTGATCTGGATGAAATCAATATTGAAGATATTGAATCTTTTACTGTATTGAAAGATGCTTCTACTACAGCGATTTATGGTCCTCGTGGTGCAAATGGAGTAGTGCTGATTACAACCAAACATGGTAAGGAGGGCAAGATTAAGATTAATGCTAAGGTGGAGACCTCTTATAATGCGCGTACCATTACGCCGGAATTTGCGGATGGTTATACTTATGCCATGTTGATGAATGAAGCGCGAATTACTCGTAATCAGGAGAGAATGTATCAAGATGATGAAATGGAGATTCTGCGGTTGGGACTTGATCAGGATTTGTATCCGAATGTAGACTGGATGGACGTGCTGTTGAAAGATGGAGCGATGACTTATCGTGCCAATTTGAATATGAGTGGTGGCGGCAGTACGGCACGTTACTTCGTGTCTCTTAGCTACGTCAATGAAGAAGGTATGTATAAAACAGACGAGGCCATGCGCAAGGATTACAACACCAATCCTAGTAGCCAGCGTTGGAACTATCGTTTGAATACAGATATTGACATTACGAAGAGTACTCTTGTCAAAGTAGGGGTGTCCGGTTCATTGAAGAAACGGAATGCACCGGGACAGGGTTCTAACGTATGGACTTCTTTAATGGGACAGAGCCCGATCAGTATTCCCGTCATGTACTCTAACGGTTACATTCCTTCACACGGAACGGACGATAATCGTAATAATCCTTGGGTACTTGCTACACAGAGTGGTTATAAGGAAATCTGGAATAATAAGATTCAGACCAATATCTCTTTGGAGCAAAAGTTGGATTTTATCACCAAAGGTTTGCGCTTTGAGGGACGTTTCGGATTCGATACAAACAATCAGAGTGAAATCGATCGGATAAGAATGCCGGAAACTTGGCGCGCTCAAAGAGACCGTGATGATGAGGGGAATGTGGTTTACAAGCAACAGAACGCAGAAAAACCGATGGCACAAACCAGTTCTTCTACTGGTGAGCGGCGCGAATTCTTGGAAGCATTCTTACAATATAGTCGTGCGTTCAAAGCGCATCATGTGGGTGGAACATTGAAATATAGTCAGGATGCTTATCGGACCACGGTTGGTATAGGAACGGATGTGAAAAATGGGGTTGCCCAACGTCACATGGGATTGGCAGGTCGTGCCAGCTATAACTGGAACTATCGTTACTTTGCCGATTTTAATTTTGGTTATAATGGTTCGGAAAATTTTGCGGATGGACACCGTTTCGGCTTTTTCCCGGCTTTTTCTTTGGCTTGGAATATAGCGGAAGAGAAGTTTGTCAAGAAACATCTGAAATGGATGAATATGTTCAAGTTGCGTTATTCTTATGGTAAAGTGGGTAACGACAAGATGAATGAACGTTTCCCCTATTTATACACGATTAATGATAATGGAAGTGGCTGGACTTGGAGTGATTACAATTCTTCGGACAATGTTTATACAGGAATGTGGTATACACAACTGGCATCCAATAATGTTACTTGGGAAATTGCAACCAAGCACGATGCAGGTGTGGATCTCTCCTTATTCAACGACAAGTTTACGGCTACTGTAGATTATTTCCACGAACGGCGTGACGGTATCTATATGGAACGTAAATATCTGCCGGGCATTGTGGGGGTGAATAGTAACCCGAAAGCGAATGTGGGAAGTGTGCTGTCGAAAGGTTTTGACGGGAACTTTGCTTATAAGCAGAAGTTGGGAAAAGTCAATCTGACTGTCCGCGGTAATTTCACTTACAGTAAAAATGAGATTCTGGAGAAAGATGAAATGAATGCGGTTTACCCTTATCAAAAAGAGGCCGGTTATCGGGTGAATCAGGCGAAGGGATTGATCGCTTTGGGGTTGTTTAAGGACTACGATGATATACGCAATAGTCCGCAGCAAACCAACTGGGGAAAGGTTCAACCGGGTGACATCAAATATAAGGATGTTAACGGAGACGGAATTATCAATGCGAGTGATGAGGTGGCTATCGGTGCCACAACGAAGCCCAATTTAATTTATGGGTTTGGTATCTCTGCGCAGTGGAAAGGGTTCGATTTCAATGCACATTTCCAGGGGGCAGGCAAATCTTCGTTCTTCATTAACGGGCCTACCGTATATGCCTTTAGTGGTAGCCAGTGGGGAAATGTCCTGACAAATCTGGTGAAAGACCGCTATGTCGATGCGGAGACAGCTGCCACATTGGGTATCTCTGCCAATGAGAATCCGAACGCTTCATATCCGCGTCTTAGTTATGGAGGAAACGACAATAACTATAGGGCCTCTACCTTCTGGCTAAGAGACGGTTCTTATTTGCGCTTGAAAACATTGGAAGTGGGCTATACCTTACCGAAATCGATCGTAAACAAGATGCGGTTTAATAAGATACGTGTATTTTTCATTGGTACCAACCTCCTGACGTTTGCCAAATTTAAAGAATGGGATCCGGAAATGGGAAGTACTAACGGAGAGAAGTATCCGCTTGCCAAAACATTTACTTTGGGGTTGACTGTGAATATCTAATTTAATGCATGAAAAATGAGAAAGATATATAAACTGTATATTGGTATTATGCTGAGCGTGATTGCCGTTGCTTGTTCGGATAAACTCGACTCAGATAAATATTTCAAAGACCGTCGGTCTTTGGAGGATGTGTTTACTGACAAGGAAAACACGGAAGAATGGTTGGCAAATGCCTATTCCTATTTGGGAGGATACAATCTGGAAGTATCTATGATGCTGAATACAATCACTAATTTTGCCGATGACATTTATTTCGGAGGCAATAGTCTCGCAGGGTATAAGACTTTTAAGACCGGTACTTACGATGAGAGTTACCGGCACTCATGGGATGATAGTTATAAAGGTATCCGCCAAGCCTCTATCTTCATTCAGAATATTGACATGAACACGAAGTTTACGGAAGAGGAGAGAGCGGATCTGAAAGCGCAGGCGCGCTTTGTCCGTGCTTACTATTACTGGTTGTTGTTACGCAAATACGGTCCTGTACCCTTGCTGCCCGATGAGGGATTGGATTATACTGCCACTTATGATGATCTAGCCATTCAACGCAGTTCGTATGATAAGTGTGTGGAATACATTGAATCGGAGATGCTTCTGGCTGCCAAAGATCTGCCCTTGACCCGTGCCATTAACCAGGTGGCACGTCCTACGCGCGGAGCGGCATTGGCTGCTCGTGCCAGAGCATTATTGTATTCGGCTAGTCCCATCAATAATCCCCGCCCGGGAGATGCGGACAAGTTCTCGGATATGGTAGATTACGACGGAAATTGTTTGATGTCACAGGAATACAATGAATATAAGTGGGCCAAAGCAGCTGCTGCGGCCAGAGATGTGATGGAACTTCCCGGAGAAAATAGCGGACATCGCTATGAACTCTATCATAAAAAGGCGACTAACATTGCCGAACCCGGATATCCGGCTACCATTGCCCCTTACCAGGACGATGACTTCTCAACGAAGACATGGGACGAAGGTGGTTATAGTGATATAGACCCTTATGAATCTTATCGGGCAGTTTTTAATGGTGCATTAGCGATGTATCAAAATCCGGAGTTGATTTTCAGTCGCGGACGTAACCAGGGAGGTAACAGCCTGGTTGAAATGGTGAAGCTTCAAATGCCGAGAACTTTAGGGAACGGAAGTAATGCTTACGGTATGACATTAAAGATGTGTGACGCTTACTATATGTATGACGGTTCAGAGTTTGACCGCCAAACCTTTTTGGACACTTGTCGGGTTGGAAACCGTTTTGTGACTGAAAAGGAAGGACAAGCAGGGACATATCCTCATTTAAAGAAAGGAGTGTGGAAAGAATATGCATGGCGTGAACCTCGTTTCTATGCTTCCGTTTCTTTCAATGGTTGCGTGTGGTCTTTACTGAAAAATGCAGAGACAACAGACTATAAGAATGACGTTGAGAAGCAGGTCAACTATTATTACGGCATCAATTCTGACGGTTTCTCCGGTACAGGTGTTTATTTGCGGTCCGGCATCGGTATCATGAAGTATGTACATCCGGATGATACGAATCGGAAAGAAATCAAAGCGAAAGCGGAGCCAGCTATTCGTTTTGCCGAAATTCTGTTAATCTATGCCGAAGCTTTGAATGAATTGGAAGACGGATCTTCATACAACATTCCATCGTGGGATGGTTCTACTAGTTATACTGTCAAACGTGATATTGATGAAATGAAAAAGGGCATCAGAGATGTGCGTCGTCGCGCAGGTGTTCCCGATTATACCATGACAGAATATCAGGATCGGGATGTGTTCCGTACGAAACTGAAACATGAACGTCAGATTGAGTTCATGGCAGAAGGACAGCGTTATTTCGATTTGCGCAGATGGAAAGATGCAGAAGTGGAAGAATCCAAGAAAAATTACGGATGTAACTTTTATATGTCGGATACAGAGGAGCAGAGAGAACAATTCTACACTCCGATTGAAATTGCGGATTTGCCCACTGCCTTCTCACGCAAGCTCTATTTCTGGCCGATCAGCCACGATGAGTTGAAACGCAATAAACGGTTGACACAGAATCCGGGATGGACATACAATGATTAATCTCCTAATAAGAATATGATATGAAGAATATATATATTTATTTAAGTTTATTGGCTGTCATCGTCTTGGGAACCGCTTGTAATAATGAGTGGGAAGATGAGCAGTATGAACAATACGTCTCTTTCAAAGCGCCTATCGCTTCCGGAGGCGATGGTGTTACTACTATCTACGTCAGATATAAGGAGGATGGGAAAGTGACTTATCAATTGCCTGTAGTTGTCAGCGGCTCTACAGTGAACGGACAGGACAGAGATATTCATATAGCGGTGGATAAGGATACACTGCACACGTTGAATATCGAGCGTTTCAGTCTTTATCGCCCGGAACTGTGGTATACGGAACTGGAGGAGGACAAATATGAATTCCCCGAAACGGTGCATATTCCTGCCGGTTCGTGTGTAGAACAGTTGAATATCGATTTCAATTTGCAAGGCATTGATATGTTGGAAAAGTGGGTTTTACCACTAACCATTGTAGATGATGAGTCTTACAATTATCAAAGTCATCCGCGCAAGAACTATGCGAAAGCTTTGTTGAATGTGGTTCCCTTTAATGATTATTCAGGTTCGTATGCGGCTTCGTCCATGAAAGTGTATACTTATATCAATGGTAAGCCCGATACCAATGCCAGAACGACCGATAAGCGCACCGCGTATGTGATAGACAACAATTCCGTATTCTTTTATGCCGGTCTGATTAATGAAGACATGGATAAGGATATCCGTAAGAAATACAAAATCAATGTGCGTTTTAGGGACGATGAAACATTGGATATGGAACCAGATGATCCCAATAACGAAATGCAGTTCAAATTGATAGGAACACCTATCTATAGCAAAACATCGATTATGGATGCTACACGCCCTTATTTGGAACGTCGTTATGTTCAAATCATGTTTGAATACGATTTTCAGGATTTCACCTATGGTGGAAGTGGTATAGAAGTCATTCCCATCAAATATAGGGTGGAAGGAAGCATGACGCTTCAGCGGAATATCAATACCCAGATTCCGGATGAAGATCAGCAGGTTGAATGGTAATCCTATTAATAAATAGAAATAGGGAAGATATAGGAAATTATATCTTCCCTATTTGCTTATAAATAGATTATGACCGACAGCTTTCACCTCTGTTTACCTGTTTTTTTCCTTTATTGATTTGTATTTTTCCTTTTTTAAAAGAAAACTTCTCTACTTTTGTTCTGTAGGTCAGTCATACAAAAAACGACAAGAAGTACAGTTAATTAAATCAAAATAGTTATGAACATCAAGAAACATTTGCCTTGGCTCGGAGCTTTGCTACCCGTGGTCAATATGCAGGCAGAGACAAAACCCAATGTTGTCATTATCTATATAGATGATATGGGAATCGGAGATATCGGTTGTTATGGAGGTAAGTTTGTCCCCACTCCGAATATTGACAAGATAGCGCAGGACGGATTATTATTCAATCAATATTATTCCTCGGCACCGGTCAGCTCACCTTCCCGTTGCGGACTGACAACAGGGACATTTCCTATAACACAAGGAATCAACACCTTTTTAAATGGGAAAGCTGCTAATAAAAAATGTGAGCAACGCAACTTTCTAAGCGATAAGGCTCCTTCTATGGCACGTGCTTTTCAGAGTGCAGGTTATGCTACCGGACATATCGGGAAATGGCACATGGGAGGCGGACGCGACGTGCGCAATGCCCCTTCTATTAGGAATTATGGTTTCGACGAATATATATCAACGTATGAAAGCCCTGACCCTGATCCGGCAATCACTGCTACCAACTGGATCTGGTCAGCTAAAGACAGTGTAAAACGTTGGAGACGTACCGAATACTTTGTAAATAAGAGTATTGACTTTGTCAAACGTCATAAAGACCAACCCTTCTTCCTGAATCTGTGGCCGGATGATATGCATACCCCTTGGGTACCGGAATTTAAGCAAAAAGAAAACAAAAGCTGGAATACGGAAGAAGCCTTCATTCCTGTTCTTGCTGAAATGGATAAACAGATCGGACGTTTTATCAAAGCACTGGAAGAGCTGGGATTATCAGAAAATACAATCGTGATTTTCACTAGTGACAACGGACCGGCTCCCAGCTTTCAATCCGCTCGTGCTGCTTATTTAAGAGGAACTAAGAACAGCCTTTATGAAGGTGGTATTCGTATGCCGTTCCTGATAAAATATCCCAAGAAGATAAAGGCCGGGCAAGTGAATAGCGAAAGCGTGTTGTGTGCAGTCGATTTATATCCGTCTTTGTGTGCAATAGCCGGGATTGCAACAGAAAAAGGCTATCAAGGAGACGGACAAAATTATGATAAAATTCTTTTGGGTAAGTCAAAAGCTAAACGTAAAACAGATTTGATGTGGGATTTCGGAAGAAATCAGTTCTTTAAGAAACCGGGAAACCCGAATGACAGAAGTCCTCATCTGGCTATACGCAGCGGTAACTGGAAGTTGCTGATAAATAGTGATGGAAGTGATGCGCAATTGTATGATATTGAAAAAGATAAGTTCGAGAAAAATGATGTAGCACAGTCGCATCCGGAAGTTGTAGCCAAGTTAAGTAAAAAAGTATGTAAATGGTTTGAAGAGAATAAAGATAAAGGAAAAGAGTAATACAGTGAAAAACAAATTATAAACCAACATTAAACTTATGAATTCTAAATTATTACTATTGCCGACTGCTTTGATGGTTGCCGGTAATTCTGTAGCGGAAGCGAAAGGGAAAAAGTCGGATAAACGCCCTAATATTCTGGTAATTCTTGCAGACGATCTCGGGTACTCCGATTTGGGATGCTATGGTAGTGAGATTCATACTCCTAATTTGGACAAACTGGCACAAGAAGGAGTACGATTTAATCATTTTTATAATGCAAGCCGTAGTTGTCCGACGCGTGCTTCCCTATTGACGGGACTTTACCAGCATCAGGCCGGAATCGGACGAATGACCTTTGATGCTCACTTACCGGGCTATCGTGGGACACTCTCACGTAATGCCGTTACCATTGCCGAAGTATTGAAGGAAGCAGGATATACCACCAGTATGGTTGGAAAATGGCATGTTGCAGAAACTCCTCTGCGCAAAGATCAACGCGAATGGCTGGCACACCGTGTTTTCCATGACACATTCTCTGATTTGTGTCATTATCCTGTAAATCGTGGGTTTGATTCTCATTATGGAGTTATTTATGGGGTAGTGGATTATTTTGATCCGTTTAGTCTGGTAGAAGGTGAGGTACCCATAAAAGAAGTACCCGACGGGTATTACATCACACAAGCTCTTTCAGACCGTGCTGTACAGGAAGTAGAAGAATACGCAAAAGATGACAAACCATTCTTCATGTATCTGGCTTATACAGCACCACACTGGCCGCTGCATGCATTGCCGGAAGATATTGAGAAATACAAGGATACCTATAAAGTAGGTTGGGAAGCTATCCGTAATGCCCGCTACGAACGTCAGAAGCAATTGGGCATTTTCCCGGGAATGGATAATTTCTTGTCCGAACGTCAGTTTCATGACAAATGGGAAGACAATCCGCACGCGGAATGGGATGCCCGTGCCATGGCTGTTCATGCTGCCATGATCGACCGTGTAGACCAAGGTATCGGGCAGGTTATTGAGGCTTTAAAAAAGACTGGGCAGCTTGATAATACATTGATTCTTTTCCTGTCTGATAATGGGTGCAGTAATGAAGATTGCCAGAATATGACTGGTGGGGAGAACGACCGTCCGGATATGACCCGTGATGGAAAGAAAATCATTTACCCACGTAATAAACAAGTATTGCCCGGACCACAAACTACATACGCTTCATTAGGAGCCCGCTGGTCTAATGTGGCTAATACTCCGTTCCGCTTCTGGAAAGCTAAATCTTATGAAGGAGGTATCTGTACTCCGATGATTGCCCACTGGCCGAAAGGTATCAAAAAGAACGTAGGTGGCATGACGTCTGAAATCGGCCATGTGATGGACATTATGGCTACTTGTATTGATCTGGCGGATGCAGAATATCCTACAACGTACAAAGGACATGATATTCTTCCTATGGAAGGAAAGAGTTTGCTTCCGATCTTTAAGACCGGACATCGTAAAGGACATGATTATTTAGGTTTCGAACACTTCAACGAACGTGCTTTCCTGTCTAATGATGGCTGGAAATTAGTTCGTCCGAAAAATAACTCTCAATGGGAATTGTACAACTTGAATGAAGATCGTAGTGAGCAACACGATCTGGCTGCTAAATATCCGGAAAAGGTGGCAGAGATGGCAAAGGCTTATGAAGCATGGGCGAAACGTTGTATGGTAGAACCTTATCCGGGACAGAAAAAGAAATAAGAATTATTTCATAGAAAATGGGTTTTATATAAAACAGATTAATAGAGGACTGAACAAATAATGGGGATGAAGGATTCCGGGTCAGGAATAACTTCATCCCCATTAATATATTCACATACTAACTTGACTAATCCGTAATAGAGATTATTGTTCTGTTTTGCTAATAGTAGAATACCTCATGCTTCCTATTTGTCCATCTTTACCCAGTGTTTCCGCTTGAATAATCAACGGAGTGGAATATTGATTATTATAACATTCAATCACCGCTTTCCCATTTTCATCAGCTTGTACGGATGGATTCCAGTATAACGTCCGTCTTTTATCTACTTTGTCCATATACAGCTCCTTGGTCGGGTAGGCGGGAGAATAATATTCCAATGGACGGGTATATCCTTGGATAACAGTTTGCCGGGTACCTAGTACCGCACTTTGGCTTTTATTCAATACATCGCGTCTGGGCAGGGGAATCAGGTAGAAAACACTATATTTATCCAGTTTGCTTATATCGACTCCTGTACTATCGGTCACCTCGGACATCTTTGTATTTTGGATGATGTCGTCATCAATACCTCCGGTACCTTTGCTAATGATGATAGAAGCTAATCCGTCCACCTCGGTCAGCATCATTTGAGTTTCTGTTTCAGACAAAATGTGATTATCCATAATATAGCAGATCGGTTTCTGGCGATACGTATGCTTGTCATTGGTACGATCCCAATAAAATTGCGGGCTCAACTTTTCCATTAATTCGGGAATGGTAGTGACAATCTTTCCATTATCGCGTAATACATCCACCGAACGGCGTACATCGTAATAAGCATCAATACTCTTCTCGCTGATCTTGGTAGCCATGTTACTTCCTTGCCGGCGTTTGCTTTTTATTTCCACCTCATCCAATACATAAAGTCCTTCTACCTTCCGGATAGAATCCATGTATAGAGAATCAAAACTCTCGGCTTTCTGTTGCCAGTAGGCCAGGTCTTTCCATTCCGGATGAAGCTCTTTGTAGCCGTAGGCCCGCGGAGCGGGGGAGAAATTACGGTCGATCAGGATAGAAGCATCCTTATTACGTTCTTTACCGACTTTCCGGGTTTGGATCACTGCCTCCGTCGTTCCTTCAAAATCTTCCACCGGAATGGTGAAACGACCGTTTTCATCGGTCACGGTTCCTCCGGTTATGAATTGATCGTCCTTCTTCACTATCACGCTAAGCGCAATATCTTTCAGCTTATTTTTGAGAATGGTTGATTTCACCTGCCCGTTCAGTGCCAATTGTGCTTCCGGCAATTGAAGCGGAGTGAAAGGAGCGGTAGAGATGGTCTGGTTCATGTCATATTTACGCCATCCGTGCACCATCAATAAAACATCCAGTTCGGTTTGCTTTCGCGGAGACGGGGATGCGAAGTAATAACCGGGTTGGTGGATATATCCTTTTAAATCGGAGGTTAACAGCAGATCGGTGAAAATATTGTTGTCATACTCCAGGTAATCCGACCGGACACCATCCCGGATGCTGACTGACAATTCTCCGGATACTGGTTCTCCCTTAGCATTCTTTACTTGCAATTCGCAACGAATGGGAGCGTAGGGAGCGTACACTTCTTTCAATCCTTCCGTCGATATTTGCAGGGGAGCACGCGGATTGGCAAAGACGAAACGTTCGCACAATGTATTACCTGCCCGGTTGATGAGGCTGACCTGCAGTACACCTGCCGGTAGTTTACGGGTGGGCAAAATAAACTCCTGCGGAGCATCTGCCCGGCAACTAATCAGCTGATGAATAGATGGACGCCCTTGATGACTGATAAATACAGCCAATGTGTCTTGAGGAGTGGCGGCATTGCAGGATACTCTCACCAAAAGGGCACCGGCATTACTGACAGTGCTTAAAACATACCCGTTGGGCAATGCCTGTGGAAGTGTGAATTCATATTTCTTTCCTTGAAAACTGACTTTAGCGATCGCGGGTTGAGCGGAAGGAGTATATTCAAAATGTCCTATTCCATCGTGCAAAGTTTCGAAAGAGGTGATCTCTGTTCCTTCTTTGGTATAGATCGTTCCCGATAATTCAATGTCCCCTCCATTCTTACTCTCCGCCTTGAAAGCGACTTGCGAAGTTACCCCCTCCACTAATTGTCCTCCTTCAGGGAAAAAACGCAAATTAAACTTCTCCTCCGTTTCAGACGGACGGTTCTTCATCGACGAACTTAGTTCGTAAGTCGTGATACTACGTTCCAATTTATCACTATTGGAAAGCTGATAAATAGGAAAAGTGCGCGAAAAATACTGTGGCTCATCGAAAGCAAGCATCCAGCGCGTATAGGCGCGTACCTCATAATAACCGGATAGCATTGAATGAGGAAGAATAAATTGCCCATTTCCTTCTCCCTGTGTCAGCTTGATAATTTGTTTATCTGCTATATGCCCTGTCTGGTCTACTAACTCCACATACAGAGGGCGACTGATCAGACTGAAAGTCTGCTTTTCGGCAAGGGTGACATAAGCTTTGAACCAAATTGTGTCACCGACGTAATAACTCGTATTATCAAAATGTAAATACGCTTTCTCCCGTGGAAAGTTGTTGGCGAATGTTTGTGCCTGGTTCATATATTGTTGGAATATAACCTTGGCGGGAGGTACTTCTCCTGACACATACGCGGTCAGGAGATTATATACAATGAATATCAGTACGAATAGTTTGTTTTTCATGGTAGTTTACTATTTTTTTATTTCTCTCGGCCTACTTGGAATCTTTTCGAAGATAGCTTTAATACGTTGCATATCCAGCTTGGGACGTCGGTCATAATAATAAATTCCATTTTTCTCTAAATCAATGTCGGTCAATTGCGTGTAGCAAAATCCTGTAACATCGGGTGAAGAAGCTATCGTCTGGATTAGCCCTTCCAGTCGTTCGTAGAATCCCTCTTCGTTGGTAAGCATTCCTCCATATCCCCACGAGTTATCCCGTTTGGTCGATTCTGTCCAAAGTATACCTCCGAATTCTCCGATGAAAAAAGGCTGATTGTTGTAGAACGCCATTCTGTTGTTAGGCTTCAAGTGTTGTGCAAAACGTATGGCGTCAGATTCGTAGTTCCTGATACTCCAGATGTCACTCATGAAGTGTACGTCCCCTGCAATACCGTTCACAGGACGTGAAGGGTCTATGGCTTTGGTCAGTTGATAGGTGCCGATGCACAGACGCATCATTGTACCCGACAGGAGGGATAATGCATCTTCAAGCGGCTGATTGAAGGGAACCCAGGTTATGATTGACGGATGATTGCGATCTCGTGTGATAACTTCTGTCCATTCGCTGAGGAAGTTGCGTGATGCTACTTCATTCTTGATATTCATACCCCAGTTGGGAGATTCTCCCCAGGTTATAAATCCCAATTTGTCAGCCCAGTAGTGGAATCTTTCTTCAAATACCTTTTGATGAAGGCGTGCTCCGTTGAATCCGGCTGCTTTGCTTAGTAGAATATCATTTTTCAGAGCTTCGTCGCTTGGAGCTGTCCAGATTCCATCCGGATAATATCCCTGATTTAGGACGAGGCGTTGAAAGTAAGGCTCATTGTTTAAATAGATCATTCCGTCTGATGTATGCACTTTACGCATACCTACGTAAGATTTTACCTCATCTACGGTTTCTCCGGTCGAATTTTTGACGCTGTAGACAATATCATAAAGTTGCGGATCTTCGGGACTCCAGAGTTTCATATTCTTGACGGGAAGAATGACAGGAATCCCATTATTACATTTTATTGTTTTTTGAATCACCTTTTTCTGGTTGTCGTACAAGGTGATTTGAAGTGTCCTGTCATTGGATGCCTGATAAAATTCTGGTGTGATGATTAGCTGCCCTTCATCAATATCCGGGATGGTTACGGCTGATTTCAGGCCATAGTGAGAAACTGCTTCCATCCATACTGTTTGCCAAATCCCTGTGGTACGGGAGTAGAAACATCCATAGGGAGATATTCGGGTGGATTGTTTACCGATAGTTTGAAGTCCGGAACGGGCATCATCTGTAACATAAACAACCAGATTGTGTTTTTGTCCCGCTTTTACGGCAGTAGTTACATCCATTGAAAAAGAAGAACTTCCTCCATAATGACTGCCTACATAATGTCCGTCGATGAAGACTTCTGTGTAATAGTCAACTGCTCCAAAGTGCAGTATGATTTTCTTTCCCTCCCAGTCGGAAGGCATGGATATGGAACGCTGGTACCACATCTGATTGATAAAATCTGTATAATTCACTCCTGACAGCTTGCTTTCAGGACAGAAAGGGACGGTAATTGTATTACTGAGTTGCTTGGCTGCTGTCAACCGCCGGCTTTTCCCCGAATTGGAGAAATCGAACTCATATGTCCATTCACCGTTGAGATTAATCCATTCGGATCTTTCAAACTGGGGTCTCGGATATTCCGGACGAGGAATATCATTGGTCGCATTTAATGTAAAGGATAACAATAAACCGACCAAAATCAGATGTGTCTTTTTCATTCTACTATTTTTTTATTTTGCGTTTGGTGCGCAATTTTTAGTGTATTAGTTTTATACAAAGATAGTGTATCTGAAATACAAAGGAGGAAACATTTTGTTCAATAAAAGAAAAAAGCTGTTCATTCTAAAAGGTTACATTGAATTAAACATCGAAAATGGAAGGTTACTATTGTATTTTAAATGGGGAATTTTCTTTCTAGGTATCACATATACCTGATTTTGTTCTTTATTGATTAGCATTTTTCCTTTCTTTTGCATAAACTTCTCTACTTTTGTTTTCCAGATAATTGATAATACTATGGTAAAGAAGAATTTCTTAATGACTGCCCCCTTACTGATGGCATCGTTTTGTTCGGCACAGGAAAAGCCGAACGTCGTACTGATTATGGTAGATGATATGGGTTATTCCGATATCGGCTGCTACGGTGGAGAAATACTGACCCCTAATATTGATGCGTTGGCATCCAAAGGAGTACGCTTCACCCAATTTTACAACACTTCACGTTCTTGCCCCGCCCGGGCCAGTTTAATGACAGGACTATATCAGCATCAGGCGGGCATCGGGCAAATGTCCGAAGATCCGTTTAAGCAAGAGAATCAAAAGAGTCCGAACGACTGGGGAGTGCCGGGATATAAAGGATTCCTGAACCGGAACTGTGTCACAATAGCCGAGGTCTTGAAAGAAGGAGGCTACCATACTTATATGGCTGGTAAATGGCATCTGGGAATGCATGGAGAAGAAAAATGGCCTTTACAACGGGGATTTGAACGTTTCTATGGTATCCTGGCAGGAGCTTGCAGCTATCTTCGACCATCAGGAGGACGCGGGTTGACGCTAGATAACACCAAACTTCCGACTCCGGAAGCGCCTTATTATACAACGGATGCATTTACTGATTATGCCATCCGCTTTGTTGATGAACAGAAAGACGATAAACCTTTCTTCCTTTATCTGGCTTTTAATGCTCCTCACTGGCCGTTGCAGGCGAAAGAGGAAGACATTCAGAAATTCACAAAGATCTATCGTGAAAAAGGATGGGATGAAATTCGTGAAGCAAGACGGAAACGGATGACTAAAATGGGAATTATTGACTCGAGCACAGAATTCGCCGAATGGGAAAACCGGAAATGGGATGAATTGACGGAGCAGGAGAAAGATAAAGTAGCCTATCGGATGGCTGTTTATGCAGCACAGGTGCATTGTGTAGATTATAATGTAGGAAAATTGCTGGATTACCTGAAGAAGAATCATAAACTGGACAATACGCTTGTCATGTTCCTGTCCGACAATGGTGCTTGTGCCGAACCTTATGCAGAATTAGGAGGCGGAAAAGTGTCAGAGATCAACGACCCGGCTTGTAGCGTATTCCCTTCTTATGGAAGGGCATGGGCACAGGTTTCCAATACTCCGTTCCGCAAATACAAATGCCGTTCTTATGAAGGAGGTATTTCTACCCCTCTCATCGTGTCGTGGAAAAACAATCTGAAGAATAAAAAAGGTGAATGGTGTCGTGTTCCCGGTTATCTGCCGGACATTATGCCGACTATTCTGGAAGCGACAGGAGCCGCTTACCCGGAAACTTATCACGGTGGAAACAAAATATATCCATTGGTAGGAAGCAGTCTTTTCCCTGCTATTCAAAAGAAAACAGACTCTTTGCACGAATATATGTACTGGGAACATCAAAACAACAGAGCGATCCGCTGGGGCAACTGGAAAGCGATCCGCGACGAAAAAGGAAAAGAATGGGAACTGTATGACGTGGTTAAAGACCGCACCGAACGTAACAATCTGGCAGAACAGCACCCTGAAGTATTGACGAAACTGGTTACCGAATGGGAGAAATGGGCGAATGCTAACTTTGTATTGCCTAAACATCCGAAGAAATAATTAGGAGGAACACAAAATGAATAAATTGCTATTGAGCGCATCCGTTGCATTGGGTTCTACCAGCCTGGCATATGCACAGCAAACGGAAAAACCGAACTTTGTGTTGTTTATAGCCGACGACTGTTCCCATTATGATCTGGGCTGTTATGGAAGTGTTGATTCGAAAACTCCGAATATCGACCGTTTCGCTACCCAAGGAGTACGTTTCACACAAGCCTATCAGGCTGTCCCGATGTCATCACCTACCCGCCATAATTTATATACAGGTTTATGGCCTGTACGTAGCGGGGCTTATCCCAATCATACTTGTGCCGATGAAGGAACATTGAGTGTCGTGCATCATCTGCAACCATTGGGCTATAAAGTAGCATTGATCGGGAAATCGCATATCGCTCCGGAATCAGTATTTCCTTTCGACCTTTATGTACCTTCTTTGAAAGGAGGAGATTTGAATTTTGAAGCGATTCAGAAATTTGTTTCCGATTGCAAAGCAAAAGGAGACCCTTTTTGTCTGTTTGTTGCTTCCAATCAACCGCATACTCCCTGGAATAAAGGAGACGCTTCGCAGTTTAATGCAGATAAACTAACCTTACCCCCTATGTATGTGGATATTCCCCAAACACGCAAGCAGTTTACTCGTTATCTGGCAGAAATCAATTTTATGGATCAGGAGTTTGGCAACGTCCTTTCTATTCTGGATCAGGAAAAGATGACAGATAAATCTGTTGTCGTATATTTGAGCGAACAAGGCAACAGTCTGCCTTTTGCCAAATGGACTTGTTATGATGCGGGAGTACATTCTGCGTGTATCGTCCGCTGGCCGGGAGTGATTAAGCCGGCAAGCGTGAGTGATGCATTGGTGGAATACGTCGATATTGTTCCTACCTTTGTCGACATAGCAGGAGGAAAGCCGCAGGCGAAAATGGATGGAGAAAGCTTCAAACCGGTGTTGACAGGCAAAAAGAAGGAACATAAAAAATATTCTTTCTCCCTTCAGACCACGAGAGGTATCAATGCCGGATCGCCGTATTACGGAATCCGTTCGGTATACGACGGCCGGTACAGATATATTGTCAATCTCACTCCGGAAGCTACTTTTCAGAATGTTATGACGAGTTCTCCTTTATTCAAGGAGTGGAAAAGTCTGGCGGAAACGGATAGTCATGCGAAAGCTATGACGACCAGATACCAGCATCGCCCTGCTATCGAACTGTACGATGTGAAGAATGATCCGTATTGTATGAAAAACTTGGCGGAAGATGCGGGACAAGCCTCTACCATCAGCCGGCTGGATAAAGAATTGAAACGATGGATGAAGGATTGTGGAGACGAAGGACAAGCTACCGAGATGCGTGCCTTCGAACACATGCCGGGAAAGAAAAAATAAGCCGTCACATATCAAACGAATGAAACACAGAATGTTATTAATAAATCGTATATCATGAAAAAAGAATTTTTTGGTTTGCTTTGTGGATGTACTCTGCTTCCGGCATTTCTTCATGCACAGACAGAGCGTCCTAATATTGTGATTGTATTGGCCGACGATTTAGGTTGGGGAGATGTCGGATTTCATGGAAGTGAAATCAAGACTCCCTGTCTGGATGCTCTGGTTGGAGAAGGAGTGGAGCTCGAACGTTTCTATACCTCTCCTATCAGTACGCCTACCCGTGCGGGACTGATGACGGGACGTTACCCGAACCGCTTTGGTGTTCGTTCGGCTGTTATTCCGCCTTGGCGTGAAGACGGTCTGGACGAGAATGAAGAAACGATGGCCGATATGTTGGCACGCAACGGATATAAGAACAGAGCCATTATCGGTAAGTGGCATTTGGGACATACGAAGAAAGTGCATTATCCGATGAATAGGGGCTTTTCTCATTTCTACGGTCACCTGAACGGTGCAATAGATTATTTCGACCTTACGCGTGAGGGCGAATTGGATTGGCACAACGATTGGGAAACTTGTCATGACAAGGGATATTCTACCGAACTGATAACTAAAGAAGCTATCCGTTGCATCGATGCTTATGAGAAAGAAGGTCCGTTTATGTTGTATGTAGCTTATAATGCGCCTCACACTCCGCTGCAAGCACAGGAAAAAGATATTAAACTTTATTGTGATAACTTCGACAGTCTGACACCGAAGGAACAGAAAAAGGTGACTTATAGTGCAATGGTTTCCTGTATGGACAGAGGAATCGGAGCTATCGTAGATGCCTTGAAGAAGAAAGGAATAATGGACAACACTTTCTTTATCTTCTTTAGCGATAACGGTACTGCCGGCGTTCCGGGATCCTCATCAGGACCATTGCGTGGGCATAAATTCGACGAGTGGGATGGAGGCGTGCACGCTCCGGCTGTTCTCTATTGGAAGAAAGCAGAGAAACAGTATAAGAACTTGAGTTCGCAGGTGACAGGTTTTGTTGACCTTGTTCCCACATTGAAAGAACTGGTAGGAGATAACAGTCGTCCGAAACGTGAATATGATGGTATCAGCATACTCCCTGTATTGAATGGTAAGAAGAGCTGCATCGACCGCGATTTCTATCTGGGACACGGAGCCGTAGTCAATAAAGACTATAAACTGATCAGAAAAGGCATGAAACCGGGACTTGATTTGAAACAGGATTTTCTGGTTGATTATAAAACAGATCCTTATGAAAAGAAAAATGCCAGTGCAGGAAACGAGAAGATTGTGAAGGCCCTGTATCAGGTTGCCTTGAAATATGACACCATCACTCCTTGTATACCGGAGGTTCCATACGGTAAAGGCCGTGACGGATTCAAGGCTCCTAAAGAATGGAAAGTAGTACGTTGAATCTGTTAACCCTATGAATTGAAAATAATACAAGATGGAAAAATCAATGATTAGCATGTGCCTTTTAGGCGGATTGGCGATAGGGAATGGGTTTGCCCAAACTCCTTCGAAACCTAATATTCTATTAATCATAGCCGACGACTGCTCCTATTATGATATAGGCTGTTTCGGGGCTGTAAACAACAAGACACCTCATATAGACGCACTGGCGGAGCAGGGGATCAAATTCAACAATGCGTATAACTCCGTTTCGATGAGTACGCCTACCCGGCATTGTGTGTATACAGGTATGTATCCGATGCATCATGGTGGTTATGCAAACCATAGTGCGGTCAATGCTGATGTAAAGTCTCTTCCCACTTATCTAGGGAAACTTGGCTATCGGGTAGGATTAGCCGGGAAATGGCATATCAGGCCTTTGGCTAACTTCCCCTTCGAGAAAGTACCGGGATTTCCTGAAGGATGTACAAGTACAAACACTGACTATCATACCAAAGGCATCGAAAAGTTTATGGAGCGTGATGCTTCCCAACCTTTCTGTCTGGTATTGGCTTCTATCAACTCGCATGCTCCCTGGACGGGTGGTGACGCTTCCGTCTTCGACCGGAAGAAACTTCAATTGCCGCCACAATTTATTGATACGGAAGTAACGCGTGAATACTATGCCAGATATTTGGCTGAAGTCGGTTTGCTCGATCAGCAGGTGGGTGACGCTATGCAGATTCTGAAAGATAAGAATCTGCTGCAGAACACGCTTGTCATTTTCATCTCCGAACAAGGTACGCAATTTGCCGGAGCTAAATGGACGAATTGGAGTGCAGGGGTCAAGTCGGCGATGGTTGCTTCCTGGCCGGGTGTCATTAAACCGGGTGTGGAAACTTCTGCCATTGTTCAATATGAGGATCTTCTTCCTACGTTCATCGATGTTGCAGGCGGAGAAATTCCTGACGTGATAGACGGAAAGAGCTTGCTGGGTGTGTTTCAGGGGAAAACGAAGACACACCATAAATATGCTTATCATGTTCACAACAATGTTCCCGAGGGTCCGGCCTATCCGATTCGCTCCATTTCAGACGGACACTATCGCTTGATCTGGAATCTGACTCCGGAAGAAACATACGTGGAAAAACATATTGAAAAGGCAGAATGGTATCTCTCCTGGAAAGCACAGGAGTCGGATCAGGCACATAAAATATTGAACCGTTACAAGAATCGTCCTGAATTCGAGCTATATGATATCAAGAAAGATCCGTTCGAGATGAATAATCTGGCGGATATGAAGAAATATAGTAAGAAGAAAGCTGAACTGACGATGGAACTGCAGAAATGGATGAAGCAGCAAAATGATACCGGAGCTGATAAGGACCAGCCACGCACCCCTAAGAACAAGCAGAAGAAAGCAGCCAATGCATAGCATTCCAACAATGCTATCGTTATTTGCTCTCTGAAAGAGATTTTATTTTTTTATTTCTCATTTCTCATAAAATCTCGATAATTAGCTTGTAATTAAATGTATATAGTATGAGAGATGTTTTTTAAACAGGCATCTCTCATACTTTTTATAGATATTTTAACGGAAAAAGGGCTTTCTCTCATACGTTTTTCAATCATTTCTCATACACTTCTCATCGAAATTGCACGGATGATGGGTACTGTAAACGCCTACATTGAAAACAGATGAAGAGCATTTTCCGTTCAAACAACCTGATGTCCTCCTGTTTTCCATTCGTTCTTGCCTTGTTATTGATAAAGCATCTGCATCGTTCCACTAGAGTGGCACAAACTGTTTACTAGAGTGCACAGACCTGTTCACTGGAGTGAAAGGGGTCGTTCACTGGAGTGGAACGAAAGAGATGGCAGTAGGATAATACGGGCATGCCGCTTGGAAAACATGAAGGCATAGGCGATATCACCTATTAACTACGGTTTTAATACATTATATATATGAATAAACTAATCACAATCTCTTCTGCACTTTTTGCAGTAACTGCTGTAAGGGCGCAAACACCCAATATCGTGTTTATATTGGCTGACGATTTAGGCTACGGAGACATCTCCGCCTTCAATCCCGAATCTAAAATCCATACTCCTAACATCGACAAACTGGCCGGGCACGGAATTGCCTTTACGGATGCCCATGCTTCCTCTGCTTTATCCACTCCTTCCAGATATTCTCTCCTGACCGGAAGATATCCGTGGCGTACCAAACTGAAACGAGGCGGTCTTAATGGTGATTCACCTGCTATGATCGACCCTGAACGTCGCACCATCGCACAAATGTTTTCAGCCAACGGATACAATACCGCTTGTATCGGCAAATGGCATTTAGGCTGGGACTGGGGATATACGGACAACGGTAGAAGCATGAAAGATATCGATTTCTCGCTCCCGATCAAGAACGGACCTACCGACAGAGGATTTGACTATTACTTCGGCATCCCTGCATCACTGGATATTTCTCCCTATGTTTACGTGGAAAACAATAAGGCAACCTCTATCCCCGATCATGTGATAGAACCCCAGAAAAAGAACCTGGCTTTACTGATGCACGGAGGAATGGCAGGAGCTGACTTCAAACCGGAAGAATGTTTTCCCAGCATCATTCGTCACAGCCTGAACTATATCAATGAGCAGAAAGGCAGTAAGAAACCATTCTTCTTATATTTGCCTATTACTGCTCCCCACACACCTATATTGCCTTCGAAAGAATTTCAGGGTAAAACCAGCATCGGTCCCTATGGTGATTTTGTAGTCATGATAGACGACATGGTGCGCCAAATTGTAGAAACATTGAAGAAGAATAAACAACTGGATAACACCATCATCGTATTTGCTTCGGACAATGGCTGTGCTGCCTATATAGGCGTCAAAGATATGGAAAGACAGGGGCATTTCCCCAGTTATATCTACAAAGGCTATAAGAGTGATATTTATGAAGGCGGTCACAGAATACCGCTTATTGTCTCCTGGAAAGGTAAATACGGGAAAGAGACAAATAACTCTCTGGTTTCGTTGATTGACTTTTATGCTACCTTTGCCGAAATGCTTAACCACAATTTGGAGACGGAAGAAGCCGTCGACAGTTACAGTATGTGGCCGATATTGAGTAAGAAAGGCACTTCCACCCGCAAAGACTTGGTGCATGAGGCAGGAGAGGGGTATCTGTCTTTACGTACTTCCCAACTGAAACTGGTATTTTACGGAGGCTCCGGTGGGTGGACATATCCCGTTAAACCGGTTGATGTAGCTAAGTTCCCTCCGATGCAATTGTTTGATATCGTGAAAGACCCTTCGGAAAAAGAAAATATCATCGGTGATAAACGTTATGAGAATGAGGTGAAAGAGATGAAACGGACTATGAAGAAATATCTGGAAGAAGGACGCTCTACACCCGGTGAGAAAGTATCGAATGATACGGAGAATAGCTGGAATCAGGTAAAGATCTTCATGCAGGAAGAAGAGTAAGCCCATCGGGAAAAAATGAAAACATAAAAAACAGCCCCCTGAATATAGACCTTCAGAGGTGCTGTTTTTAAATTCAACAAGGAAAAGAGTATTATTCTAATTATTATTTATTCAGAGAGTTACAGATTTTCTGGTTGATTTCCCTGATTTTAGCTTCATCCATTTTGATTACTTTACGGTCGTAAGTGAGCAGACCGTTGATTTCACCTTCTACGTCTGTTGTCTGAGTATATACGGCAGCAGAGAATCCTTTCTGGATCAATTCCAACAGATGTCTGCCATATTTGATGTATTCGTTGGTTACTTCGTCCGATGTATTGAACTTCACATAACCCCAGTTTTTCTTGTCATTCACCCAAGTGTTTCCTTCTACTACAAGGCCGATACCTCCGTACTCACCCAATACGGTAGCACGTCTCGGATCGTAAAGGAACATGTTTGGTCCCGGATAGTGGTGAAGGTCGAGAATATCGCCACAAGTGTAGTGATTACCACCACTGGCAGGATTCACCAGTCGGCTAGGATCGTATTCTTTGGTCCACGCTACGATTTCCGGAGTTTTGAATTGGCCCCATGCTTCATTGAAAGGTACCCATACAGCGATACTCGGATAAGAGTACAGACAGTCGATGATTTCTTTCCACTCTTTGCGGTAGTTAGCTTCGGAAGCAGCAGAGCGAATCACTTCTGTACCGTTGAAATAGTTACGTGCTTGCCACTGTGGGCTGGGACCACCGTTCGGCATATCTTGCCATACGATCAATCCCAACTGGTCGCAATGAGTGTACCAGCGTGCAGGTTCTACCTTAACGTGCTTACGTACCATGTTGTAGCCGAAGTCTTTTGTTTTCTTCAAGTCGTAAACCAAAGCTTCGTCTGTCGGTGCAGTATATAAACCATCAGGCCACCATCCCTGGTCGAGCGGACCGAATTGGAAATAATCTTTGTTGTTCAACTGCAGGCGAGTGATACCATTCGGACCCTTGCGGATAGAATATTTACGCATAGCAGTATAGCTCTTTACCTGGTCGATTGCTTTTCCGTCTTTATACAGAGTCACTTCCATATTGTAAAGGAAGGGAGAGTCCGGAGACCACAGTTTAGCATTAGCAGGCATTGCCAGTTCAACGGGTACTCCGTTCAACGCTGCACCTTTGGCTACAAGGTTCTTGCCGTCGAATACTTTTACTTCCACTTTGTCAGCAGAAGTTGTGTTGGCAGCAACTTCTACCTTAACAGAGTTATTATCAATATTAGGAGTAGTTTTCAGATTAGCGATGTATTGTGCTGCCACCGGTTCCAACCACACTGTTTGCCAGATACCTGTAACCGGAGTGTACCAAATGCCATGAGGATTTGCTATTTGTTTTCCTCTGGGTTGTTCGCCACGATCTGAAGGGTCCCATACTTTTACTACCAGATCATTATTGCCTTTATTAAGTACGGAAGTGATATCGAAATAGAAAGGAGTAAATCCGCCTGTGTGTTCACCTACCTTTACGTCATTCACCCAAACTTCTGCTTTCCAGTCTACTGCTCCGAAGTGCAACAGGACTTGTTTGCCACGCCAGTTGGAAGGAACGTCGAAAGTGCGTTGGTACCACAGTTCCTCTTTCTCGTTTATCATTTTGCCTACGCCTGATAAAGACGATTCTACAGCAAAAGGAACCAGAATGTCACCCTGGTAAGCAGCAGGCGCAGGAGCTCCCTTCTTTGTGATTGCATATTTCCAAAGCCCGTTCAGGTTTTTCCAGTCACTACGTTCCATGATAGGACGCGGATATTCCGGCAATACATTTTTAGGATCGAGCTGTTCTCCCCACGATGTCTTGATTTTGTCACCGGCAGGTTTCCATTGAGCAAAAGTCGAACTGCATAGAGCCAATGCAAGTAGCATTGTTAGAAAATTCTTTTTCATGTTCATGGTATACATTATAATTAGTTATTAGATATAAATTCCATAAGAAGGAACATTGCAAAGAAAGTGGAATTTAAAGAGAATAAAGGAAACTTGCCGTTCAAAAAACAGCAAAATCTCTTCTTTTTCTATATAAAGTCTCCTATAAAGTTACTTTTGATGATAAATACCGGAAGTAGTGGTCAGTTTTTTTCTTTGTTGAACAATCGTTTTTTTGTTATTTGTCAGCAGTTTTTGTTCCTGATGGTTTGGGGAGTTTCGTTCCGGCTTTGTCCGGAACACCCAGTACAGGCATTCCGTCTTTGTCCCACTCCATTTTTTGTAAGCGGGGAGTACGTGAGTCCATTGCACCCGGAGCGTCGTTGGGAATCTGGCGGGCATGATAAAGCATATAACATTCTTTTCCATCCGGTGAAGGAATGAAAGAACTGCCGCCGGGACCAAAAACTTCGTTTTTCGGCTCCTGCTGAAATACAGGGGTCGGATGTTTCTTCCAGGAAGCGGGATCCAGCAGGTCAGCATTGGCGTCTGCTGTTAGTAATCCTACACAATAATAAGGCGTCCAGCTACCACTGGCAGAATAAAAAATGCAAACTTTGTCTTTATTCTTCGGTTGGAAAAAATGAGGTGCCTCGTTCACATGAATCGGATAGGCCGTTTTACTGCCATCAGGATTGACCCATTGACATTCCCATTCATATTCAGGTTTGGAAATCAGGACTCTATCGGAAGAAAGAGTCCATGGATTTTCCATGGAAGCGATGTAAATGCACTGTGTCTCACTGTCGATTCTTCGTTTTTGCCATCCGCACCAGATCATATAATGTTGTCCGTTATGTTCAAAAGTGCTTGCATGAATCGCCCAGTTGTTATCTTTGTCAGTCGGTATTCGGCCTTTCATGACAAACTTTCCTTCTGTAGGAGTGGCAGCCTCGTTCTCAATTACATAAATCTGGTGATTGTCCATGTTACCGTCATCTGCCGCAAAATAGATATACCATTTATTATTGATCCGATGTAGCTCGGGGGCCCATAAATGGTGCGAATTACTAGGGTCTGTCGGTATCCATACCGGTTTTTTAAGACTGTCATCCAAGTTTGTTATATCACTCGTTTCCCAAAGTATGATCCTGCTTTCGGAACCTTGTGTGTAGTAATATTTCCCTTCGTGAAAAACACCCCATGGTTCTGCTCCTTTTTCGCGCAACGGATTCGTATAGGTATCTCCTGTTATCGTTTCCTTTTCCGGCTCTGTTTTCTTCTTGGGTTGGCAAGATGCACAAATAATGACTAAAAGTACAGTTAGTAATGAGATTCCGCTTTTCATGGTATTTTTCATTTTATAATGACACTGCAAAGAAAGCACAAAATCTTGATAAATCATCTTTTTTTTGCAGATTGGTTAGTATTTATCCTTAATTGGTTCATAATTATTGAATTTTCTATTCGTTTTTTCTCATCTTTGTAGCACGAACTTTAAAATTGATATTATATGAAACTAAAACATCTTATTCTTTTCTGTATTATTTGTTGTTCCCTGTCTGTATTTGGGCAAAAGGCCGGTCAGCAACCAAAGACAAGTGGCAATCCTGTATTTCCGGGCTGGTATGCCGATCCGGAAGGAATTGTGTTTGGAGATGAATACTGGATTTACCCTACGTATTCGGCGCCTTATGACGAACAAACCTTCATGGATGCTTTCTCGTCTAAAGACTTGGTGAACTGGACAAAACACCCGAAAGTGTTGTCGAAAGAGAATATAAGTTGGTTTAGACGTGCTTTATGGGCACCTGCTGTGATTCATGCGAATGACAAATATTATATATTCTTCGGTGCGAATGATATTCAAAGTAATAACGAGCTGGGAGGTATCGGTGTGGCTGTAGCCGACAATCCTGCCGGACCATTTAAGGATGCACTGGGCAAACCTCTGATTGATAAGTTTGTAAATGGTGCACAGCCGATCGATCAGTTTGTTTACAAAGATGATGACGGACAGTATTATATGTATTATGGTGGCTGGGGACATTGCAATATGGTGAAGCTAGCTCCGGACTTGTTGAGTATCGTACCGTTTGAGGATGGTACCATCTATAAGGAAGTAACTCCCGAAAAATATGTAGAGGGACCTTTCATGTTAAAACGTAACGGTAAATACTATTTTATGTGGTCGGAAGGCGGTTGGACCGGACCGGATTATTGCGTAGCCTATGCGATTGCCGACTCACCATTCGGACCTTTTAAAAGAGAAGCAAAAATCTTACAGCGAGATCCCAATATTGGAACGGGTGCCGGCCATCATTCTGTAGTGAAAGGTCCGGGAGCGGACGAATGGTACATCATTTATCATCGCCATCCATTAGGTGAAACGGATGGAAACGCTCGTGTGACCTGTATTGATCGCATGATTTTTGATAAAGACGGAAAAATAAAACCCATAAAGATGACTTTCGAGGGAGTAGAAGCCAGCCCATTGAAGTAAAATCTGAAAAGTTCAGCCCATCGGTAATTAATATTTTAATAAAGATGGGCTTTTTTTGATTTATTGTTTTATTTTTGTCCTTATAAATTCAATATACTTATTATAATGAAATCGGATATACACTCTCTCTCTGATTCCCTTTTGTGGAGAAGGTTTCTCGAAGGAGACTCGAGTGCGTATACCCAAATATATAATCAAACAGTACAAGATCTGTTTCGATTCGGATTATTATATACTTCGGATAAAGAATTAATTAAAGACTGCATACATGATGTGTTTGTGAAAATTCACATGAATCGTGCAAAGTTGGCTCCAACAGATAATATTGCCGCCTATTTGACAGTGGCGTTGAAAAACACTCTTTTTAATGCGCTGAAAAAAACAACAGATTCTCTCCCGTTTGATGAAATAGGTGAGAGAGAAGATACGGTTGACGACTCTCCTTCCACTCCGGAAACTATATATATTAATAATGAACAGGAAAAACAAGTTCAGACAACCGTACATTCTATGATGTCTGTATTGACGGACAGACAGCGCGAAATTATTTATTATCGGTATATCAAAGAGATGAGTATCGATGAAATCAGTAAGGTGACAGATATGAATAATCAGTCTGTTTCTAATTCTATTCAACGGGCTTTGGGACGTATCCGCGACTTATTTAAGAGAAAATAAGAGAGAATAATCAGCCCATTTTTCCTGCCTATCAAAAAAAGTGGAAAAAACTTCGAAAAAGGTGAGTATAAAATGAAAGTACAACTGTTATTCATACGTAAAGACAATGAAAATGATGAACTCTGAACAAGAACATACAGATTTTTCCCTATATACTTTTGAAGAATTTCTTCAGAATGATTTCTTTGTTTCTTCTATGAACTATCCTACGGAAGAAACACAGAAGTTCTGGGATGAATTTGAACAGATGAATCCTTCTAATATAGATGAATATATCGCTGCAAAAAGATATTTGGAAGTTTTTTCGAAAGAGAAGGGTGAGGTACTTTCAAACCAGGAAACGGATGATTTATGGATTCGTATTCAAGCGACTAATATAAATAAGGAGAAAGCGAGACGCAAGAACTATTTCTTAATAGGATTGAGTGCGGCTGCCAGTGTGGCTATTCTTGTGGGATGTTTCTTCTTTTTGAAGAACTATTCTTCGGCTCTGGATCCGGACATTGCCACATTTGCTGTGAATACGAAAGCCGATTTGCCTTTGACGGAAGAAACACTGTTGATTTTGGCAGAAGATAATGTCGTGAGTTTGAAGGAAAAAGAAACAGAGATCACGTATGATTCCGTAGAAATCAAAACGAATCAGGAAAGTATACAAAAGGAGAAATCGGCAACTTATAACCAATTGGTTATTCCACGTGGAAAACGTTCGGTATTGACGTTTGCCGATGGATCTAAAGTCTGGGTGAATGCCGGTACAAGGGTGGTTTATCCGGTGGAGTTTGAACAAGACAAACGTGAAATCTATGTGGATGGTGAAATCTACATAGAAGTGGCCAGAGATGAAAATCGTCCTTTCTATGTGCGGACCAAAGATATGAATGTCAGAGTGCTTGGTACTAAATTTAATGTAACTGCGTATGAATCGGAAGCAATTAGAAGTGTAGTGCTGGCACAAGGATGTGTTCAGGTGGAGACAGACCGGACTCCTAAAGCCATTCTGGCTCCTAATCAGATGTTCAGTTCTGCCGATGGAAAGGAAAATATAACACAGGTAGATGTAGAAGAAGCTATATCATGGGTGAATGGACTCTATTATTTCCAAAGTGCTGATTTGGGAATCGTTTTGAAACGTCTGTCTACCTATTATGGCATTAACGTAGAATTTGACCCAGCGCTAAGTAAAATAAAATGTTCCGGAAAAATCGATTTGAAAGACAACTTTGAAACAGTAATTAATGGATTAACCTTTGTTGCACCAATCTCTTATGCCTATGATGAACAATATAAGACGTATCGAGTCGTAAAGAAATAGATATGAAAAAATAAGATAAAGAATAAATCTAATTCCTGAATTTTATGGTAATTTTTGTAGAAAGTGGATGATACACGCTATCATCCAACTGGGACGTGTGTACCCAATAATGTTTAGATACAGAAATAATATTATGAGAAAATTTTAACATGTTTAATATGAAAAATGCAATTAGAGAACGAAAGAGTAAGGTTCTCGGGCTATTCCTTTGCTTTTTACTTCTCGGAATAGACTACTCTTTCGCAAGTTACAACAATTATTCTCAATTTAAGACCCTCTCGGTCAGCGTTAATAACTCGACGTTGAGAGAAGTGCTTAAAACGATAGAGAAAAGTAGTCAATTTGTTTTCTTCTACTTAGATGATGCTGTGAACTTAGAACGTAAGGTATCTATCGACAGTAAGAATAAGAAGATAGAAGAAATTCTTTCTGAACTTTTCGAGGGTACTTCATGTACTTATCGGATCTCTGACAGACAAATCTTTATTTCCGGAAAAGCATCGGCTCCTAATGAACAGCAACAGAATAAACGGAAAATAACCGGACGTGTTACTGATGTAAAAGGGGAACCGCTTATTGGAGTGAACGTTACCGTGGATGGAGATGCAAACGGTTCGATTACCAATATGGATGGTTTGTATGAGATATTCGTAACCAAAAAAAGCGTAGTGCTTAAATTTACTTATATCGGCTTCAAAACTTCAGAAATACGGACGAATGCTTCTACCAATATTTACGATGTGGCTTTGGAAGAACAGGTGAACGAGTTGGAAGAGACTGTGATTGTTGGTTATGGTACCCAGCGTAAAATAAGTAATATCGGTGCACAGTCTTCTATGAAGATGGAGGATATTAAAACACCTTCTGCCAGTTTAACTACAACGTTGGCAGGTCGTTTGGCCGGTGTTGTAGCCGTGCAACGTACGGGAGAACCGGGTAAAGATGCCGCTGATATCTGGATTCGTGGTATTTCTACTCCCAACACTTCTTCTCCGCTGGTATTGGTGGATGGAGTGGAACGTTCGTTCAACGACATCGATCCGGAAGACATTGAATCGTTGACAACACTGAAAGATGCATCGGCAACGGCTGTGTATGGTGTGCGAGGCGCTAATGGTGTGATTCTGATTAAAACCAAACCGGGAAAGGTGGGGAAACCGACAGTGAGCGCGGATTATTATGAATCGTTTACCCGTTTCACGAAGATGGTTGATTTGGCAGACGGTATCACTTATATGAATGCAGCTAACGAGGCAATGCGTAATGACGGTATTGCTACAAAATATACGGAAGACCAAATTCGTAATACGATTGCCGGCAAAGATCCTTATTTGTATCCGAACGTGGATTGGTTGAAGGAAATCTTTAATGATTGGGGACATAATCGCCGTGTGAATGTAAATGTGCGGGGTGGTAGTGAAAAGGTTGCTTATTATGCGTCAGTCAGCTACTTCAATGAAACAGGTATGACGGTGACTGATAAGAATATCAACACCTATGATTCCAAAATGAAATATAGCCGTTATAACTTTACCACTAATCTGAATATTGATGTGACTCCTACTTCTAAAGTGGAGATCGGTGCACAAGGTTATTTGGGAGAAGGAAACTATCCGGCTATCTCTTCTGCTGATTTGTATAATGCGGCAATGTCAATTTCACCGGTTGAATATCCAAAGATGTTCTTTGTCAACGGAGAAGCCTATGTGCCGGGAACTTCAACTAACAACAATTTTAATAACCCTTATTCACAAGCTACCCGTCGTGGATATGATAACCTGACGAAAAATCAGATCTATTCTAATCTACGTATCACACAGGATTTGGATATGCTTACTAAAGGGTTGAAATTGACTGGCATGTATGCGTTCGACGTGTACAATGAGATACATGTACATCAGGACCGTGCAGAGTCTACTTATAACTTCCTGGATACCAGTGTTCCTTACGATATGGACGGACAACCCATTTTGCAACGTATTTATGAAGGAAGTAATGTGTTGAGCTATAAACAGGAAACAAGTGGTAATAAGAAAACTTACCTGGAGGCTTCCCTGAACTATGACCGGACGTTCAATGACGATCATCGTGTCAGTGCATTGTTTCTGTTCAACCAGCAATCCAAACTGTTGTATCCGAAAGGTACACTGGAAGATGCGATTCCTTATCGTATGATGGGTATTGCCGGTCGTGCTACTTATTCGTGGAAAGACCGTTATTTTGCAGAATTCAACATCGGTTATAACGGTGCCGAGAACTTCTCACCTAAACATCGTTTCGGTACTTTCCCTGCATTTGGTGTGGGTTGGGTTATCTCAAACGAGAAATTCTGGCAACCGCTGTCAAAAGCTGTTTCTTTCCTGAAGATACGCTATACGGATGGTAAAGTAGGTAATAGTGAAGTTTCCGACCGTCGTTTTATGTATCTGGACCAGATGAAAGAGAATGGCGATTATGGTTATAAATTCGGACCGAATGGTACCAAATGGTCTGGTTATGAAACAGTGAATATGGCTGTTGACTTGATTTGGGAAGAATCTCGTAAGCAAGACTTGGGTATTGATATTAAACTGTTTAATGACGACCTGTCTATTGTATTCGACTTGTTTAAGGAACGTCGTGAAAACATCCTGTTGAAGCGTGAGCATTCTATACCTTCATTCCTGGGATACAATACATCTGCTCCTTATGGAAATATTGGTATCATAGAAAATAAAGGGTTCGATGGAACGATAGAGTATAACAAGCGTATTAATAAAGACTGGGTACTTGCGCTTCGTGGTAATATCACCTTTAATAAGGATAAATGGATTCAGGGAGAACTGCCGGAACAGAAATACGAATGGATGAACCAGTATGGACGTAACATCAATGGAGTTAAAGGATATGTGGCCGAAGGACTGTTCACACAAGCTGAAATAGATGATATGGCACGTTGGGAATCGTTGTCGGATGCCAATAAAGCAATCACTCCCAAACCTTTTGCTTCACAGTTTGGTACAGTAAAGGCGGGAGATATCAAATACAAGGATTTGAACAATGACGGTCAGATTGATGCGTACGACCAGACTTACATTTCCCGTGGGGATGTGCCGACAACTGTTTATGGTTTCGGATTTACTGTAGGTTGGAAAGATTTGTCGGTAGGTATGATGTTCCAAGGTGTAGCAGGAGCCGAACGTGTTTTGAATGGTAGCAGTATTAATCCGTTTAACGGCGGTGGTGGTAGCGGTAACCTCTACTCTAACATTGGCGACCGTTGGACAGAGGAAAATCCGGATCAGAATGCCTTTTATCCGCGTCTGTCTTATGGAAGCGAAACAACCAGTAATATTAATAACTTCCAGAAGAGCACATGGTGGGTGCGTAACATGAACTTCCTGCGTCTGAAGACATTGCAGGTATCTTATAACCTGCCGAAACCTTGGGTGAATAAAGTTCATCTGAAGAATGCGGCTGTATATGTAATGGGAACTAACCTGTTCACCTTGAGTCGTTTCAAATTGTGGGATCCGGAGTTGAATACCGATAATGGTGCTTCTTATCCAAATACGACCTCTTACTCAGTTGGTATTAATTTCACATTCTAAACAAAAAGATAATGAAAAAATATAATTATATAATCGTTAGTTTGCTGGCGTGTCTCTTGACGACATCTTGTAATGACTATTTTGATCAGGTGCCTGATGACCGTTTGTCACTCAAAGAGATTTTTACAACCAGAGATGGAGCTTTACGGTATCTTTCGAACGTATACACATTCTTACCGGATGAATTTAACCAACGTCAGGTACATGAAACCAGTCTGTACCGTACTCCCGGTCCTTGGACAGGTTCCAGTGACGAGGCAGAGTGGACAAATGACAATAAGGGAAAACTGATAAATAACAACTCTATCGATGCTACCGAAGGAACGATGGTATTGTATCGCTGGAAGAGCTGGTTCTCTGGTATCCATGAAGCTGCAGTATTTACAGAAAATGTAGGTCAGGCACCGTTGACTGTTACAGAAAGAAATCAATGGAAAGCAGAAGCAAGAGCTTTACGGGCTATCTACTATTTTTATTTAGTACGTACTTATGGCCCGGTTCCTTTGCTTGAAAAGGACTTTGCGATGGATACTCCAAGTGACGAGTTGCAACTCCCGCGTAATACGGTAGATGAGTGTTTCGATTTTATCGTATCAGAACTGAAAGGTGCACAAAATGACGGTTTGCTGGATGATGCTTCTACCGACAAGGTGTCCGGATATGGTCGTATTGACAAAGCGATTGCACAGGCATTTATCATTGAGGCATTGACTTATCGTGCCAGCTGGTTGTTTAATGGAGAAAGTACCTATTATTCTGATTTGGCTAATAATGATGGAACAAAACTATTTCCCGACAGACCGGATGAAGCTACCAAACGCGCCAACTGGCAGAGAGTGATTGATGAATGTAACACATTCTTCTCTAACTATGGTAGCCGTTATCATCTGATGTATACCAATAAGGATGGTGTTTCTGTTTCCGGCCCGGACTCGGAAGGATTCAGTCCGACAGAGTCTTATCGTCGTGCAGTGAGAACCCTGTTTTCTGAAATGGGTAACAATAAAGAGATGATTTTCTATCGTCTGGATAATGCTGCTGGAACCATGCAGTATGACCGTATGCCGAATAGATCCGGTAATACGACCGACTACAGAGGTGGTAGCTTGTTGGGGGCAACACAGGAAATGGTAGATGCCTATTTCATGTCAAACGGAGAATCTCCTATTTCCGGTTATAGTGCTGACGGAGTCACTCCGATTATCAACGAAAAATCTGATTATGTAGAAGAGGGAGTCTCTACAACAGAATACAAAGGAACAGACGGTACATTATATGCACCGGTAGGAACCAGAATGATGTATGTCAATCGTGAACCTCGTTTCTATGCCGACATTACCTTTAGCAATTCAAAATGGTTTGAGGGAACAGAAGGCGGTTATGTAGTAGATTTTACTTATAGTGGAAGTTGTGGTAAAGAACAAGGTAGCAATGACTATACGAGCACAGGTTATTTGGTGCGCAAAGGAATGGATTCCGGCGACCGTAACCAGAATTTGGTTTGTGTGCTCTTACGTCTGACTAATATTTATTTTGACTATATCGAAGCGCTGGCACATGTCAGCCCGACTCATGAAGATATCTGGACTTATATGAACATGATCCGTAAGCGTGCAGGTATTCCGGGATACGGTGAGACAGTCAATCTGCCTAAACCGACTACAACGGATGAAGTCATGGAGTTGATCCGCAAGGAGAAACGCATCGAATTGAGTTTCGAAAACTGCCGTTATTTTGACGTACGCCGCTGGGGATTGGTAAATGAATATTTCAACAAGGCAATTCATGGAATGAATGTCAATTATGACGGAAATGAATTCTTTAAACGTACGGAGATTGTAAAACGTATTTTTGACCGTCAGTATTTCTTCCCGATACCACAGGGTGAGATTGATATTGATAAGAACTTGGTTCAGAATACAGGATTCTAAATACTGATTATAAAATAGAAATTATGATGAAACAATATATTTTCTCTGCAGTTTGTCTCATGTCCGGTGTCCTTTGTATGTCCTCTTGCAATGAGGATAAGCAGGCAAAGCCGTATACGCCGGATTATGAGATTGTCCCGGAGTATACCAATGCAGATACCTGGACTGCCTATGAGGCATTTAATGATTATTTGCTGGACCCCGATAAGAATATTTATAAAACAAGTACCGCTTATACTGCTGCTGTAGACCGCAATAACGGAGCTGCCGCTATCTGGTGCCAACCTATTTACTGGGACATGGCGATGAATGCTTATAAACGTGCAAAAACGGAAGGGAATACGGAAAGAGAAAACAAATACAAGCAGTTGTGCGATGATTTGTTTGCCGGAAATAAAGCGCATTATGCAAACTTTGATTTTGACAATAATAATGAGAACACCGGCTGGTTTATCTATGATGATATCCAATGGTGGACCATTACTTTAGCGCGTGCTTATGAATTGTTTAAAGTAGACGAGTATCGCAGTCTGGCAGAAGCAAGTTTTGCACGCGTGTGGTATGGCTCGAAAAAGGTCGGTGATACGGGTTCGTATGCAGATCCGGAAAAGAATTTGGGTGGAGGTATGTTTTGGCAATGGCAGCCTATCAGCAATCCGAATGAGAATGTAGCCAGCGACGGCAAGATGGCTTGTATCAACTTTCCGACTGTAGTGGCTGCATTGACTCTCTACAACAATGTTCCTGCCGACCGTGTGGCAGATCCGAATCCGGAAAGCTGGAGTAATAAGTACGGTAACTTTACCCGTCCGCATTATGAAACAAAAGATGCTTATCTGGCAAAAGGAAAGGAAATCTATGAATGGGCTGTGAAGAATCTCGTGGACAGCAATACTGGAGAAGTTGCCGACAGTAAGCATGGCGAAGGAAATCCGGCATGGTCAGCCCATGTGTACAATCAGGCCACTTTTATCGGAGCTTCGTTATTGCTATATAAAGCTACCGGAGAGAAAACTTATTTGGATAATGCGGTTCTGGGAGCCGACTATACGATGAATACCATGTCTGCAACCTACGATTTATTGCCGTTTGAGAGTGGAGTGGAACAGGGTATTTATACCGCTATCTTTGCGGAATACATGGCTATGCTGGTAAACGATTGTGGTCAGACACAGTACTTACCATTTTTGAAGCGTAACATTAATTATGGCTGGGCTAATCGCGATCAGACACGTAATCTATGTGGCGGCGAATACCATAAGGCACAGATAGAAGGTGCTACTCTCGACAGCTATAGTGCGTCCGGAATACCGGCATTGATGTTATTGTTTCCGGCAGATAAATAATTGTAACCCATAAAAAAGAAGAATAATGAATACGAAATATTCAAATTGGAAAATGTGGTATTATGTGTTATGCATGATACTGACACTTCAATTGGCGGCTTGTTCTGAAGAAACACATGACGAGTATACTGCGGCTCCTGAAATAGAGGATGCCTATATCGACCAACTGGATGCATTGATTGCTGAAATGACCGATTTGCAGCAAAATTCAGAATACGGAGATAAGAAGGGACAGTATCCCACCGAAAGCCGGGCTATTCTGACAGATGCGATAGATGATGCTAATCGTGCAGTACTTCTAATCAAATATCAGAAACCTTCTCCGTCAGAAAGTGAGAAACAACGTTATGTGGCAGAAGCCGAAGCGGCTATAGAACAGTTTGAAAGCACGATCCGTACAGAAGATGCTGAAACTACGCCGGCTGAACTGTTTGTGGATGGACGTGGAGACGGTGGTTCTTACATCGATTTCGGACGTAGCGAAGAATATGTGAATTTCGGAACTGAAGGAAATCAAGCCTTTACTGTTGAGTTCTGGGTGAAAGTAACCAAAGGTGGTGGAAAAGACCAGAATGTGTTCCTCTCTACCTACATGGGCGGTGATGGATGGCGCAATGGCTGGATGATGTATTGGCGCAATGCAGACGGTGGTATTTATCGTGCAACTTGGGGCGAAACGGGAGGAAATATTTGTGAACCGTCATTAAAGGCTCCGGAAGATGGAGAATGGCAACACTTCCTGTTTGTGTACAGTGATAAAGGTTTGCCGGGTAGTCCGGAATTCCGTGCGAAGTTGTATGTGAATGGAGAAGTGAAAACGACCGAGGGAAATGTTGGCAGCAGATTCTATAATTCCAGTAACTATGCCAGCTATAACACGCCGATGACCGCTTTCGGACGGTATATGCGTACCAGTGATAATCTGTTTGAAGAAGGTTTTGCCGGTTATATGAAAAAAATCCGTATCTGGAAAAGTGCAAAGGATAACGAATATATCCAGAGCTCTTATAATGGGACGACTGAAGTGACTGGTAAAGAAGAAGACTTGGCGGCAGCATGGGATTTCACCACCAAACCTTCCGGTTCGGGTAATGAAGTAATAGACCTGACAGGTCGTCATACTGCTAAGATTATCGGTACTTACGAGTGGCAACGTATTGTTGAATAATAATGTAAAAACGATGAAAAACATGAAATGTTTAACTAATAAATGGAGAGAGGGAGCAATGCTCCTCTCTTTCCTCCTGATTTCTTGTCTGGCAGGGATATTTACCGCTTGTGATGATATTGAAGACGAGTATATAACAGATACACAATTGAGTATCCTGCAAGGGAACCGTACATCATTGAACTATTTATTGAAAAATTCAACCTATGGAACTGCTCCCGGCACCTATCCCGAAGCCGGAAAGGATATATTGAATGCTGCCATTGCCGAGTTGGATGCCCTGATAAAGCGGGTAGAAGGTGGCGAAGAACTGGATGAAACAACTCTGGAAGCTGCTGTAGCAAAGGTAAATAAGGCTATTGATGAGTTTAAGAATTCAAAATATTATAATCTGTCTCCGGAAGCACAACAATATATTAATAATTTGCTGGCTAAAGCGGATGAAATACTTGCAATCGTTAATGATGAAACGAAGTGGGGAAATCATCAAGGACAATATCCGGTTGATAATAAATCAGTTTTGGAGAGTGCTGCTAAAGACTTGGAAAGTCTGGCTGAAAGAATCAAATCCGGTTCCATTACAGATATGACGAAGGAAATTTATGATGAGGCTATTGCCGCTGCCGATAAGAAAGTGGAAGAAGTAGAAGATTCTGCATGGCCGGATAACAGCCAGATTACCTGGAATCTGTTTGTAGACGGAAATGCCGGTTCATATATAGACTTTGGTTATAGTGAGGATTATGTAAAGTTTGGAGAGGATGATAATCAGGCATTCACGATAGAACTTTGGGTGAATATCAAAGAATACTGTAATAAACAGGGGGAAGATAACTGTACTTTCCTTTCTACGATGACGAACGATCCTTATTGGAGCGGATGGCGTGCACAGGATCGCACAAAAGGGCTGTTGAGAACAATGGTTGCCCATTGGGAAGATGATAATCATACAAATCCTCAAGAGTGGGAGCCGGGATGGAAGAAATCGGACAACTGGACTAAAGATCGTTGGACACATTATGCATTCCTGTTCAGAGATAAAGGGTTGCCGGGATTTGACACTCCGACAGATGTGAAATGTTATTCCATGATTGACGGTACGAGACAAGGAGATCCCATCCGTGTGGGTGAACCCTGGAGAACATATATCAATAAACAATCCATAGCTAATCAGATTCACATGACCGGATTCTGTATGATGGACAATAATGGAAATCGTAATGAATGGTTCTCCGGTTACATAAAGAAGATACGCATCTGGAAAACAAACCGGACAGAAAATCAAGTATATGCTTCTTATATGGGAAATGAAGAAGGTGTAAATGCTGATAATGCGGATTTGGTAGATGCTTGGGATTTTGAAGTGAAAGGCGATCAGCCTACTCAAAGTGCTACCGAAACAATAAAAGGTGTGAAAGGTCATACAGCAACATTAGTTGGTGATAACTGGCAATGGGTTGAATCTACAACTATTTCAGATAACAAATAATTGTTTACCAGGATGAGTTTTCAATAGGTAGATTAAATATTCCCCTTATCTCTGTCGTAAGGCAGAATGAGGGGAAATTATTCTCCAATACCCTTTTATTAATCCTATATTTTTATTGCAGAAAAGCGTTTTGGTCTGTATTTGTTCTTTATTGAATAAATATTATTGTTTTTTTTCAGCTATTTCTGCAATCTTTGTAACAGGAAAAATACTATAAACTTATAAACTATCATGAAAGGCAAAATTCTTTTGGCTCTGACGCTGCTAATGGGAGCATCAACTACTATATGGGCAGTCGGCAATTTAGGAAAAGCAAACCAGAAGAAGCACGCATATACTAACGAAGATGTATGGGCAGCTTACGAAGGATTTAACAATACCCTACTAGACTCTAATAAATATATTTATAAAACAAATTCCTCCTATCCAAGCGCCGTTGACCGCGGTAATGGAGCGGCGGCTATTTGGTGTCAGCCTATTTATTGGGACATGGCGATGAATGCCTATAAACTGGCAAAGGCACAGAAAGACAAAAAAAAGACTCGTGAGTATAAAACTCTTTGCGAGAAAATTTTCGCAGGAAACAAAGCACAATATTGCCAGTTTGATTTTGATGATAACAACGAAAACACCGGCTGGTTCATCTACGATGACATCATGTGGTGGACTATTAGTCTGGCGCGCGCATACGAGCTTTTTGGAGTGAATGAATACCTGAAACTCTCGGAAGCCAGTTTCAAACGTGTGTGGTATGGCTCGGAAAAGGTGGGTGATACCGGTTCGTATGACAAAGAAAACGGAGGTATGTTCTGGCAATGGCAACCCATTCGGAATCCGAAACCGAATAAATTCGGTGATGGAAAGATGGCATGTATCAACTTCCCGACAGTGGTAGCGGCATTGACGCTCTACAATAATGTGCCTGAAAATAGAAAAGAATCGACCGACAAACGTCCGTCTTATCAGACGAAGGCTCAATATCTTGCCAAAGGCAAAGAAATCTACGAATGGGGAGTGGAAAATCTGCTGGATAAAGAAACGGGAAAGATAGCTGATAGCCGTCATGGAAATGGCAATCCCGCGTGGAAGTCACATGTCTACAATCAGGCAACCTTTATCGGTGCATCCATACTGCTTTATAAGGCGACCGGAGAGAAACGTTATCTGGACAATGCAATTTTGGCAGCAGACTATACAGTGAAAGATATGTCTGCGGAACATAAAGTGCTACCTTTCGAAGGTGGTATTGAACAGGGTATCTATACTGCTATCTTTGCAGAATACATGGCATGGTTAGTATATGATTGCGGACAAACCCAATATCTTCCGTTCCTGAAACGTACCATCAAAACAGGTTGGGCAAACAGAGATGAGACGCGGAATGTGTGTGGAGGCGAATATCATAAGAAGTTGCCGGCAGGTGCGGAAATCGACAGTTATTCAGCTTCCGGTATACCGGCATTGATGCTTTTATTTCCGGCTAAGAAGTAAATAGAAAACGACACAGAACCACGTGAAAATGAATAATAAACAACTACTGATTGTATTCAGCCTTTTATTAAGCGGTAATAATGCCTCCTTTGCTCAAACTCAAACGACTAACGGCAAGGAAGCAAAAACAACTTTTCAAACAGCCGAACCCTGGAAACCGGAAACAGATGTGCGTGCCGATGCCACGATGGTATATGGTACACTTGATAAAAAGGGTGTTTCTTTTGAACAACGTGTCCAGTCGTGGAGAGACAAGGGATATCAGACACAATTTATGACCGGAGTGGCATGGGGAGACTATAAAGACTATTTTCTCGGCAAATGGGATGGAATAGACGGTCACCTGAAAGAAGGTCAACGGGATCGTAACGGAAACGAGATAGCCCACGGACACTTGATACCCTACATTGTGCCTACCGAAAGTTTTATCCGTTATATGCAGGAAACGCAGATAAAGCGGGTGATTGATGCCGGAATTACTTCTATCTATTTGGAGGAACCTGAATTCTGGATGCGTGGCGGATATAGCGAAGCCTTCAAGTCAGAATGGCAGAAATATTATAATTTCCCCTGGAGACCTCAACATGAATCTCCCGAGAACACCTACCTTTCCAATAAGTTGAAATATCACCTCTACTATTATGCACTGGATAAGATATTTACTTATGCCAAAGAATACGGTAAATCGAAAGGGCTGGATGTGAAATGTTATGTGCCTACTCATTCTTTGATTAACTACACTTCCTGGCAAATTGTAAGCCCGGAAGCCAGTCTGGCTTCATTGGATTGTGTAGACGGCTACATAGCACAGGTATGGACGGGTACTGCCCGTGAACCGAACTTCTATAACGGTGTAAAGAAAGAGCGTGTATTTGAGAATGCCTTTCTCGAATATGGCTGCATGAAATCCATGACCGATCCTTTGAATCGCAAAATGTATTTCCTGACCGATCCGATTGAAGACCGTGCCAAAGACTGGCTGGATTATAAGATAAATTATCAGGCCACTTTTGCCGCACAGCTAATGTACCCGATGGTAGATACTTATGAAGTGATGCCATGGCCGGACCGTATTTATCAGGGATTATACCGGATAGCCGGAACCGATCAGAAAGAACGCATTCCACGCTCATACTCCACGCAAATGCAGGTGATGATTAATACATTGAATGACATTCGCACCTCTGACAAGCAGATCAACGGTACACACGGCATTGGGGTATTAATGGCAAATTCGTTGATGTTCCAGCGTTTTCCGGATCATAACGGATATGACGATCCGCAATTCTCCAGCTTCTATGGCCAAACTTTGCCATTATTAAAAAGAGGAATCCCGGTGGAACTGGTACACATGGAGAATACTCCGTTCCAAGAAACTTTCAAAGGACTTCAGGTACTCGTAATGTCCTACTCGAACATGAAACCGATGAAGCCGGAATACCATAACTATCTGGCAGACTGGGTTAAAAAGGGAGGTACACTGGTGTATTGCGGAGAAGATGTCGATCCCTATCAAACCGTTTTGGAATGGTGGAATACAGAAGGAAACGCCTACAAAGCCCCTTCGGAACATTTGTTTGAGACAATGGGCTTGTCCCGCACTCCCGGTGATGGAACATATCGTTCCGGGAAAGGTACTGTGATTGTCATACGCGAAGATCCGAAACATTTTGTATTGAAGAACGGCAACGACCGCAAATACTTTGAAACGATTGCATCCGCTTATCTGGACAAAACAGGTAAAAAGATAGAAATCAAAAATAATTTTGTGGTGGAACGGGGACCTTATACAATCGCGGCAGTAATGGATGAAAGTTCCTCTAAAGAGCCTTTGAAACTGTCGGGACTGTATATCGATTTATTCGACAAAGACCTGCCGATACTGACCATGAAACAGATTAATCCCGGTGAACAAGGATATTTGTATGACTTGAGTAAAGTGCCCGGTAAGGTGAAAGCGAAGGTGCTTTGCGGAGCTTCTCGCGTTTACGATGAGAAAGTCGGGAAGCAGAGCTACTCATTTGTAGCTAAGAGTCCGTTACATACGACGAATGTATCCAGAATCCTCTTGCCGCGCAAGCCCGGGAAAGTTCTGGTAAACGGGAAGACGGAACAGCCGCAATGGGATGAATCTTCAAAAACTCTTTTATTGAGTTTCGAGAACGATCCTGCCGGAGTGAATGTATCCATAGAATGGTAAAATAGATTAAATAAAACAGGTGATTTAAATTATGAAACAACAACTGATGATGCTGTTGCTGGGAACAGCTTCCGTACTTTGTAGCTGTGAGACCCAGATAGAGCAGCACGAGAAAAATGAATTACGTGCTCCGGCCTATCCGCTGGTGACGATTGACCCTTACACTAGTGCTTGGTCTACTACTGACAATCTGTATGATGGCTCCGTAAAACATTGGACAGGTAAGGATTTCCCTTTGCTTGGAGTGGCGAAAGTAGACGGACAAACTTACCGTTTCATGGGAACGGAAGAACTGGAACTACGTCCTTTGGTAAAGACATCCGAACAAGGTAGCTGGATAGGAAAGTATACCACTCAACAGCCTGCTGACGGATGGCAGAATGCCGGATTTAATGATAAAGCATGGAAAGAAGGCGAAGCTGCTTTCGGAACCATGGAGAATGAACATACAGCCAAGACCCAATGGGGTGAAGAATTTATCTGGGTACGCCGGGTAGCTGATATTCAGGAAGACTTGACAGGAAAGAATGTATATCTGGAATTCTCTCACGACGATGATGCTATCATCTATATCAACGGCATCAAAGTGGTAGATACTGGTAATGCTTGTAAAAAGAACGAGAGAGTGAAACTGCCCGAAGAAGTGGTAGCTTCTTTGAAACCGGGTGAGAATCTGATTGCCGGCTATTGCCGTAACCGTGTAGGAAACGGATTACTGGATTTCGGATTATTGGTAGAACTGGACGGTTACCGTTCTTTCCATCAAACAGCACAACAAATATCTGTAGACGTACAGCCTATGCAGACTTATTATACCTTTACTTGCGGTCCGGTAGATTTGAAACTGACATTTACCGCTCCTATGTTTATGGATAATCTGGATTTGCTGTCACGTCCGGTCAATTATATTTCTTATGAAGTAGCTTCCAATGACGGCAAGAAACATCAGGTTGAATTGTATTTCGAAGTATCTCCGCAATGGGCAATCGACCAACCTCACCAGGAATCTGTAGCCGACAGTTTTACTGACGGCGACTTGTTATTCCTTCGTACCGGAAGCCGTAATCAGGAAATCCTGAAGAAGAAAGGTGATGATGTACGTATCGATTGGGGACATTTCTATCTGGCTGCTGAAAAAGAAAACAGCACATCTGCAATCGGTGACGGCAGAGAACTGCGTAAAAACTTTGTAGCAAATAAACTGGAAGCTCCTACCACGAATGGTTATGATAAATTGGCTTTGGTACGTTCATTAGGCGAAACACAAAAAGCGGATGGTCATCTATTGATCGGATACGATGATATTTATTCTATCCAATACTTTGGCGATAACCTGCGTCCTTACTGGAACCGTCAGGGCAATGAAACGATTGTATCCCAATTCCAGAAAGCAGAGAAAGAATATAAGACACAGATGAAGAACTGTGCCGCTTTCGACAAGAAAATGATGGAAGAAGCGATTGCAGCCGGTGGACGTAAATATGCCGAACTTTGTGCATTGGCTTATCGTCAGGCATTGGCTGCTCATAAATTGGTAGAAGCTCCGAACGGTGACCTGGTATTCCTTTCTAAAGAAAACTTCAGTAATGGTTCTATCGGAACAGTCGACCTGACTTATCCGGGAGCTCCGCTGCTTTTGTACTATAACCCGGAACTGGTGAAAGCTACCATGAACCATATTTTCTATTATAGCGAAAGCGGAAAATGGGAGAAACCGTTTGCGGCACATGATGTAGGTACTTATCCATTAGCTAACGGCCAGACTTATGGCGGTGATATGCCGGTAGAAGAATCGGGTAATATGGTAGTGCTGGCTGCTGCTATTGCAAAGGTGGAAGGCAATGCAGAATATGCACAGAAACATTGGGAAACACTGACTACTTGGACGGATTATCTGGCAGAGCACGGACTTGATCCGGCCAACCAACTTTGTACCGATGACTTTGCAGGTCACTTCGCACACAATGCCAACCTTTCTATCAAAGCGATCATGGGTGTTGCTTCATATGGCTATCTGGCAGATATGCTGGGCAAGAAAGAAGTAGCCGAGAAATACACACAGAAAGCAAAAGATATGGCTGCCGAATGGGTGAAAATGGCGGATGATGGCGACCACTACCGTCTGACATTTGACAAACCGGGAACATGGAGCCAGAAGTATAACTTAGTGTGGGATAAACTGTTGAATCTGCAAATCTTCCCTAAAAATGTTGCAGAAACGGAAATAGCTTACTATCTTTCGAAGCAAAATAAATATGGTCTTCCATTGGATAACCGTGAAACATACACCAAAACCGACTGGATCATGTGGACAGCTACATTGGCTGACGACAAAGCTACCTTTGAGAAATTTATTGAACCGGTATATCTGTTTATGAACGTGACACCTAACCGTGTTCCGATGTCCGACTGGGTATTTACAGATGAACCGAATCAGAGAGGCTTCCAGGCACGTTCCGTTGTAGGTGGATATTTTATCAAGATGCTTGAAGGAAAACTGATTAAATAAAACAAGAATACCATGAAGAAACTAGCTCTATTCGCTTTTACGTTACTTAGTGCATGGAGTATGACTGCAAAAACAATTACCGGCCCAGTGGACTATGTTAGTCCGCTGGTTGGTACGCAGTCAAAGCACGCACTATCTACCGGAAATACTTACCCCGCCATTGCGTTACCCTGGGGAATGAACTTTTGGGTTCCGCAGACTGGTAAAATGGGCGATGGATGGGCCTATACGTATGACGCTGACAAGATCAGGGGATTCAAACAAACCCATCAGCCAAGTCCCTGGATCAATGATTACGGTCAATTTGCTATCATGCCGGTCACCGGTGAAGCAGTATTCAATCAGGACCAGCGTGCCAGTTGGTTCTCTCACAAAGCTGAAACGGCTACCCCTTATTACTATAAGGTATATCTTGCCGATCATGATGTAGTGACGGAGATTGCTCCGACAGAGAGAGCCGCCGCTTTCCGTTTCACTTTTCCCGAAAACGACCACTCTTATGTAGTGGTAGACGCCTTCGATAAAGGCTCGTTTGTGAAAGTGATCCCTTCGGAGAACAAGATTATCGGCTATACTACTAAAAACAGCGGTGGTGTTCCTGCCAACTTTAAAAACTACTTTGTACTGGTATTCGACAAACCGTTTACTTATACGGCTGCCGTAGCCAGTGGTGTGATTGACACCAACAAACTGGAAGCGACAGACAATCATGCCGGTGCACTGATCGGTTTCAAAACCCGCAAGGGCGAACAGGTGAATGTGCGTGTAGCTTCTTCTTTCATCAGCCCCGAACAGGCTGAACTGAACCTGAAAGAGCTGGGTACGGACAACATTGAACAGATTGCTGCGAAAGGCCGCAAGGTATGGAACGACGTTCTGGGACGTATCGAAGTGAAAGACGATGATATCGACCATTTGCGTACATTCTACTCCTGCCTGTATCGTTCGGTATTGTTCCCTAGAAGCTTCTATGAAATAGATGCCAAAGGAGACGTTATGCACTACAGCCCTTATAACGGTGAAGTACTTCCGGGCTATATGTTTACCGACACCGGCTTCTGGGATACATTCCGTTGTCTTTTCCCATTCCTCAACCTGATGTATCCATCCATGAATACAAAGATGCAGGAAGGATTGGTGAACACCTACAAGGAAAGCGGATTCCTGCCGGAATGGGCGAGCCCCGGTCATAGAGGTTGTATGGTTGGAAACAACTCTGCTTCCATCGTTGCCGACGCTTACCTGAAAGGATTGAAAGGATACGATATTGAGACGTTGTGGGAAGCCGTGAAACACGGAGCGAATGCTGTGCATCCGAAAGTGGGTTCTACCGGACGATTAGGACATGAGTATTATAACAAGTTGGGATACGTTCCTTATAATGTAGGTATTAATGAAAATGCAGCCCGCACACTGGAGTATGCTTATGATGACTGGTGTATCTACCAACTCGGCAAAGCCTTGAAGAAACCGAAAAAAGAGATTGAAATCTTTGCCAAGAGAGCGATGAACTATAAGAATCTGTATGACCCCGAACACAAACTGATGCGTGGCAAGAATGAAGACGGCACCTTCCAGTCTCCGTTCAACCCGTTGAAATGGGGAGATGCTTTCACAGAAGGTAACAGCTGGCATTACACCTGGTCGGTATTCCACGATCCTCAAGGTCTGATCGACCTGATGGGTGGTAAAGACGGCTTCAACCAGATGATGGATTCCGTATTTATTCTGCCTCCGATATTCGATGAGAGCTATTACAGAGCCGTTATCCATGAAATCCGTGAAATGCAGATTATGAACATGGGCAACTATGCACATGGCAACCAGCCGATCCAGCATATGCTTTATATGTACAACTATTCCGGCCAACCCTGGAAAGCGCAGCACTGGATTCGTGAAGTGATGGACAAACTTTATACCCCTGCTCCCGACGGTTATTGCGGTGATGAGGACAACGGCCAGACTTCTGCCTGGTATGTATTCTCGGCAATGGGCTTCTATCCGGTATGCCCCGGTACGGATGAGTATGTCCTGGGTACTCCTTACTTCAAAGAGATGAAACTGCATCTGGAAAACGGAAAGACAGTAACCATCTCCGCCCCGAATAACGGAGACGACAAGCGTTACATTTCATTAATGACACTGAACGGCAAGGAATACACCAAAAACTACCTGACTCATCAGGACCTGATGAATGGCGCCACCATTTCTTTCAAGATGGATGTCAAACCCAATCAGCAACGTGGTACGAAAGAAGGCGATTTTCCTTACTCTTTCTCTAATGAATTCAAAAAGAAGAAGTAATCATGAAAAAACAAATCAAATATATCAGTGCAGGTATGCTGGCGGGTATGCTTCTCTGCGGTGGCCAGCTGCAAGCTTCCAACCGTATGACGGAAATGCATGTATGTCTGGCAGATGCCATTCAGAAAGATAACCGCCCGGAAATATCCAACCGCCTGTTCCGTTCGAATGCAGTGGAAAAGGAGATTCTCCGTGTACAGAAGCTTCTGAAGAATGCGAAGCTGGCATGGATGTTTACCAACTGTTTCCCGAATACCCTGGACACTACCGTACATTTCCGTAAGGGAAGCGATGGCAAACCGGATACATTCGTATACACGGGAGATATTCATGCCATGTGGCTGCGCGACTCCGGTGCGCAGGTATGGCCTTATGTGCAACTGGCTAATTCGGACCCCGAACTGAAAGAAATGCTGGCAGGAGTGATCCTCCGCCAGTTCAAATGTATCAATATCGACCCGTATGCAAATGCGTTTAATGACGGTGCTATTCCTAACGGTCACTGGATGAGCGACCTTACGGATATGAAACCGGAATTGCACGAACGTAAATGGGAAATCGACTCCCTGTGCTATCCGTTGCGTCTGGCTTACCACTACTGGAAGACTACCGGAGATGCAAGCATATTCACCGAAGAATGGATTCAGGCAATCACTAACGTACTGAAAACCTTCAAGGAACAGCAACGCAAAGAAGGAGTAGGCCCTTATAAATTCCAGCGTAAAACAGAACGTGCACTGGATACTGTGAGCAATGACGGCCTTGGAGCACCGGTGAAACCTGTCGGTTTGATTGTTTCCAGCTTCCGTCCTTCGGATGATGCCACCACTCTTCAATTCCTGGTTCCTTCCAATTTCTTTGCCGTGTCTTCTTTGCGTAAGGCTGCCGAGATTCTGGAGAAAGTAAATAAGAAAACAGCCTTGTCTAAAGAATGTAAAGACCTGGCGCAGGAAGTAGAAACAGCTTTGAAGAAATACGCGGTATATAATCATCCTGAATATGGTAAAATCTATGCCTTCGAGGTGGATGGTTTTGGAAATCATCATCTGATGGACGATGCCAACGTGCCGAGCCTGCTTGCGATGCCTTATCTGGGCGATGTGAATGTGAACGATCCGATTTATCAGAACACCCGTCGCTTTGTATGGAGCGAAGACAATCCTTACTTCTTTAAAGGCAAGGCAGGTGAAGGAATCGGCGGACCGCACATCGGTTATGATATGGTGTGGCCGATGAGTATTATGATGAAAGCCTTTACCAGTCAGAATGATGCCGAAATCAAGACCTGCATCAAGATGCTGATGGATACGGATGCCGACACGGGCTTTATGCACGAATCTTTCCATAAGGATAATCCGAAGAAATTTACCCGTGCATGGTTTGCTTGGCAGAATACTCTTTTTGGTGAACTGATTTTGAAGTTGGTTAATGAAGGAAAGGTAGATTTATTGAATAGTATACAATAATATGCTGACATACTAAATTAGACGTGGATAACGCGGATGATGCGGCTCTTTCTCTGATGTAAAATGAGAAAAAACGCGTTATCCGCGTCGTCTGCATCTGAAAATGAATATCTAAAAACAAGTTGTATCATGAAAAATTTATGTGTATGGGTAGTTGCCGCCCTTTTAATGGCATCTTGTACGCCGAAAGCCGAAAAGACTACGGATTCCGGTTTATTGCAGAGTAATTTCCAGACGGAAGTGGATGGAAAGAAAACTGATTTGTTTACTTTGCGCAACAAGAACAACATGGAAGTTTGTATCACGAACTTTGGTGGACGTATTGTTTCAGTGATGGTCCCCGATAAAGACGGACAGATGCGCGATGTCGTGCTCGGTTTCGATTCTATTCAGGATTATATCAGTAAACCGTCGGATTTCGGCGCAACTATCGGACGTTATGCCAACCGTATCAATCAGGGTAAATTTACATTGGACGGTGTGGAATATCAGCTTCCTCGTAACAATTATGGCCATTGCCTGCACGGTGGTCCGCAAGGATTCCAGTATCGTGTGTTTGATGCTGTTCAACCCAATCCGCAGGAACTGCAACTGATCTATCTGGCAGAAGACGGTGAAGAAGGTTTCCCTGGAAATATCACTTGTAAAGTGGTAATGAAACTCACAGATGATAACGCTATCGACATTCAATACGAGGCAGAAACAGACAAGCCGACTATTGTGAATATGACCAATCACTCTTATTTCAACCTGGAAGGAGACGCAGGCAACAACGCCGGGCACCTGTTGACAGTTGATGCGGATTATTACACTCCGGTAGACAGCACCTTTATGACTACGGGTGAAATTGTTACAGTAGAAGGTACTCCAATGGACTTCCGTACCCCGACTCCGGTAGGCGAGCGTATCAATGACTATGATTTCGTACAACTGAAAAACGGCAACGGCTACGACCACAACTGGGTATTGAATACAAAAGGTGACGTAACTCGTAAATGCGCTTCTCTGAAATCACCGAAGACAGGTATCGTACTCGATGTTTATACCAATGAACCGGGTATTCAGGTATATGCCGGAAACTTCCTCGATGGCTCACTGACAGGAAAGAAAGGTATCACTTACAACCAACGTGCTTCCGTATGTCTTGAAACACAGAAATATCCGGATACACCGAACAAACCCGAATGGCCGTCGGCTGTACTTCGTCCGGGTGAGAAATATACAAGTCAATGTATCTTTAAGTTTTCTGTAGATAAATAATAAAAGTATGAATCAGCTCCCTGCTCTCGATCATCGGATGGTCTGGTTAGACGTAATCCGTGCTGTGGCCATGTTAATGGTGATTGGTGTACATTGCATCGATCCTTTTTATATTTCTCCTACGTTGGGCGTCATTCCCGAATATACGCATTGGGCGGCTATTTACGGGTCTTTGTTGCGTCCTTCCGTTCCTTTGTTTGTGATGATGACCGGTTTGTTATTGCTGCCTGTCAAACAGCAACCTTTGGGAACGTTTTATAAGAAACGTATCTTTCGTGTATTGTTTCCGTTTCTGATCTGGTCTGTTCTCTACAATATGTTTCCATGGTTTACGGGAGTAGTGGGGCTTGATAAGTCCATTATCGGGCAGTTCTTTTGTTATGTGCAGGGAAATGAATCCCAAGAGTTGATGGATTCCCTGAAAGATGTGGCGATGATTCCCTTTAACTTCAGTTTTAAGGAGAATCATATGTGGTATATCTATCTGTTAATCGGCCTTTACCTGTATATGCCTTTCTTCTCGGCATGGATAGAGCGGGCAGATCAGAAGATGAAACGCACTTATCTGCTGATTTGGTTCATCTCTTTGTTTCTGCCTTATATGGCGGAATACATCTCCGGTTATCTGTTCGGTACAAGCACCTGGAATGCATTTGGCATGTTCTATTATTTTGCCGGATTCAACGGATATTTGTTACTGGGGCATTACGTCAAGAAAGGAAATGACTGGGGAATATGGAAAACGCTGCTTATCTGTGCCGTGCTTTTTGCCATAGGCTATTATGTCACTTATTCCGGTTTCAGTGCGGCGGCAGCCGACCCCAATCATACGGAATCGGATATGGAATTGTTCTTCACTTTCTGTAGTCCGAATGTCGTGCTGATGACGTTGGCCGTGTTCCTCTTGCTTCAGAAAGTGACGGTTACTAACCGCATCGTTATCAAGGCACTGGCAAATATGACGAAGTGCGGATTTGGTATTTATATGGTGCATTATTTCGTTGTAGGTCCATTCTTCCTGTTAATCGGTCCGTCGTCCATCCCTATTCCTCTGCAGGTTCCGTTGATGGCGGCAGGTATTTTCCTTTGTAGTTGGGCGTTTACAGCACTGATGTACAAGTTGATGCCTAATAAAGCTCATTGGATAATGGGATAAATAAAAAAGAATAGACGATATGAAGAAAATAAAGACTAAAAGTATTTTTGCATCGATAGTGCTTGGGGTGGCGGTTACAGCTTGCGCATCTGCTCCCTCCAGTGGTACGGTGACAGTAGTGGATCGACCGGACATACAGTCTACCAATACCAATTATACAGGGTATCGCGCTCCGCTTCGTCCATTGAATTTTATAAAGTTGCCGGTAGGCAGTATTCAACCTGAAGGTTGGGTGAAGAAGTATCTCGAATTGCAGCGTGACGGTCTGACCGGACACTTGGGAGAGATCAGTGCCTGGCTGGAAAAAGATAATAATGCTTGGTTGACAACCGGTGGTGACCACGGCTGGGAAGAAGTTCCCTATTGGCTCAAAGGCTACGGCAATCTGGCATATATCCTGAACGACCCGAAGATGATTGAGGAAACCAAGTACTGGATTGAAGGCGTATTTGCCAGCCGCCAGCCGGATGGTTACTTCGGTCCTGTCAACGAACGTAACGGAAAACGTGAACTTTGGGCACAAATGATTATGCTCTGGTGTCTGCAATCCTATTACGAGTATTCTCAAGATCAGCGTGTCATTGACCTGATGACGAACTACTTTAAATGGCAGATGACTGTTCCCGATGACCAGCTTCTGGAAGATTACTGGGAGAAAAGCCGCGGTGGTGATAATATCATCAGTATCTATTGGCTTTACAACCATACCGGAGATGCTTTCTTGTTAGAACTGGCTGAAAAGATTCATCGCAACACTGCCGACTGGACTAAATCTACCTCTTTACCCAACTGGCACAATGTCAATATCGCCCAATGTTTCCGTGAACCTGCCACTTATTATATGCAGACCGGGGATTCAGCGATGCTGAAAGCCTCTTATAATGTTCATCATCTGATTCGCCGTACTTTCGGACAAGTGCCCGGTGGTATGTTCGGTGCGGATGAGAATGCCCGTTTGGGATACATTGATCCCCGTCAGGGAGTGGAAACCTGCGGACTGGTTGAACAGATGGCTTCCGATGAAATCATGCTTTGCATGACGGGAGACCCTATGTGGGCTGAACACTGTGAAGAAGTAGCATTCAACTCTTATCCTGCTGCCGTGATGCCGGACTTTAAAGCATTGCGCTATATCACCTGCCCGAACCATGCCATCAGTGATTCCAAGAATCATCATCCGGGCATTGACAATCGTGGCCCGTTCCTTTCGATGAATCCTTTCAGCAGCCGTTGTTGCCAACACAATCATGCACAAGGCTGGCCTTACTTTACCGAACATCTGGTATTGGCAACTCCCGACAACGGAGTGGCAACTGCTATTTATGCAGCTTGCAAAGCTACTGTAAAGGTGGGCGACGGAAAGGAAATCACTCTTCACGAAGAGACGAATTATCCTTTTGAGGAAAGCATTGCTTTCTCTGTTTCTACCGGTGAAAAGGTCACTTTTCCGTTCTATCTCCGCATTCCTTCATGGACAAAAGGAGCAGAAGTGCGCGTGAATGGTAAGAAGGTAAATGTAGATCCCGTAGCGGGAAAATACCTTTGCATCCATCGGGAATGGTCGAATGGAGATCGCGTGGAACTGACGTTACCGATGTCTTTGTCTATGCGTACCTGGCAGGTTAATAAAAATAGCGTAAGCGTAGATTATGGCCCCCTCACTTTGTCTCTCAAGATTGCAGAGAAATATGTAGAGAAAGACAGCCGCGAGACTGCTATCGGTGATTCTAAATGGCAGAAAGGCGCTGATCCCCAGAAATGGCCTACTACTGAAATCTATCCGAATAGTCCCTGGAACTATTCATTGGTACTGGACAAGACAGAACCTTTGAAGAACTTCAAGGTAATCCGTAAATCCTGGCCTGCCGATAATTATCCTTTCACAGTAGCCAGTGTACCTTTAGAGGTAAAAGCTACCGGCCGCTTGGTTCCTGAATGGAAGATAGACGAAACCGGATTGTGTGGCGTACTGCCGGAAGAAGATGCAGTGAAAGGTAATAAAGAAGAAATAACGTTGATCCCTATGGGTGCGGCACGGTTGAGAATATCTGCCTTCCCGAATACAAGAGAATAAATTAATAACTAGAAAACTTAGAAAAATGAAACGTATTGTTTTTTTAGATTATGTCCGTGTGTTTGCATGCTTTCTCGTAATGGTTGTTCATGCCAGTGAGAATTTCTACGGTGCTCCCGGATCCACAGATATGGCAGGACCGCAGTCTTTTTTGGCTAATGAAGCAGACCGGTTATGGGTAGCTGTTTACGACGGTTTCTCGCGTATGGCAGTGCCGCTGTTTATGATAGTCTCCGCATTCCTGCTTGCACCGATGAAAGAGGAACAGACGATGTGGCAATTCTATCGCCAGCGCTGTCTCCGCATCCTGCCACCGTTTTTTATATTCATGATACTATACAGCACCCTGCCAATGCTATGGGGACAGCTGGACGCGGAAACATCTATCAAGGATTTATCACGAATATTCCTGAATTTCCCTACGCTGGCCGGACATTTCTGGTTTATGTATCCTCTGATTAGTCTTTACCTGTTTATTCCTATTATATCTCCCTGGTTGCGTAAAGCCACGGCAAAAGAGGAACTCTTTTTCATAGGACTATTTGTATTGTCAACCTGTATGCCCTATCTTAACCGTTGGTGCGGTGAAGTGTGGGGACAATGTTTCTGGAATGAATATCACATGTTGTGGTACTTCTCCGGCTTCCTCGGATACCTCGTATTGGCACATTACATACGTGTACACCTCACATGGAATCGTTCCAAACGTTTCATCATAGGCGCCATACTAATGGTGATCGGTGCTGCATGGACTATTTATTCATTCTACGTTCAGGCTGTACCGGGCGAACTCCATTCCACACCTGTAATAGAAATAGGATGGGCTTTCTGTACCATCAACTGTGTGCTTCTCACATCGGGTACGTTCCTTTTGTTCACATGCATAGAGGGTCCGAAAGCTCCGGTGCTGGTGACAGAAACATCCAAACTCAGCTATGGTATGTATCTTATGCATATCTTCTGGCTCGGATTGTGGGTATCTGTATTCAAGGACACATTGGGATTACCTACCGTTGCCGCTATCCCATGTATTGCAGTGGTTACATTTATCAGTTGTTTCGTAACGACGAAGATCATTTCGTATATACCGGGTAGTAAATGGATCATAGGATAAAATAAATATCCTATCAAATAAGGGTATCACTTTCACGGTTTCTATCGGTGAAAGTGATACCCTTTTTTTATGCTTGTTGAATTGAAACTACATCTTCAATTATCAACGGAATAAGGTTTTATATTCGGGTAATCAAAAATATAGTGCCTGATTAAAGACTGACTATTTAATGGAATCGAACTTCAATGTGCCATTTTCATTGACTATTTTCAAAGTGCGGTTACCTTTAATTCCCATATCAATGAAATCAACTTTGTAAAAGCCATTGGTTAATACGGCTACTGATGTCACTTTACATACGTCGCTTGGTCCATCTTGCGCACCTGTCCGGAAATCCCATATTGCATACCCTTCGCCGTCATACTCGTAGTTGTCTTTCAACTGTTTCTGCAATTTGGCTGTACAATGTTTCTTCACAGCCGGAATATAATTCTTTTCTCCAAAGACGTAGTTTGCGTAGAAATCTTTAATGAATTGGATTACTTTAGCATTGTCCACCTTAGGCGATTGCAGAATAGCAGTAGTCTTGTTGGCGGGAGGCGTTTCATTGTCGAGACAGCAAGCCTGAACTTGTATAGGCTGCAGAGCAACCCCTAGATAAATGGCATAAAAAAATAAAATCTTTTTCATATTCATATATTATGTATTTTTGTCTTTGCGCTTGTTGCTGATAAATGCAATATATTCGTCTTTTCATTTCATGTAATTAAACTATTGTAACTAAAAGAACTATGTTTTAGCATTCTTGAAAAACGTATTAGAATCTGCGACTTATTGCAAAGGTAGCGTTAATTATTAAAGATGAGCGAGATATGCGGGAAAATATAATATAAAGGGTCCCTTGCTATTTTTAATATTGGATGTAAATCAGCGATAGCTTTCAGGTAATTTTATTCATAATAAACTGTAGAATGTTTTATAGCTCTTTTATGCTATTTCTCTATGCTTTATCGTATCTTTGTTGAAGATCTATCAATGATTCACCTTGGTGATTTAAATAAACGACAAGCGTTATTCGATTGAATAACAGGAGTGATTTAAATGAATCACCAATGTGGTTCGTTGATAAATCTAAAGGTTTTGCATGAAAAGTATTCACTATTAAACCGTTAACTACTAATGGCTATACTATACGATTGGTATGAGAATCCCGGTGAGTCCGATGATTCGGAAGAGAAAGGCTTGCATCCCCGCATTTTTTTGAATGGTAAGGTAGGGACAGATAAACTGTGCCGGATGATTCACGGACGCAGTTCCCTTTCTGTGGGTGATGTGAAAAACACCTTCGAAATGCTGGCTCAAATTTGTGGTGAAGAACTACGTGAAGGGCGTGAAGTACATATTGAAGGACTTGGCTATTTTGCTCCTATCTTGAAGAGTACGCAGAAAGTAACCCGCAGTACTAAGAACAAATCGACAAAGATGGAATTGAAAACAATAGGTTTCCGTCCCGATGCCCGTTTGAAAGGTGAGCTTGTGGGTGTCAAAGTCAGTCGGACTAAGTATGCACGCCACTCGGAGTCTTTGTCGGAGGTAGAGATCGATATGCGGCTGAAGGAATACTTTACCGATCATGATGTAATGCTTCGCTACGATTTTCAGGAGGTATGCTACATGACACGGACTACAGCAAACCGGCATCTCCGCCGACTGTTGGAAGAGGGTAAGTTGCGAAATATAGGTAAGCGTATGCAACCGATTTACGTGGCTGCAGCAGGTCACTATGGGGTGTCGAGTGATGTGGTACGGCGATAGGGCGTAATCATTCTGTTGGATAATGCAGAACTTTTCGTTTTATAGTAAGAATATTGAAGTAGATTGACAATGTAAACATACTTTTTTTCTTATATTTGTGACTCAAGAGCACAAGATAAAAGAGAATGATGAAACAGTCCACTTATTCTATTAAGCAATTACTGTCGGGAGGTTTGCTTTGCTGTTTGATTCTGCTGACAGCCTATATATTTCAAGCTTTTTTCCCTGAAATGTATGTTGATGCATTTTCATCATCCATATATCTATTGATGTGGCTGACTCTTTTTGTGGGAGCATTGCTATGGACATTTCATACAAAGGGGGAACGTATGGGGATTTCTGAAATAATAGACTGGCAGTTTATTGCTGCTTTTATTTTGATTACGGCAGACCAGATTTATATGATTATGCCCAAAGAAATCCATATAGAAATGACTCCTGTATTGTCGGGTTATACTATTCCTGTGTTGGTGGTCGTTGGCATAATGGTAGCTGGCACAATTAAAGTCTCCATTGTGTTATATCGGAAATTGGCAGACGAGCGTCAACGCACCATTCTTCAAACTCAAAAGATCCGGCAATTACTGGATGCTCCTCCAGCAGAAGAAAAGAACATTTTTTATCTTCGTATGCTTATTGAGAACCGGTCTATCGCTCAATTCTCTGCCAAAGATTATCTCTTATTAGTAGAAGGGTGTCAGGTGATCGATCCTGATTTCTTTGCTTGGTTGAAGAAACAAGGTTGTCAACTTCCACCGCGAGATATTATACTATGTGTGCTTATTCGAATGCGTAAAACAAAAGAGGAAATATCATCTATATTTAGTATTAGTGATGGTACTTACCGTACGATGAAGTCTCGTGCCCGGAAACGTTTGGGTATTGGAGAAGTGGATTTGGAGGAGTTTTTGCAGGAGATTCACTAATAATATTGAATGTCCTTTATCTATTTAGTATTTCTATCAGTTTAACAAGATGTTTAATTGCTGCTAAACTTCCTCCCATGATGGCATAATAGAACCAGATCCTTTTGTTGGAGTACGACTCTTGGGGAAGTGTCCCGATGGCACCTATTATAATTACTATCCACGAAAGAAAGATAAAAAAATCAATGAGGAAAGCTTGTACGGTATAACTGATGTTATCTATAACACAATCTAAATAACACATGGCGATACTAATTCCCCATATTATATTATATAAGATAATGTATCGAATGATCCTTTTCACTTGTTGTTTATGCATGCTTCATATTCTCTATCAGCTATCCTTCTATCTCTGGCATACCTTGAAGATACTTGTATGTAATATAAATATGAGGCGGCAGTTCTTCTACATTCAGCAATAGCATTATTATAATTTGTTTCTGCCTCTGTATACGCTGCTTGTTTCAACTCTTCACATTTACTGTTGCCATTTCTTGCGTTACGGGTCTTTAAGACCTTTCTTTTGGTTAATTCATGATTTTCAGCCCATGTCCTGAATAATAACGTCTGTTCGTTCTCACTCAATCTTAAGAATACTGTATGTTCAAGTAAGCCTTTTTTGGCTTCATCCATCTGTTGCAGTTCGTTTTCTAATTTTGCTTTTTTTATAAAGTCTTCTACATACTCTTCATTATTCAATTTCTCCATGAGTTTGTCATACTCTTGGTCGTTTAAGTTTGAGGTATAACTGCTGAATTTGTCGGCTAGTTGTTCACTGCATCTTTCAAATTCATAAAACTCGTCTGAATTGGCTACGGAATCTATTAATACATTGCCTGTATTCCATCTTTGAGGGGCAAAACTACGTGTTTGGGCAATCGGGTTTTCTTCTGTTTTTATCTTATCTGTATGGCTATACCCATCAGTATTGCAACTATAAATAAAGAATGTAGTCAACAATATTCCAAGTAGTGTGATTACATGTATACTACTCTGTTTCTTGTTTCTGCTTTTCATGTCTTGTTTATACTTTACATTAAAGAAACAAAGGAACGGATTTTAAGGCAAATAAATGGAATGATTTGCTCAAAAAATGAAATAATTAGTTCAGCTGTTTGTTTGGTGACCATGATAACTAATATGTAAATGTTACAATCCGGATATAAAATGATATTTTTTCGATTGTATATGCCCGATAAATGCCTGTATGACGGGGATAGAAGTGTAACGCTCTCTTGAATCGTATTTATTATACCCGTATTTTTGTATAAAAAAGTAATGCTGTAAGAGTCTAAATTTAATATGTGCAAAAATGAAAAATAGTGGTATATTACTGATTATCGTATTCGTTTCTATTGTTCAGTTATCTTATGGGCAGGAAAGATATACAATCAGGGGTGAGTTTCCGGATCATTCTTTAGATAATGAATATATATTGTTATATGAGCAATCTGCTCTTTTAGGTGAGTCTGAACGTATGAAGCAGGCATTTATAGACAGTATATTAGTGGTTAATAAGGAATTCCATTATGAAGGGACGATTCATCGAAAACCTTTTTTGGCATCGCTCTCTTGCAGTAAAGGCAGACATTTTCGATATAACACAACTTTCGTTGTGGAACCAGGTGATATTCAACTTCGCATTGTCGACTGGGAAGGTGAGGGGAAAGTATCAGGGACTCTTATAAACGATGATTACAACACGTATATTATTGAACGGGGGAAATCAAGTAAAAAGGATGATGTGTTTGTTGGGAACTGAATGGGAGGATATAACGAAAAGGAATATTCATACAAAGGATGACAAAAGTGTATCTTTCATAAATGCGTACACGTATGCCGAAGAAGGCAAGTCTCTTTTTCTGGAAAAATATGCCCAATATCCAGATGTTATTCGGTACTGGCTGGCTTTGTATATAGATCCAACTAATTCGGTAGCAAAGGAAACTAATCTGCCGCGATTTCTGCATATTGTAGATCTAATGCCTGAAGTTGATAGGGATATTCTTTTAGCTTGGAGAGAATACAGGATCAAATTGAAGGAATATCAGGAAAAGACTAAAGCTCTAAGAGATAGCTTGGATGCTAATAAACCTCGTTTCATAAATTAATAAGTATAATTAAAACTGAAAGACAATGAAGAAACATTTTTCTTTTTGGGCAGTAACATGTATGGTTATGCTGTTTGCTTTGGCTTTACCCGTTTCTGCACAAAGAACAAACGCGACAGATGAGTATAAAGAAACAATGAAGAAGATAATGAAGCTTTCCGGTGCTTCGACAACTACGGACGACTTTTCACGAAAACTGTCGTCTATGATGAAATTCAATGCACCGGAAAAGGATGAGGCTTATTGGAATGAATTTACTAAAAAATGGAAAGAGAAAATAGAAAATAAGGTGCTTGAAATGTATATGCCTATTTATGAGAAACACTTAACATTGGAAGATTTGAAAGCTGTTGTAGCATTTTATGAATCTCCTGTTGGCAAGAGATATGCGGAGACTTCATTGATTGCTATGAATGAGGCGATGCCATTGTTGGTGCAACAACTCCAGACAGAGATGTTCAAAGAGGTAATGCCAGAGAAAAGTGAACGAGTAAAAAGAGGGGAACAACGGATAAAAGAATATGAGCAAAAGAAGAAACGTGATAAAGAATTGTATGCACAAGCTTATATGCTTCCAAGCGATAGCGTAGTTGTAGTGCCCGAAAAAGTTTATGAAGATGGGATGTCAACAACTCCTTCCTTATATTCGATTGAAAGGAGAAAAAATGATACTAAAGTAACATTCATACAGCCTATTTATTGGGATTGGCAATGGCTGTATTTTAGTCCGGGATTCAAGATTATTGATAAGAAAAGTGGTGATGAATATATTGTGAGGGGATATGATGGGGGAGCTCCGATAGGCAGATTGTTGGCTGTCAAAGGATTTAATCATAAATATATTTATATCAGTCTCTTATTCCCCAAACTAAAGAAAAGTGTGAAAGAAGTTGATATTCTTGAATTGCCGCATGAGAAGGATAAAGAGCAATTACCTTCCAATGACAATGGCAAGTCTAAGTCATATTTTAATGTAAAGGTGAAGGATTATCAGGTTGCTTCCGGTAAGGGAAACAAGAAGGTTTATTTCTAATATAAACTGATTTTGTATGAGAAAACAAATTATGATTTTATGCACTTTTTGTGCTATTGCTATATTTTCTTCGGCTCAAGAGAAATACTTAATTAAAGGCATTGCTAATGAGGAATTAAATAATCAACAGTTGAATTTATGCCTGATGGGAAATGGAGAAAAAGCCAAAGAGGTTGTTTTGGACAGTGCAACAGTGGAAAAAGGTTTGTTCTCTTTTTCCGGTGTACATCAGATGCCTGATATTGCAATCATCAAGGATATGGATGGAGAAACCTATCCGTTGATTCTCGAAAAAGGAAAGATTTCAATCAATATTGGTGCGAATGAGAGAGGGGGAACACCTTTAAATGATTCATTGAATATAGCTTTAAATCGTATACAGCCTATAATGGACAATATGGTAAAAACATCAGAGGATATTTCTAAGTTAATGACTGGAATGAAGCCTGAGGAATTTGCTGATAAGATGATGAATGATACTATATTTAGAGGAAGATATGATAAGATAGAGAAGATTTTTTTTGCACAAATAGATTCAATATCATGTTGCATAAAGGATTATAAGAATAGTATAGTGGGTATATACCTATTCTCTGTTGGAGGTATGATGATGCCTTTTGATGATATGAAGACTTTGATGGAAGAAGCTCCGCCTATGTTTTCGCAAAATGGTCTGGTGAAAAACATAGTGGAAAAGAAGAACCAAGCGCAGTTGCGCATAAAGGCGGAAGTGGAAAAGACAATGTCCAAAGAACGAATGGAGGCTCAAAAAAAGCGGCAGGATATGGACGCTAAGATAAAGATTGGCGAACGTTTTCCGGATGCTAAAGTGAAAGATAATGCTGGCAACATGAAACTCTTGTCTGATTATGTGGGTAAGGGGAAGTATGTGTTGATTGACTTTTGGGCTTCATGGTGTGGTCCCTGCCGACGTGAAATGCCCAATGTGAAAGCTGCCTATGAAAAATATGTTTCTAAAGGATTTGAGGTGATTAGCATATCTACAGATCGGAAACTGAAACCTTGGAGGGCTGCTATTGAAGAACTTGGAATGAACTGGACACAATTATTGGATGTGGATGCTGGTGACGTATATGGCATTTATGCTATACCTAGAACTTTTCTTGTAGATCCTACAGGCATAGTTATAGACAAGAACTTGAGGGGGGAAAAGCTGGAAGAAGCTTTATCGAAATTGTTTGAATAATCGTTGTTTTGTTTTTTATTGTATTGGTGAATTGATAGTTGAAAGTTATTAGTATGATAACAACTATCAATTCACCAATGACTTTTATTGAATAAGAAGTCCATCTAATAATTCCAGATATAGCCCGATAGCTTCTTCTATCTCTTTCAGCATAATATATTCCTCTGCCGTGTGTGAACGGGACGAGCGTCCCGGACCTATTTTCACCGATGGAAAGGACATTAATGCCTGATCGGACAATGTTGGAGAACCGAAAGGCACACGTCCCTGCTTCACAGCTTTTTGGACAAACGGATGTTTCTCGTCGATTCGTGAAGAGTTGAGGCGGAATGAACGGGCTTGTGCTTCGCAGGAAATATGTTTCTTGATTTCCGCAAACAGTTCTTCATTCGAGTAAAGCTCGTTGCTTCGAACATCGACAACGAACGTACATTTGTCGGGAACGACATTGTGTTGTGTGCCGGCATTGATGACAGTGACACTCATCTTCACAGGTCCCAATAACGGTGATTCTTTCTCGAAACGATAATCACGGAACCAGGCAATGTCGTCCAATACCTTGTAAATAGCATTGTCTCCTTCGTTGCGTGCGGCGTGTCCCGCCTTACCTGTGGCAGTAACATCCAATACCATTAATCCCTTTTCGGCAATGGCAGGTTGCATCTCCGTCGGTTCGCCCACTATGGCAAATGAAACAGGAGGAAGTCCCGATAATACGCTCTCAATTCCGTCTTTTCCAGAAACTTCTTCTTCACAGGAAGCAAGATAAATCAGATTGTATTTTTGTGAAGTACGACATAGTTGCAGGAACACCTGTAATAGAGAAACAACACTGGCACCGGCGTCGTTACTTCCTAACCCATATAATTTACCATTCTCTTCACGTGGAGTGAACGGATCTTTCCGCCAACCATTAACAGGTTTCACTGTGTCTATGTGCGAGTTAAGTAAAATAGTAGGCTTCTTCAAATCAAACATAGGGCTAAAGCACCACACATTATTTCCTTTACGTCCGGTCTGCATACCTGCCATTTCAATATAATTTTGCAGGAAATCCGCAGCCTGGGTTTCTTCCCGGCTGATTGAAGGGATACTAATCAGCGATTTAAGTAGGCTTACAGCCTCTGTCGACATATACGGAATATCATATTTCATAGTGCAAATCTTTTATCTATATCTTAATCTTTGCACAAAGATAGTCGTTTTGAGCAATAGTTTCAAATAAAACTAATACCTTTGTGCCATATTTACTAATACAAAGAGTATGACTTATCATCATTTATCTGTCCTGGTCCATCGTCAGGCCGAAAAATATGGCGACAAGGTAGCCTTAAAATACCGCGACTATGAGACAGCTCAATGGATTCCTATTTCATGGAAGCAGTTCTCCGGAACAGTACGGCAAGCAGCTAATGCTTTCGTGGCATTGGGAGTGGAAGAACAAGAGAATATCGGTATATTTTCACAGAATAAACCCGAATGGTTCTATGTAGACTTTGGTGCATTTGCCAACCGGGTGGTTACCATTCCGTTTTATGCAACCAGTTCACCTGCGCAGGCGCAATATATCATCAATGATGCGCAGATTCGTTTTCTTTTTGTCGGTGAGCAATATCAGTATGATGCCGCTTTCAGCATCTTTGGTTTCTGTTCTTCTTTACAACAACTGATCATCTTTGACCGTTCGGTGGTAAAAGACCCTCGTGACGTTTCATCTATCTATTTTGATGAATTTATGGCGATGGGAGAGGGATTGCCTCATAATGATACGGTGGAAGAACGTACGGAGCGGGCTTCTTATGATGACCTGGCAAATATCCTCTATACTTCCGGCACAACGGGGGAACCGAAAGGAGTTATGCTTCACCATTCCTGTTATCTGGAACAGTTTCATACACACGATGACCGTCTGACGACGATGTCGGATAAGGATGTATCGATGAACTTTCTTCCATTAACACACGTGTTTGAGAAAGCATGGTGTTATCTCTGTATTCATAAAGGAGTGCAGATTTGTATCAATCTCCGTCCGGCAGATATACAAACAACGATTAAGGAAATTCGCCCGACACTGATGTGCAGTGTTCCCCGTTTTTGGGAGAAGGTGTATGCAGGGGTACAGGAAAAAATAAACGAAACAACAGGGTTGAAGAAAGCACTGATGCTGGATGCTATCCGGGTAGGTAGAATCCATAATCTGGATTATCTGCGTCAGGGAAAGACTCCTCCGGTGATGAATCAACTGAAATATAAGTTTTACGAAAAGACTATCTATTCTCTACTGAAAAAAACAATCGGTATTGAGAATGGTAACTTTTTCCCGACTGCCGGTGCTGCCGTTCCCGATGAAATCAATGAGTTCGTTCATTCGGTAGGAATCAATATGGTGGTAGGATATGGGCTGACGGAATCTACGGCTACTGTATCTTGTACGCTGCCGGTTGGCTATGACATCGGTTCGGTAGGCGTCGTATTGCCGGGACTTGAAGTGAAGATTGGTGAAGACAATGAAATCCTGCTTCGGGGTAAGACGATCACAAAAGGCTATTACAAAAAAGCGGAAGCCACAGCTGCCGCTATTGAGCCGGATGGCTGGTTCCATACAGGTGATGCCGGTTATTTTAAAAATGGTCAGCTTTTCCTGACGGAACGTATTAAAGACTTGTTTAAAACATCGAACGGCAAATACGTCGCTCCGCAAGCTTTGGAAACGAAGTTGGTCATTGACCGTTATATCGACCAGATTGCCATTATTGCCGATCAGCGTAAGTTTGTCTCGGCTCTGATTGTTCCTGTATATGGATTCGTAAAAGAGTATGCCAAAGAAAAGGGTATTGAATACAAGGATATGGCGGAACTGTTACAGCATCCGAAGATTGTAGGACTGTTCCGTGCACGAATCGATACACTTCAGCAGCAGTTTGCACACTATGAACAAATTAAACGTTTCACCTTACTGCCTGAACCATTCAGTATGGAACGTGGAGAGTTGACTAATACACTGAAACTGAAACGGGCAGTAGTTGCCAAGAATTATAGTGAGCAGATAGAGAAGATGTACGAAGAAAATGAGAAATAAGCGATAGGCGGTTTATCGTTAAAAATGAAACGGTAAACCGTAAATGCGCAAACAATAAAGAGTGTATTGGAGCTCTCTTTAAAGTATTACCCCTGTTACAGATTGAACTGTAACAGGGGTAAACTTTGTATTTAGGGGTGCTTTGACACCTTCTTTTTATTATTTATGGCCGGATCATTTCTTTTAATATCCGAAGATTTGTTCCTGAGTCAATTCTTCAATAGGACCTACAGCTTTCAATTTATCCAGCTCCAAATCTTTCTTATCTCCCAGAATACAATAAACATACGTACGTCCTTTTACCCATTGCTTTTGGAAATCGACAATATCTTTCAGCGTCATGTTCTGTATATCGTTGTAGAGTTTGATGCGCGGGTCTACGTTTTGCCCTAAATCCTGTGCATTGATATAACTCCAGATAATGTCACCCTTGATGATACGTTCGGTGCGCAGACGGTTGGTTAATCCGTCTTTAGCCAGTTTGAAAGCAGCTTCGGATTCCGGCATATTGTTGATGATGTCATTAAATGTAGTGACGGCATCAATCATTTTGTCGTTTTGCGTGGCAATCTGTGTACGTAGTACATAGGGATACTTCAAGTAACTCGGCGGCATTATGCTAGCCCAGGCGGAATAAGCCAATCCACGTGTTTCACGCATTTCCTGGAAGACGATGGAGTTCATGCCCCCTCCGAAGTATTCATCATATAATGCGCGGATAGGTTCAATAGCCGGATCATGCTTCTTGTCGAGATTGGATATCTGTGCCATGTATATTTGCTTGGCGTCATAAGGAGCTATTAGAACTTTAGTGACGGGAGTCTCGAGATAAGAATACTCGTTTCCGGCAGGAATCTCTTTCAGAGTTGCCGGAACCTGATGATATTGGTTGATGGTAGCCAGTAAATTTTTGCTGCTGCTTGGACCGTAGTATAAAATACGGTGTTTGTAGCTGTTCTGATTGTGAATCCGGTCTACCAGTTCCTGTGGATTCATATTTGTCAGTTCCGCTTCCGTCAGTAGATTGGTGGCAGGGGATTTGGGACCGTACATGGCAAAGCTCATCAAACGGGAGAAGTTCTGTCCCTGATTCAGTTTGGCATCCGAACGGGCTTTCAGTATATCGCCGGTCATATTAGTATAGGCTTCCTTATTAACCTGCGCATCTGCCAGCAGCTTTTCGAATAATTGTACGGCAGCAGGCATGTTCTCATTCAGTCCGGAAAGTACGACATACGTGCGTTCGTTACCCGGAGAAACATAGAAAGTACAAGCCAGGCGATAGAATTCACTTTTCAGTTCTTCCGGTGTCATGTCCGAAGTACCCAGATATTCGAGATAATCGAATGCTGTTCCCAAAGCTTTGTCATGGTTGTTTCCCATATCAAAGACATAAATCAATTGGAACAGGTCATTGGCTACATTCTGCTTGTAAAGAACCGGAATATCCGATTTTGCTTTTAACTGGCTCATATCCTTTTGATAGTCGAGGAACACAGGTTCAATCGGTTTAACTGCGCTTTCCTGTACCTCCACAAGGAACGGACTGGCTACATCACGATTGGTTATGATGGGAGTAATCTCCGGTTTCGTCATCTTCTTTTCGTTCGGGTCTTTTCCTTGCTTTTTGTAGATAACGGCATAATTATCTTCTTTCAGGTATTTGTTGGCGAACGCTAGGATGTTTTCTTTGGTCAGTTTGGCCATGCGGTCGATGGCAGTAACTTCATTTTTCCAGTCTGTGCCGTTGATAAATGAGTTGACAAACATATCGGCACGTCCTTCGTTGCTTTCCATGTTTTGCAGTTCACCGAGCTTGAAGTTGTTGATGTTCGCTTCCAGCATTTTCTCGTCGAACTCTCCGGCACGGAGCTTCTTGATTTCGCTGAGTAGCAAGTCTTTTACCTCTTCCAGTGTTTGTCCTTGTTTGGGAAGTCCTCCTAACAGCAATGCAGAGTAATCTGCCAGTCCCATCGGGTAACCGTAGCTATTCAACACTTTCTGCTGCTGGTTCAGGTCAAGGTCGATAAGTCCTGCCTTTCCATTGTATAATACTTGCGAAACGACTTGCAGGATTTCAAAGTCCTTGTCGGACACACCGGGGAATCTCCAAGCCAGTGCAACGCTTTCGGCATCCGGACCTAGCACTTCTTTTACAACAGGTTGCGTGATTGGCGCCTCTTTCGGCAGGTCCAGTTTCGGAAGTTCCGGATTGGGTTTCAATCCGCCGAAATATTTGTCGATCAACGCAATCGTTGCATCCGGGTCTAAATCGCCGGACATACAGATTGCCATATTGTTAGGCACATACCATTGTTTATAGTAGTTCTTGATATTCGTGATAGAAGGATTCTTCAGGTTTTCCTGCGTGCCTAACACAGTCTGTGTCCCATAAGGATGGTTGGGGAAAAGAGAAGAAAAAATAGCTTCCTGCACTTTGCTATTGTCACGGGTGAGCGACATGTTCTTCTCTTCATATACAGCTTCCAATTCAGTATGGAAACCACGAATCACATTGTTTTCAAAACGATCTGCCTGAATCTTCGCCCAGTTTTCTATCTGGTTGGAAGGAATGTCTTCCTGATAGACCGTCTGGTCATACCAGGTATAAGCATTGCTGCCGGTAGATCCGATAGCTGCCATTAATTTGTCATATTCATTAGGGATAGCATACTTGGAAGCTTCGTAAGAAAGGCTGTCGATGGTGTGGTAAATCGCCTTACGTTCCGCTTCATCCGTAGTCTTACGATAAATCTCGAACTGTTGTTCGATTGCATCCAGCAGAGGCTTTTCGGTCGCGTAGTCTTGTGTGCCAAACTTGTCAGTGCCTTTAAACATCAGGTGTTCGAAATAATGAGCAAGTCCCGTCGTTTCTGCCGGGTCATTCTTTCCGCCCACTCTTACTGCGATAAATGTTTGTATGCGCGGAGTCTCCTTGTTTACGGTGAGGTAAACCTTTAGTCCGTTGTCCAGTGTGTAAATGCGGGCCTTTAGCGGGTCATCGGGCACTGTTTCGTAGCTATACTTCTTTTGTGAGCTACAGCTGCAAATCACTAATGCCAGGAAGAGTGACAAGCAAGAAAGTTTCAATCGTTTGTTCATAATATGACAACATTTTAATAACAAAAACAAAGGTAGCAGAATTTTGCTTATCTTTGTCCCCGATATCTGAAATTTGTAAATAATAAAATTGTAAATCAAATGATTACTATTGAACAACTTAAAGACGTGAAAGAGCGCACTGATGCGCTGAGGAGGTATCTTTGACATCGACGGGAAGAAAATTCAAGTCGAAGAAGAGCAATTAAGAACACAAGCTCCGGGATTCTGGGATGACCAGAAGAGAGCCGAAGCTCAAATGAAACTGGTGAAAGACCTGCAAAAGTGGATTGAGGGTTACAACGAACTCAAGACGCTGGCAGATGAACTCGAACTGGCATTTGATTTCTATAAAGAAGAACTGGTGACTGAGGAAGATGTAGATGCTGCTTATGCAAAAGCCAGTGAGGCGGTAGAGGCGCTCGAACTCAAAAATATGCTTCGTGATGAAGCCGACCAGATGGATTGTGTGCTGAAAATCAATTCAGGTGCCGGTGGAACGGAAAGTCAGGACTGGGCTTCCATGCTGATGCGTATGTATCTGCGTTATGCCGAGACGAATGGTTATAAAGCTACCATTGCCAACCTTCAGGAAGGGGATGAAGCCGGAATCAAGACCTGTACTATCAATATCGAAGGTGACTTTGCTTATGGTTATTTGAAAGGAGAGAACGGTGTGCACCGTTTGGTCCGTGTTTCTCCCTACAATGCGCAGGGTAAACGTATGACCTCTTTTGCTTCTGTGTTTGTTACTCCGTTGGTAGATGACAGTATTGAAGTTAATATTTTGCCTGCCAATATCTCTTGGGATACGTTCCGAAGCGGTGGTGCCGGTGGACAGAATGTGAATAAGGTGGAGTCCGGTGTCCGTTTGCGTTATCAGTACAAAGACCCTTATACCGGTGAGGAAGAAGAAATCCTGATCGAGAATACCGAAACCCGTGACCAACCGAAGAACCGTGAGAATGCAATGCGTCAGTTACGTTCCATCTTATATGATAAGGAATTGCAGCACCGTATGGCAGAACAGGCAAAGGTGGAAGCCGGTAAGAAGAAGATCGAATGGGGTTCTCAAATCCGAAGCTACGTATTCGATGACCGTCGTGTGAAAGACCATCGTACCAACTATCAAACCTCGGATGTGAACGGCGTGATGGATGGTAAAATAGATGGTTTTATCAAAGCTTATTTGATGGAGTTTTCTTCACAGGAATCATAAAAAATAAAATTAGCAAGAGTTATTTTTGGAAAGTTAATAGATTTGTACTTACTTTGTTAGCGTTGAACTTTAAAGCTAACTATTATGGGTAAGGTGAAGAAAAAAGTAGCAATTAGTAAAAAAGAAGAAGAACAAGCCCAGAAGGTTGTCAAAATAGTGTTCGTCTCATTAATTATTTTGGCATTGATTATGCTGATCGCATTTTCCTTTTTCGGCTGATAGTTCGCCACAAATTATACGGTTAACCCAGATTGTTTGGTTATTGATAGGATGAATATCAAATCCGATGTGTGTTAATCAGCGTAATTTGTGGTGAACTCTTTGTTTTGTAATGCATTTGTATTCTCTGTAATATAAATGTAACTTTTCTGTCATTTTCCCGTAGTTAATTTGTCATCTCCGTGTATCCTCACAGTTGTACTTTTGCCGTGAATTTAGTAGCAGACAACTGAAATGAGTAGAATCACAACAACCGTCGTTATGCTTTTGCTGGCGACAATGGCCTTTGGACAGGCAAAAGAAGATGCAGGGGATGGTAAGAAGCTGGATAAGCAGACCATGGAGTTTAAGGATTATCTGCCGGAGATTCACGGAACTATCCGGGGAAAGTACGAATACCAGACAGAAACAAGTGAAAGCCGTTTTGAAGTACGTAATGCACGCTTCAGTGTTTCGGGAAATGTGCATCCGATAGTTGCCTATAAAGCGGAAATCGACCTTTCTGATGAAGGTTCTATCAAGATGCTTGATGCGTATGCACGTGTTTTTCCGGTGAAAGACCTGAATTTTACGATTGGTCAGATGCGCGTTCCTTTCACGATAGACGCTCACCGTTCACCACATCAACAGTATTTTGCAAATCGCTCATTCATAGCTAAACAAGTAGGAAATGTGCGTGACGTCGGTTTCACGGCCGGCTATACGAATAAAGGCGGTTTCCCTTTTATCCTTGAAGGAGGATTATTCAACGGCTCCGGTTTGACCAATCAAAAGGAATGGCACAAAACGCTGAATTATTCCATAAAAGCACAGCTATTACCTAATAAGAACTGGAACCTGACACTTAGTACCCAAATGATAAAACCGGAAAATGTGCGTATTAATATGTATGATGCCGGTATCTATTATCAGAATGATCGTTTTCATATTGAGGCGGAATATTTATATAAGATGTACGGGCATGAAGCATTCAAAGATGTTCATGCAGTGAATAGCTTTATCAATTACGATTTACCACTGAAAAAAGTATTCAATAAGATCTCTTTCCTGGCTCGCTATGATATGATGACCGACCATAGTGATGGCAAAATGGATGAAACGACAAAAGCCCTGATTATAAATGATTATGCCCGCCACCGTGTGACAGGTGGAATCACATTAAGTCTTTCCAAAGCCTTCATTGCCGACCTCCGGCTGAATTTCGAAAAATATTTCTATAAGAACTCCGGCATCCCCAAAGAATCGGAACGGGATAAGATCGTGATTGAATTCATGACGAGATTCTGATGTAAATTGAGAATTGAAAATTGAGAATTAAGAAATGATAGTTTGATACCTTGCATCGTGTATCAGAAAACTACAGCGTTTTGATTCTCAATTTTCAATTTTTAATTTATCTTTGTGTCATGGCACAAGAAATAGAACGTAAATTTTTGGTTACCGGTGAATTTAAATCTTTGGCTTTTGCGCAGAGTCGCATTGTACAAGGGTATATCAGTAGTGCTCGTGGGCGTACTGTCCGGGTTCGTATTCGGGATGATAAGGGGTATTTGACGATAAAGGGGGCTTCTAATGCTTCCGGTACCAGCCGTTATGAGTGGGAAAAGGAATTGCCTTTATCAGAAGCGGAAGAATTGATGAAACTTTGCGAACCGGGGATCATTGACAAGACCCGTTATTTGGTGCGCAGTGGCAAACATACATTTGAAGTCGATGAATTTTATGGTGAGAATGAAGGACTTATTGTGGCGGAAGTAGAACTGGAATCAGAAGATGAGGCCTTTGTGAAACCCGGTTTTATTGGTCAAGAGGTTACCGGAGATATACGCTACTATAACTCACAGTTAATGAAAAAACCGTATAAAACGTGGTGAACGTTAACAAATAAACCGTATATTTGTTCTTATATAAAAAAGAGAGCAGTGTATGGATATGGAACAGTTGTACGGTTATGTGCCGCGTGAATTGGTTACTTTTGTTTTAGTTACTTTGTTTTCATTGCTAATCGGACTTTCGCAGCGTCGGATCAGTTTGAAGCGTGAAGGTGAGACTACTCTTTTCGGAACCGACCGAACTTTTACCTTTATCGGTATACTGGGCTACCTGCTTTATATACTTGATCCTATGGATATGCGCTTATTTATGGGAGGCGGAGCGGTGCTGGGATTGCTATTGGGATTAAACTATTATGTAAAGCAATCACAATTTCATGTCTTTGGCGTGACTACCATTATTATAGCCCTGATTACTTATTGTATGGCTCCTATCGTAGCTACCCAACCTTCCTGGTTTTATGTCATGGTGGTTGTGACAGTGCTTCTGCTGACCGAACTCAAACATACTTTTACGGAATTTGCGCAACGAATGAAGAATGATGAAATGATTACGTTGGCAAAGTTCCTGGCTATCAGTGGTATTATATTGCCGATGCTTCCGCATAAAAATCTGCTTCCGGATGTAAATCTCACTCCTTACTCTATTTGGCTGGCAACGGTAGTGGTATCCGGTATTTCTTATCTCTCTTATTTATTAAAGCGATATGTATTTCATGAATCCGGAACATTAGTCTCCGGTATTATCGGCGGATTATATAGCAGTACGGCTACTATCTCGGTACTTGCCCGTAAAAGCCGGAAAGCTTCGGAGCAGGAAGCTACTGATTATGTTGCTGCCATGTTATTGGCTATCAGCATGATGTTTCTGCGCTTTATGATATTGATACTTATTTTCAGTCGGGAAATCTTCTTGTCTATTTATCCGTATCTGTTGACTATGGCAGTGGTGGCAGCTATTGTGGCCTGGTTTATTCATTCCCGTCAAAAGCGTTCCAACGACCAGCCTGTCGAAGCGGAAGAGGATGATAGCAGCAATCCATTGGAATTTAAAGTTGCTTTGATTTTTGCCGTACTCTTTGTCGTATTTACTTTCTTAACTCATTATACACTCGTTTATGCAGGTACAGGCGGATTGAATCTCCTGTCTTTTGTATCTGGTTTTAGTGATATCACTCCTTTCATATTAAACTTGTTGCAAAATACGGGTAGTGTTGCTGCATTGATAATTACTGCTTGTAGTATGCAGGCTATCATCAGTAATATAATGGTAAATATGTTTTATGCTTTATTCTTTGCCGGGAAAGGAAGTAAACTTCGTCCTTGGATTCTGGGAGGGTTCGGTGTGGTGATTGCTTGTAATCTTGTGTTGTTGCTGTTCTTTTATATTTAAAGGGGCTTTTAGGTATAAAACAACTGTTATTTGTATGGACGAGATAGATTCTTAGATTTATTTTAGAATAAAATGCTCATGTATATAATTCCATAAAAATATCCCTATCTATTTTTACTTGATATTAATAGATAGGGATATTTGTAGAAAGAGCCTTTACCAAGACCAGTCGCTCTCTTTGTAATTTGCCTCTACTGCTGTCTCGATCTCATCAGGTAGATTATGATAGAAATCAAGTCCGGTTATGGATTCTAACTCATCGATAGATTTTGCACATGCTTTAATATTTTTTGATTTGTCGCTTTTGTGCTCTATATAAAATCCAATAGCTTTGTACTGTCCATTCTTATAAGATAAGATTGTACTGAAGTAATATTTAGGTATCTTGACACCATACGTACCTGTTTCCAGTATTGCATAATCTATGGATGTTCCTTTCACAATGTAAGTTGTATCTTGAGGATTTGACACCTTTGCCCACTCCTGTACTTTGTTCTCTATCGCATCCCAAGTACTTCCACCTTGGTTGAATCCGGTTATTAGTTGCGGACTGATATTAGAATAATAGAATGTCTGACTATTTGCTTCACGGCTATATAATCTGTCACTTGAAGCTACCATGTGTCCTCTATTATACGGTGAATAGTAGTCTTGTTTGTCAGTCCTGTATTGTGCCGGAATATTAGTATCTGGTTTATAATCGTCTTTACGATCCACATTCTTTTGAGAAGTCACATTGTCAAAAGTCAATGCTACCCAACGTACATGTTTTTTCGTACAATCGTATTCATAACTGTAAGTGACAGTCTTTTTTCCATTCTCTGTAGTTGTCCAGGTATGAAAAATGTTCATGCTTCCACCTTTCAGTTTAGGAATTTCGATTCTTCCTGCATACCCTGATGGATTAGGGTCCGGATCTGGATCCGGATTTGAACCATCGCCTGCTAATTGTTTGAGTGTGAATTTAGCCGCCTCTTTCCCTGCTATGATTGTAATAACGACACTTCGTTCAGCTCCGGTATTTGCTTTCATATATCCGCTGATTGAGCCGTTTCCGTTGCCGGATGTTCTACTCAATGTGCACCAAGTCTCACTACTTGAAGCCTGCCATGTGCCGTCAACTTTTACACGAATGATAAATCCGCCTCCGTTTCCATTGATTTGCGTTTGGTCAATAGAGGCGATTCCTTGATTCGTGTTGCCCGGATTATCAGGGAGTTCGGGAGAATCCTGTTCACTACATGAGATTGCTGTGCTACAGGTTATGAACAGGATGAATAGTTTAAATAATGCTTTTGTCATTTTATCTCTTTGATTAAATAAATAATAGTAGGCAAGTGATCGCTATATCCGTTTAGCCATACACCACCTGCTTGTGTCCGTTTAGGATATCCTTTGTATTTCCCTTCTTTTTGGAACATAAAATCACGGCGGAAAATTTCATGTTTATAGAATTTCAGTGTACTGCGGTCAGTACCTAATAGATTTCCGGTAAATACGATTTGATCGAACAAATTCCATTTACCTTTGTACATCAGAGTTCCGTATCCTTTCTTCAAAGTATCCCACCACGGATTGTACAAGTCTGTAGGACCTACATCAGCAGGTTTCCGCTTAGCTCCAAGTGCTACAGCCATACTTTTATCCATCGGGTCATCGTTCATATCCCCCATGATAACAATTTTGGCTGCGGAGTCTTCCCTTAACAGTGAGTCTTTGATAGCTCTTACCTGTTCTCCTGCACGTTCACGCGCTGGAGAAGCCGCTGCTCTTGAAGGCCAGTGATTGACGATAAAGTGCATCTTTTCTCCTGCAATATTACCGCTGGCAATCAGGAAACCGCGCGTCTTATGTATTGTGTCATTGATATATACATAAGGTACGAGCTTGCTATTCGTCAGCTCAAACAGTTTGGGATTATAGAAAAAAGCACAGTCTACACCACGTTGGTCTTCTCCTTCGTAGTGAACATACTGGTAACCTCTGTCCGCTAAAGCAGGTTGTTTCAGTATGTCTTCCAATACTCTGTAGTTTTCGATTTCAGAAACGCCGATAATGGCGGGGCCCATTGGTAACTTGTCAGTACTTAACAGACTTAATATTTCCGACATGTTTTTCAGCTTAGCCTTATACTTCATCGTATTCCACTGATTAGTACCGTTAGGAAGATACTCGTAGTCATTCTTACCTTCATCGTGAATGGTATCAAACAAATTCTCCATATTGTAGAACGCTACACTGTAGAGGGCAAATTTCTTTTCCTGTCCGTAGGCTATGAGGACGAAAAGAGTGAGTACACCTAAAGTAATTAAGCTTTTTTTCATCTTTAAAATTGATTTTAAAAGTGGGTAATTTGTCATTCGTATGACAAATATCTAAAAAGAAAACGGAAAAACCACCCTTACTAGTTACTTTTTTTGTAAAAAACATTGTTATTCATAAAATTCTTTGTTATTTTGCGTAACAACTTATTTCATTTGTATTGCAAAATGAAAGACCAATTAACATTAATATAAATTAAATTATGAAACAACGACTAGGGTTAGCGATCGTGCTATTTTGCTTAATGCCAGCACTTTTTGCACAGCAAAAGGCAAAGCAAAACGCCCGTGAGGACAATGCTTCTTTCATGTTTACAGAATCACAATTGAATGAGGATGATGATGCAGCACAGAGCACATCTGCATTGGTCACTTCTAACAATGATGTTTATCTGTCAAATGTAGGTTATCTGTTTAGCCCAATGAGATTTCGTGTGAGGGGATATGATTCCCAGTATAGTGACATGTATATCAATGGGGTACAGTTTAATGATGCAGAAACAGGACGTTTCAGTTACGGACTAATAGGAGGATTAAACGATGCTACCCGTAATAAGGAGGGGATCGGTCCTTTTGAAATTAACAACTTTACTTTCGGAGCCATAGGGGGAGCTTCCAATATTAATTTACGTGCCAGCCAATATGCGGCCGGTTCAAAACTAACCTTATCAGGTAGTAACCGCAACTATATCTTGCGTGGAATGTATACTTATTCTACAGGTCTGATGAATAATGGATGGGCCTTTACCGGTTCATTGGGATATCGTTGGGGTAACGAGGGAAATATTGAAGGAATCAAGTACAACTCTTTTTCTTACTTCCTCGGTGCTGAGAAAGTGTTCAATGATCGCCATAGTCTCTCTTTGGCAACTTGGGGAACACCTACAGAGAGAGGGCAGCAAATGGCGGCAACTGAAGAAGCCTATTATTTAGCAAACAGTCATTATTATAATCCGAACTGGGGATATCAGAATGGAGAAAAACGAAATGCGCGTATTGTACGCCAGTTCGAGCCATCAGCTATCGCTTCATGGAATTTCACCATTGATGATAATAAGAAACTGGTGACGAGTGCCGGATTCAAATATTCCAATTATGGCAAAAGTGCTTTGGGCTGGAATGGTAATGCAGCCGATCCACGTCCGGATTATTATAAAAAATTGCCTAGCTCTATCTTCGACGTGTGGGAATCCGTTCCTACTGCTGATGAACTGCAGCAGTTTAATGAGGTTACTGATAATTGGAAGAATAATAAAGCTTATCGTCAGTTGGATTGGGATGCTCTTTATTTTGCCAACAAACAGGCGAATGCATTAGGTAAAGAGACGCTTTATTATGTGGAAGAACGTCACGACGACCAGTTGGCTTTCAACTTGAGCTCTGTATTCAATCATCAATGGAATGAGCACAATAGCTACGTTGCCGGAATTGCAGTGAATACAACCAAAGGTATGCATTATAAGAAAATGAAAGACTTGCTGGGCGGACAGCTTTATACGGATGTCGACAAGTTCGCAGTACGTGACCATGGCGCTAGTTCCAGCATGGTGCAGAATGACCTCGATAATCCTAACCGTCGTATTGGTGAAGGTGATAAATTTGGTTATGACTATAACATCTATGTGAATAAGCAGAGTGCATGGGTACGTTACCAAGGTAATAATGGCGGATCATTAAATTATTTTGCTTCCGGTAAAATAGGATCTACACAAATGTTCCGTGACGGATTGATGAGAAACGGACGTGCGCCATTGAAATCACTTGGTAGTAGCGGTACGGCGAAATTTCTGGAAGGCGGTATAAAAGCTGGTCTGAATTGGGCTATCAATGGTAATCATTCCTTCACGTTGAATGCCGGATATGAAGAACGTGCACCGCTGGCTTACAACTCTTTCATCGCTCCGCGTATCAAGAACGACTTTGTGAGAGATTTGAAAACAGAGCGTATCATTGGTGGTGATTTGACTTACAACTTCAATACTCCTTGGGTGATGGGACGTTTGACGGGTTATTACACTCGTTTCCAGAATCAAGTAGAGATGGATGCTTTTTATAACGATAGCGAAGCACGTTTCACTTATCTTTCTATGAATGGTATTGAAAAGGAACATTGGGGAATAGAAGCAGCAGCTACTTTTAAATTGACAAGTGAACTGTCATTAACAGCTATCGGTACTTGGAGCGAAGCTAAGTATACCAATAATCCGGATGCTGTGTTGACGTATGAAAGTGAGAATGAGTCAAACCTCGACCGTGTTTATGCTAAAGGTATGCGTGCTAATGGCACTCCGCTTTCTGCTTATAGTCTAGCTTTGGATTATAACGTAAAAGGTTGGTTCTTCAATTTGACAGGAAATTATTATGATCGTGTATATATAGATTTCTCAAGCTATCGTCGTCTTGGCAGTGTATTGGATAAGAATGGTGCCGGTGTAGATGCTAACGGAAATCCGGTTCTCAATGTACCGGGTCAGGAGAAACTGGATGGCGGATTTATGTTGGATGCTTCTATTGGAAAATATATCCGTTTGCGCAATGGAAAGAGCATTAGTCTCAATTTAAGTTTGACTAATATCTTGAATAATACAGATTTGCGTACAGGTGGTTTCGAGCAAAACCGTGATGATAATTACAAAGACGGTGACGCACGTGTTTACAAGTTTTCCAAGAATTCTAAGTATTTCTACGCATTCCCGTTCAATGCTTTCTTGAACATTGGTTATAGATTTTAAGAATGTGTAGTTATCAATCCAAAACAAAAAGAAAGGAAGAAACAATTATGAAGAAATTACTATCTATATTATGTACCGGATTGCTGCTATGTGGCGCAGGTCTCACTTCCTGTGAGAACTATGATGATCCGGTGACGGGAAATGCTTATGGCAATAATTCGATCCCGGAAGGACGTACGATTTCAATAGCGGCATTGAAAGAGAAATATAATGATTTCATCGATACAAGCAAAGACACTTATACGACTATCGAAGGTGAGACACGTATTGAAGGAGTAATAACCTGTGATGATGAAAGTGGAAACTTGTATAAGAAGCTCGTGGTGGCAGATGAAACAGGAGCGATCGTTATTGGTGTTAATGCAACCGGATTGTATGCATTCTGCCCGGTAGGTCAGAAAGTAGTGATTGACTGTAAGGGTTTGCAGATAGGTAGCTATCGTAAACAGGCACAGATCGGAACTGTTTATAATAATTCTGTAGGACGTATGCCAGAGTATGTTTGGAAACAACATGTACGTTTGATAAACGAACCTAAGTTGTACTATTCGGAATTGACGCCGATTGAAATTACTACTCCTGCTGATCTTGCTGCTATAGATTTGAAGGAAGCTCCTGTACTGGTTACTTTCAAAGATGTAAAACTTTCTGAAGCAGATGGAACAGCTACTTACGCTCCAGGAGATGAAGGTTCGGTAAAGCGTTATTTTACTTATGCTGACGGTACGCAGAGTGGAAGTAATCTATTCCTTTATACCAGTGCTTATGCAAATTTCTCAATGGAAGTAATGCCACAGGGCAGTGTAAATATTACAGGTATTTTATTGCGTTACAATAACCAATGGGAGGTTGTTGTCCGTACTTTAAGCGATATCAAACGAAATAATTAATTCAATTAACACATATAATTATGAAAAAGATTCTAAATGCTTTATTCATGACACTGCTTGCGGTGTTCACATTTAGTTCATGTAGTGATGTACCGGCTCCTTATGATATATTGGGAGAAGGTGATGTTCCAGGGTTGACGGGTGATGGTACGAAAGAGAATCCATATAATATAGAAGCCGCACAACAGAAACAAGACGGTTCCATAGCTTGGGTGCAAGGATATATTGTGGGTGCTATAGAAAATGTATATGATGATAAAGGGGAATTTGCAGGCAATAAGGCTAGCTTTACAGCTCCTTTTAATATAACATCTAATGTACTGATTGCTGAAAGTCCAGATGAAACCAATGAAAGTAAATGCTTACCGGTTAAAATAAAAAATGGTAGTGATCTAGCCAATGCTTTAAATTTGAAAGACCATCCTGAAAATAAGGGAGGAGTCTTATTGATTCAAGGGGAGTTGAGTGCTGGTTTCGGTAAGGCAGCATTGATTAATACGACAGCTGCAGTATTTAATAATAAAGAGATTGGTGAAGAACAAGGTGGAGAAACTCCGGGTGGTAGTACCACGATTACAGAAAATCAACCTTATTCTGTATCGTTTGCTTCAGACCTTGCAGGATTTGCAGTTGAAAATAAAGTAAGTGAGGGCTTGACTGGGGATGTTTGGTATTACAGTAAGAAATATACTGCTGCTACTGCCAGTTCATACAATGGATCTACAAATGTTCCAGCAGAAGGATGGTTCCTTTCTCCGGTTTTAGATATGACAGCTATTAGTAAAGCAACATTGACATTTGAACACTCTTCTTATAGTGAAGGTAAACCTGAAGAGTTAATGCTAAAAGTTAGAGAGGAAAATGCGACCTCTTGGACTGATTTAGTTATTTCTAACTACTCTAATGGTCGTGATAATCATGTAACTACTACTGTGGATCTTACAGCTTTTGCTGCAAAGAAAGCACAAATTGCTTTTGTGTATAAAAATCTTGCAGGAGGAACTAATAATACATGGTATATTTATAATTTGAAGGTTGCTGCTGGTGAGGGTGGTGGAGAAACTCCGGGAGAAGGAACAGAACTATTGACTAATGGAGGATTTGAAATTTGGGCAGACGGGTACCCAACAGGTTGGAAGTCTGTGTCTACGGCAAGTAGTGCAACTCTTGAACAGTCTACTGATAAACGAAGTGGTACATATTCTGTTTTAGTAAAGGGGGATCCGTCAGGTAATAAGCGTCTTGGTAGTACAGAAATGACATTGAAAGCTGGAACTTATGTGTTCTCTGCTTATTTTAAAGCAGCTACAGCGGATAGTAAAGCAAGTGCAGCTTTAGGCTATGTGCCAATTGGTGAAGATGGAACGATTGGTGGGAGTGATTACAAATATGATGATTATGTTAATGATTTGGCTAATACTGATTGGGTATTTAAAAGTTATACATTTACTTTATCAGAACAACAAAAGGTGTGCTTACTTGTAATGAATTCGAAGAAACCGGGAGGTAATTTGTTGGTTGATGATGCTAGTTTAAAAACAACAGATGGTGGAATTGTAGGTGGTGGAGGAGTAGATCCGGAACCAGATCCGGAGTTAGATCCATATGAAAGTAATATAACCATGCCTACTACTGCTGACTCTAAAGTAGATTTCTATTATAATTGTACCATAAATAATTTCGCTAGTTTAAAATTGGGCAAAAGTGGTTTTGCTGGAACATGGACATCTGAAGTTCTTGGAGCTGCAAAGACAAAATTGTCTTTCTATTCTGTTGCTTGGACAGGCAAGAATGATACAAGTTTAACTGTAGAAATTGTAGGTGGAGGGACTTTTGAAGGTGGCGAAGTTTCAAAGACAATAAGTTTGACTGCAAATACAGGTTTCTCAGGCTCAGGAAGTTCTTATTCAATTGTTCCCGTTGTTGATACAGACTATCATGAATATACTTTAACTGGTACTACGGCAAATTCTAAGATTAAGTTTTCGACAGACAAAGAGCGTGGAGCTGTCTTCGGGGTTAAAGTGAAATAATAGTATAAGGTTAATATAGCAGAAATATCTCAAAGGGAGAATGAGGGGTTCTCTTCTTCTCTTTGAGATATTTTTTTCTTTTCCTCTTATTCGCAGGAAATAGGAATATGCATCGTAGGTTATCATAAGAATTGAAATATGAAATATTTAGAAAAATGTCTTTTATTGAGTCTGTTGTGTATAAGTTTTTATTCTTGTAGCAAGGATGAAAATAACGACTCCAATAATTTTGCCACCGGCATTGTAGAACTCCCTGCTCTCCGCAATGGTGCAAACGATGTATTCATAACCCACTCTACTACTTTCAACGGGCAGAAAGTAACCTCTTTCAGTATGGAATACGATAAGAGTAAGAAACATTCCCGTTGGATTGCCTTTCGGTTTGATAATCAAACAAAGCAACAAAATGTGTCACGTAGTGATGAGCCTTTTGATGCAGATCCTGCTATCGGCTCACAATACCAACGTGTGCAAGCAGATTTTGGAAAACAAGGTTATGATAGAGGGCATCTTTGTGCTTCTGCCGACAGACTTTATTCGCGTGAGGTGAATGAACAGACCTTCTATTACACGAATATGAGTCCTCAACGAAATAAATTTAATACAGGTATATGGTTGACTTTGGAGGGACAGGTGCAATCATGGGGACGTAGCTGCACATCTTCAGATACCTTATATGTGGTAAAAGGAGGAACGATTGATAAGGAAGATCAGATCAGAGGATATATTAGTAACGACCTTAGCAAACCTATTCCTAAATATTATTATATGGCTTTGTTGTTTAAAAAAGGAGATTCATTCAAAGCAATCGCTTTTTGGATGGAGCATACTGACACTCCGAAATCAACAAAACTTGTTGACTATGCATTATCCATAGATGAACTGGAAGAAAAGACAGGAATCGATTTCTTTCCGAACTTGAATGACAATTTGGAAAATGCGCTTGAGGCTACATATTCAACAAAAGCATGGCCGGGATTGGAATAAGATTGCCACGTTAATAGTAACACTTTCTTTTCAAGGCAGGGTATACTTCAGACTTCTACCACCCATTTTTCAATATTACGGGTCTTCTCACTGAAGTTAATCCCTATCTTGAATAGTTTCCGCCCATCCGCTTCGAAAGGTAGCGCATAGCGTTTGTCGTTAATCTGCTGTAAAGCCTCTTCTGCCGTGCCATTCAGCTTAAATTCCATAATATAAATGAATTTGTCTGTCTGCAGGACAAGATCTATACGCCCTTCATTGGTGTGGTATTCTACCTTAGTATAGAAACCAACCAGTTTGAAAACAATGAAAAGCACGTTCTCATAATGTAATTCCTGTTCCCTGATTATTTCGTAAGTCGTATCGGCGAAGAAGCTTTGCAGGCGGCGGAAGAACGAATTATAATCACCTGTTTCTACTTCATTGACAAATTTCTGAATTTCAAACGGGGATTCTACCTTATTTACATTTGCATAAAAAGGAAGCAGAAAACGAATGAACCCTTCTTCTACTTCACGGTTGGGGAAACCTAAACGGTATATACCAAAACGTTCGTCATATCCTTTGATCGTGAGATATCCGCTTTGGTAAATCACCGGAATCGGGTTGGTTGATTCGGAGTCGATGCTGTTTAATACTTGTGCATCGGTTTCTTCGTGTGCCATCCGTTCCAGATCATAATGATGCTTTTTCAGTAATTTCACCAGATAGGTAGGTGTGCCTGTTTCAAACCAATAACTACCGAATTCTTTATATTTGAAAGCATTAAGCAGACTAAACGGATTGTATATGCCGATAGAATTGTGTGTAAAATGATAGCCGTCATAAAATTCCTTTAGTTTGGAACAGAGTTTGTCATATGACAAACCTTGCGTCTCTGCAAATTCATGAAGTTCGATATCCAAATTTTCATGAAGCTCCTGGTCGCTGATACCGCAGATTTCAACATAATCTTTCCGCATCGATATGTCGTCCAAGTTATTTAAGTCGCTAAATACACTAACTTTGCCGAATTTAGTAACACCGGTCAAGAACGCGAACTTTATGCACCCATCCATTGTTTTGAGTGCCCCGTAGAAAGGTTTTAAGGTATCCCGGAATTGCTTTTGCAATTCTTCGTTGCCGATGGCTTGCAACATGGGTTTGTCGTATTCATCTACCAAAATAACTACACGCTGCCCTGCCTGTTTGCAGGCGCGTTCTATGATGCCGGCAAAACGCAGGGAAAATGAGCGCTCGGACGGTTCGGAACCATAGAGCTTTTCCCACGCAGTCAACGATTTATCGAGTATATTACCCAGACTTTCCGGTGTGTCGTATTTTTCGATATTAAGATCCAGATGCAATATCGGATATTTGGTCCATTCCTTTTCCAGCTTTTCTACTGCCAATCCTGCAAACAGTTCCTTTTTACCTTGAAAATAGGCTTCCAGAGTAGAAATAAGCAGACTCTTCCCGAAGCGGCGTGGGCGACTTAAGAAATAGTAACTACCGGTTTTTACCATTTGATACATCAATGCCGTTTTATCAATATAGAAATAACCGTCATTACGAATCTTTTCGAAATTCTGTATGCCAATGGGATAAATTTTAGTGCTCATATACTCCGGTTTTATAAATCAATTACACAAAGGTAATAAATTTCCGGGTACTTCATTGCTTTTAGAAAAAGGAAAGTATGAGTATAGTCGCTTTTAACTGAATGAAGTGTAGAAAACAGTACGTACTGTTTGAAGTCTATATTTTAATCCCTATATTTGTCTACATTTCAATTTTATAAGGATAGGCATTATGGATACTACTTTCAGAATATACCCGATAGGGATACAGAATTTTGAAGACTTACGCAATAATAACAACGTCTATGTCGATAAGACGGAGTTGATTTATCGTTTGGCTAATACCAATAAGGTTTATTTCTTGAGTCGTCCCCGTCGTTTCGGAAAAAGTTTGCTGGTGTCCACTCTTGATGCTTATTTTCGGGGGAAGAAGGAGTTGTTTCAAGGTCTGGCAATGGAGCGTTTGGAGAAAGAGTGGAATGTCTATCCGGTGTTGCATCTTGATTTCAGCATGACGAAGTACACAGCTATGTCTGATTTGGAAGAACGTTTAAATCTTCAACTTCGTGAATGGGAACGAATTTATGGTAATGATCCGGAAGAAGAAGGTTATGCGGCTCGTTTTTCCGGAATAATAAAAAGGGCATATCAGCAGACTGGTTTACAGGTAGTAGTGCTTATCGACGAATACGATGCTCCCTTATTAGACAGTAACCATTTGCCGGAACTGCAAAATGAACTTCGTGAAGAAATGCGGAAATTCTTCAGTCCCTTGAAAGCGCAAGGAGAATATCTTCGTTTCCTTTTCCTGACAGGTATCAGTAAATTCAGTCAAATGAGTATTTTCAGTGAATTGAATAATTTGCAGAATATCAGTATGAGAGACGATTATAGTGCTATCTGTGGTATAACCGAACGGGAGTTACGTACACAATTGAAAACTGATATTGAAATGATGGCGCAGGCTAATAATGAAACCTACGAGGAGGCTTGTACGCATCTAAAACAACAATATGACGGATATCATTTTAGTAAAAACTGTGAAGATATTTACAATCCATTCAGTCTGTTCAATGCATTTGCTCAAAAGAGCTATGAGAATTTCTGGTTTTCTACCGGGACGCCTACTTTCCTGATAAATATATTGCAGCAGAGTAATTTCGACATTCGCGAGTTGGATGGCGCAACGGCTACTGCAGAGCAGTTTGATGCACCAACGAGTGTTATTACCGATCCTCTTCCTGTACTTTATCAAAGTGGTTATCTTACCATCAAGGGGTATGATCCGGAGTTTCAACTCTACACATTAGCTTATCCTAACAAAGAAGTGCGGAAAGGGTTTATAGAATCTCTGATGCCCGCTTATGTGCATTTACCTGCCCGTGAAAATACATTCTATGTAGTCTCTTTTATCAAGGATTTGCGTGCCGGAAAACTGACCGAATGTCTGGAACGAATAAGATCTTTCTTTGCTTCGATTCCCAATGATTTGGAAAATAAGCAGGAAAAACATTATCAGACAATCTTCTATTTGCTGTTCCGTTTGATGGGGCAGTATGTAGATGCAGAGGTAAAGAGCGCAATCGGACGGGCGGACGTAGTAGTAAAGATGCAAGATACCATTTATGTCTTTGAATTTAAGGTAGATGGAACTCCGGAGGAAGCTCTGGAACAGATAAACAATAAAGGATATGCTATTCCTTATCAGTCCGATCATCGGAAAGTGGTAAAAATAGGAGTTAACTTCGATACTGCGACAAGAAGCATTGGTGATTGGAAAATCGTAGAGGAAGTATGATTCTTTCTCTCCCTGTTGATTTCGTCAATTCCTCTTTCAACCTATCACCATCATCCTGAAACACTTTATTCATCGTGTTTACAGAGCGGTGATAGGTCATCCCTAACCTATCACCGTATCTTTCACCTATCACCTGAACGAAGAGGTGTATATTTATGCTCTTTTTGGCTTGATTCGAACCACTTTATAAACATTCCCGCGCTTGGTGTGTATAGAAGGCACTTGATTCTTTTGCAATATTCTCCCGAATTGAATAATATTGCAATCGGATATATGAATTCTACTGTCGTGTTGCACCTGTTCCAGTATCTCAATAGCAAGAAGTAACTCATATTCTTTGTCCTCTTCTTTAGCAGCCCGGAAAAATTGGTGGAACAACTGCTCCGCAATGGGAATTACTTGAAATTCCTGATTGGCTTCGGTCATCACCTTTTCATCTTCAGTGTCGAACCAGTAACGTTCTCCCCTGTAAATATCGTGCATTGCTTGCGCATAAAGTTGTTCGTAATCAATTGGAGAACAGTCAATCGGACCGGTCACATTGATAACAATGTAGCGTCGGCTTCCGGAAGTGTCAGTCAGTAAGTCCTTGTGGTTGCTTGTTCCTATAAATGAAGCGTAACGGCGCATCTCTTGTGTGGCTGTGCCGTGAGGACGACGGATATTAACCACGGGCTTTTGCAGGATATGTTTCAGGAAAGCCTGTTGATTCACTCTATTCTGATCGAACTCGTCCATGTTGATGAGCGCAAAACGGTTTAGAGCCAGCTCGGCATCCCTTTTATTACTGAAATCAATGCGGTCGGTGTAATATATCTGTAATTCCGGTGGCAACAAACTCCGGCAGAAAGTCGATTTTCGATAAGCTTGCGGTCCGACAAGTAGCGGTACTGTACAATTGGCATACTTTCGATCGGTGTGACGCCAATGTTCCACCATATTTAGAAACCAACGATAAAACAGATCCGGCCAGTGAGCGTTGTTGCAGGGAACACGGGAAGCCAGTTCACGAATCCGGTCGCGTCCGTCCCAACGGACATCCACTCCGAAAAGAAAATCCTCAATAGGGCTGAATATCGGGATGCGGTCGGAATCGAGGTAACGGATCACGTCCCGGTCCCATAGGTTGAGGCCCTCCAGACGTGCGTTCATGGCGATACTGTTGCGTATACGGTTGGTGATGGGGCGGAAACAAAAACAAAAGGTGTTCCGTTCGCGAAATTCCGTAACAGTCGTCATTGTGTTGTAACGAAATTCGTATCGGCGTTGCATAAACTCTTCCGTTCGAAATTCCAGTTCCTGTTCGGTTGATAAAGGTGATTTTTGTCCGAATCCTTTGGCTCCTGTATATACGTTCTGTATGGTTTGCCGGATGAGAAATTCTTTCTTTTTGGTGTAGAAATGAGCGATTGCCCAACGGGCTGTTTCTTCTTCCGGTATGCCTGCCTGAAAACAGTTTTCCCCCAAGTGGACCAATAATGGCTTGAGATCTTCGTCGGAATGTAGGTGTATGTTGGGGTGAAGTTCGCTTAATGAATGGTAAGCCTTGTTCAGGGCTGCTTCGAAGAGTGCGGACAAAGTGTCAAAGCTGTCATAACCGGGAATCAGCCGTTTGAAAGGAGATGTTTCTGCTTGTACGGATTCTTTGTAGGTTGTGTCCGATGGCATTTCCAATGGCTGACGCATATAAATGACGGTGGAGTCGGGATTATAGTAAAGTTCCGGATCACACGTTTGCCGGCAGAATTGCTCCAATGTCGGATTTTTCAGTTCAATGGAGTAGGAGAGTGCCGGTTGATAAAGGCTGACGGCTTTTCTGTAGGCGTGGGCTTGGAATATTTCTGCTTCTTCCCGGTCTTTAGGAAGTGATTTGTCCGGGCGGGTGAAGCGTAGCCATATTTTTACGGAATGACCGCTGGAACCCATAAAGGCGGCAAAAGTCTGTGTAAGTTCTGCTGCTTCCTGTTTGATACGGTTTACTTCCGTCCGGTTTGCCAGATGGTTTACTTCTATTTGCACAATGCCGTTATATCCGGTCATTTGTGCGCCATTTGTTGTTTTGCGGAAGTTAGCCGCAGGGATGACTTTGGGTAGTTTTTGAGCAGCTTCCAGTTTGCTGTCCGGTGAGGCATAACGTATGCTTGTCCGTAGATTACTTATCGGGCGGGCTTTCGTTTCATGCTTCATCGCTTCTATTTGTAGGTTTATGTCCAACGTCCGCATGGTTGATGTTCCGTTGTTGTCCCGCATCAAAGTAAGTTTCATGTTAAAAGTGTTTATTGTTATGCCTCTTTATTAAAGGCTCATAAAGATAGGCTTTATTATCCGGTTTGCCAAGCTATATCGTACTTATTTATTGTTTATTTCATGGGGTGGATTCTGTTCCTTTATGTGGTCGCAAAATTCTATTATGAAGAGAGCTTATCGCATGAATATACTAAAATGAAGAATGTAGTTCATTACGGGATAAAAAATGTTTCATGCCTCAAAACACTTGGTTTCAAGGCTTGAAACTCTTGTTTCCCCGGCTTGAAACTAAAGTTTCACCATGGGGAAACTTTGGTTCCATCAGCAGGAAACTAAAGTTTCTAGGCTTTGAAACTAAAGTTTCTAGCCTTTGGAACTAAGTGTTTCAAGCCTTGGAAACAAGAGTTTCTAAGTATGAAACAAAGATTACTCCTTATTAAAATGACTGTTTGCTATAGGCTTTTTTCAAAAATCAAGCGGTGATAGGTGATAGATGTGGTGATAGGTTAATGACAACCTGTCACCGTTCTGAAAGTATTATGAATAAAGGGTTTGGTGATGCCGGTGATAGGTTGAAAGAGGATTTTCATTTTTATGTATGAGAGAGCTTGATGAATATATATAACTTCCAGTATTTATTTCCATATTTCTATCACATTTAGAAAAATATGTATATCTTTGCCACATGCTTTCTGCTCATCAGCGTGATGAAACTAGCGGGAGGCGGTATATATTACTAAATTGGAATATGTAATGTATTGTCTCTCCCACTCGAAACTTAGCAATTTCATATAGAGGAGGGATGATTCAACAGATATTCCACGCTGGCAGCTTTATATCAACATATTCGTTAAAGATGTGTTATATATAAACGATTGGCGTGGGTGTCTGTTGTTATCATTGTCTTTCTATAGGGTATGCTAAGACCTCGAGTGGAGATAATGGTGCAACAGCATTCACGTCTTTCTTGTGTCCGGTCGGTTATGATTACCCCAAAAAGTCTAACCTAAACAATTCCCCGTCCGCCCGAAATACAGAAAACGTGAATGCCCGTTGCTCCACATAAACAAAATAATATTCAATCTTTATTGTGGAACACATTAAAACAAATGTATTATGTCGAAATGGATTAGCGTAGAAGAAGCGGCGGTCAAGTATGGAATTAACAAAGAGGTAATCTGGCTTTGGGCGGAGATGAAAAGATTCCCTATGTCATATGAGGGAGCTATCACTGCTGTTGATGAAGAAAGTCTTGAAGGATTCCTGCATCAGAATAAGGATCGAATTACAGCCGAGTATATCGACACATTGGAAGAGCTGTGTATTGGAAAGACAAAGATTTGTCTTTTATATGCTGAAATCATCGGTTATCAAGACAAGGAACTTCTGAATCAAAGGGAGCAAATCGCCCGGATGAAAGAAATACAAACTGTTATAAAAAGACAAAACAGCCGACTCCGGGACTGCGAAAAAGTGTTCACGGAATATGAAGAGAACTTTAGTTCCTGTTGGATTGGAAGAATCTGCGCTAACTTAAGGCGGCTGATACGGTTGATACGACGGTAAATATTATCCATCTCATTTATTTAAAGATACCCTTGAACAGAAATGTTTAAAAATACTAGAAATATACTGTCATAAGATTTTTTATCCATTCGTTTTATATTCTTAACTCCGAAAAATTCGTAAGCGTTGATAAACCAATTACTTTTGGCTCCTGATTTCGCAGCATTTTTGAATATTCTGCGTCTAATAAACATAAACTAAATATTTCTAGTCATGAAACACAGACTGTTACTACTATTGCTATTCGTGTTCGCCACGTCTGTGGCTGGGTGGGCACAAAAATCCACGGCTCCTTCTTATACCATCAAAGGAGTGCTTCTTGATTCTTTAACACAAGAAGGAGAACCGTATGCCACGATTAAGATTACTCCCAAAAATGCTCCGGATAAAGCTGTAAAGATGGCGGTCACAGGGGCGAATGGTAAATTTCAGGAGAAACTGAATGTCGCTGCAGGCAGTTATATAATCACGATTTCTTCCATTGGCAAGTCGCCTATAGTAAAAGAGTTCACTTTAAAACCTTCGGTCAGGGAGATTGATTTGGGAACGATGATTTCTTCAGAAGCCAATAATGTGCTGAAAGGAGTGGAGGTTGTTGCACAGAAACCTTTGGTGAAGGTAGATGTGGATAAGATCGAATATAATATTGAAGATGATCCGGATTCAAAATCGAACAGTATATTGGAGATGCTTCGGAAAGTCCCTCTGGTCACGGTGGATGGAGAAGACAATGTGCAAGTGAACGGCAGTAGCAGCTTCAAGATCCATGTGAATGGAAAGCCCAATAATATGATGAGTAATAATCCGAAGGAAGTACTGAAAAGTATGCCGGCAAATACAATTAAATATATTGAGGTGATTACTTCACCGGGAGCCAAATATGATGCGGAAGGTATCGGAGGTATTCTGAATATCGTCACAGTAGGTACCGGATTTGAAGGATATACGGCTACTTTCAGAGGAAATGCCAGCAACAACGGAGTAGGTGCCGGCACTTATGCAATGGTGAAGCAGGGCAAACTGACGGTTTCTGCCAACTACAACTATAATTATAATAATAGTCCGCGCAGCTATTCCGACAGTTACCGGGAGAATTATGAACCTGATAAGGAGAATGAAAAGTTTCTGGAATCGGAAAGCAGTTCCAAATCGAAAGGTAATTTCCAGTATGGCAATTTAGAAGCCAGTTACGAGATTGATACGTTGAGGCTGCTGACTGTGGCTTTCGGAATGTATGGTAGCAATGACAAAAGCAACAGTGGCGGAACTACGATTATGCACGGAGTTGATCGTCAGGATTTTGCATATCGTTATAGAACGGACAATCATGGAAAAGGATCATGGTATTCCATCAACGGTAATATAGACTATCAACGTACTTCCCGGAAGAACAAAGAACGGATGATTACCCTTTCTTATAAAATCAACTCCCAACCTCAAACGAATGATTCCTATAATACTTATCTGGACATCGAGCCTGATGAGAATAAACTGGAGATCATCAAAGAACTGTCATTGAAGAATTTCCATTCGGACGGAAAGACGAACACAATGGAACAAACTTTTCAGGTAGACTATACCACTCCGATTGGAAAGTTGCATACGCTTGAAACCGGTGCTAAATATATTTTCCGGCGCAACTCCAGTGATAATCGGTTTTATGACACCGAAGGGGAAAGTGAAAACTATGCATATAATGAGAAACGTAGCAGCGAGTACCGTCATCTGAATCATATCCTTTCCGCTTATGCCGGATATACGCTGAAATACAAGGATTTTACTTTCAAACCGGGACTTCGTTATGAGCAAACCATACAGGAAGTGAAGTATCTGGTCGGTGCAGGCGAGAATTTCAACTCGAACTTTAGCGATCTGGTTCCTTCCGTCTCCTTGGGAATAAAACTAGGTAAGACGCAGAACCTTCGCGGCGGATATAATATGCGTATCTGGCGACCGGGCATTTGGAACTTGAATCCTTATTTTGATAATCAGAATCCGATGTTTATCAATCAGGGAAATCCGAACCTGAAGAGTGAAAAGAGTCATTCGTTTGATTTGTCTTACAGCAGTTTCACCGCCAAGTTCAACATCAATCTCTCTTTGCGCCATTCTTTCAATAACAATGGAATTGAAAGAGTCAGCCGCCTGATTACCGATAAAGACGGAGAAATATTTGAAGGTGGTCATAAAGCTCCTTATGGGGCTTTGTATAGCACGTATGATAATATTGGCAAAAGCCGGGAAACTGGATTGAACTTTTATCTGAACTGGAATGCTTCTCCCAAAACGAGGATTTACATCAATGGGCGTGGAAATTATAGTGATTTGCGGAGTCCTGCCCAAGAGTTGCATAATTATGGATGGAATGCCTCTGCGTATGGAGGAATTCAGCAAACCCTACCGGGAAAAGTCCGTTTGAGCTTGAACGGAGGGGGAAGTACACCGCGTATCAGTTTGCAGGGAAGAGGTTCGGGATATAATTATTATAGCTTGGGGTTGAGCCGTTCTTTCCTGAAAGAAGAACGTCTTTCTTTGAATATTTATTGTAGCAATATCGTAGAGAAATACAGAACTTACAATAATCACACGGAAGGAGTTAACTTTATCTCGAAAAGTTCGAGTAAATATCCGAGCCGGTATTTCGGCTTTAGTGTCAGCTATCGGCTTGGAGAGTTGAAAGCCAGTGTGAAGAAAGCTGCGCGCAGCATCGACAATGATGATGTGAAAGGTGGCGGAGAAGGTGGAAACACGGGTGGCGGAGGTGGTCAGTAGACCACTTCCACGCACCGTAGTTCCCATTTATTTCTGTCTCACGTCTTGCTTGTTGGTGTTAAAACCAAGTTTGGTCAATCCGGCTTGTACGTCAGGATGGCTCATGAAAAGGTTCCATAACAACCCTGTCCGGTAATTTTCGATCATTACAGCGATAGGTCCTTGGTCGATAGCCAGATACCGTTGCGGATACCAATTATCCGTTTCGCTGAAAGCATCATAGAATCCGAAAGGACCGAACACTTTATCCCCCATACCATACAAATGGCGCATTACCTGCATGGAATACTCCGGTGTATAGACAATCGATGAAAGTGCGGCGGTAGGGGAGATGACTCCTTTGTCGTCCTGCTCGTTGGGTGAATGAGCTGCATATCCATCGACGGAGTAACTGGCAGTCAGTCCCCAACAATCCGGTCCGAAACCTTTGTAATGTTTGGGGTTGCGGATGCAGTAAGCGCGGTTGACTAATGTCAGGTTGCGCATCTCGTGGAAGTAGCTGGGGCAGTATTCATCTTTCAATCCCACCGGATCAAGTCCGAGGAAAGAATATTGAGCCCAGAAAAGCGGTCCGGCTTCCGTGCCCTGATAGCGGAGATGCAATTCGATTCCTTCTACTTTGTGTGGAGAGACGATGGTTCCGTTCTGTGCCCAACCGTCATGATAAACGGCTGCAGGTACTCCATGTGTGGGAGAAGCGGCAGCAAGAATATACATAATCATACATTCGTTGTAACCGTGTACGGGGAAATCCATTTCCCAGCCATACGTCGGACTCCAATGCCAGTAGAGGACATTTTGCCCGCCTTTCCGATACCAGTTCCAGTCGACATCCCGCCAAATCCGGTCGATACGTTGAGCGAGTGCTTTCTCTTTCTCATTTCCGTTGACGTAATATTGGTGCACGGCAAGCAGACCTTGTATGAGGAAAGCTGTCTCTACCAGATCGCCTCCATTGTCTTTCTGACCGAACGGTTTCACCTTTCCGGTATCACCATACCACCAGTGGGGGTAGGCTCCGTGGAAACGGTCTGCTTTTTCGAGGAAAGAAACGATGCGTTCCATCCGCGCCCGTCCCTCTTCGCGGGTGACGTAGCCGCGGTCGATTCCCGCAAGGATAGCCATGATGCCGAAACCGCTGCCGCCGGAAGTGACTACATTGGCATCGTTTTCAGGATATACGCCGTCCACATGATACCGTTCGGGAGCCAGACCGCTATTCGGTTCGGCACCTTCCCAGAAATAGAGGAAAGTCCGTCGCTGAACGGTGTCCATCAGGGCGTCGTCCGACAGGGAGTCGGTGGCGGCAGTAAGGTTGTCATTCTTGCTTTTCCCTTTACAGCTCTGGAAAGTCAGGGCGATGGCGGATAGAAACAGTAACATGAGCGGAAGTGCGCTCATCACTGCGATTCTTTTATATTTATCGTTCATAATCAAGGTCATAATTTATAGGATTAGGCACGGATTACACGGATTTCACGGTTTTAGGAATTGTGGTTACATAAAACAACAGCGTAATCCGTGTAATCCGTGCCTAAAAGTTTAGTTCAATGTAAATTTCGCAGTTTTCACATCCCGGCTGTTCGTGCCGATCATCACTTCAAAGTCGCCCGGTTCGGCAACCAGTTGCAGGTCATAATTATAATACCGTAGCATTTCCGGTGCAATCTTGAAACGGACAATCTTCATCTCTCCCGGTTCCAGGAATATTTTCTGGAAGCCTTTCAATTCTTTGACGGGACGGGTGCTGCTGCCTACAACGTCACGGATATAAAGCTGTACTACTTCCGTGCCGGGCCATGTGCCGGTATTGGTAACTTCCACTGCTGCGGTCAATGATCCGGTCATGTCCATGCTGGAATGGCTCAAGTCGATATCACTGTAAGAGAAAGTAGTATAAGAAAGACCGTAACCGAACGGATAAAGCGGATCATTATCCACGTCGAGATAGTTACTGCGGAATTTCTCAAACCATTTACCTTCTTTCAAAGGACGTCCGGTATTCTTGTGCGCATAATAAAGAGGTATCTGGCCTACGTTCTTCGGGAAAGTCATAGTCAGTTTACCACCCGGATTGACATAACCGAAGAGGGCGTCGCCAATGGCATAAGCTGCTTCACTACCTCCAAACCATACATTCAGAATGGCGGGCACGTGTTCCTGTTCCCAAGTCAACGTAAGCGGACGACCTGTAAATAATACCAGTACTACCGGTTTGCCTGTCTTTAAAAGCTCTTTCAACAGATTCTGCTGTACATCGGGAATGTTTAAATCCGTGCGGCTGCTACTTTCACCACTCATTTCGGAAGATTCGCCTAAGGCAGCGATGATAATGTCCGACCGGCGGGCTACGTTCAACGCTTCATCCAACAATTGTTGGTCGGTGCGGTTATCGCGGTTCAGGGAACGGCCGAACATCGTTGCCCGTTCTTCGTAACTAGCATCACTAATCAAATTACTTCCTTTGGCGTACATGATATTCGCTTTTCCGGCAGTCATCTCTTTCAGTCCTTCCACGAGAGAAGGGCAGCGGTCGAGCACGGCTGCTACGCTCCATGTACCCGGCATATTACTCCGGCTGTTTGCCAACGGACCGATCACTGCAATATTTCCTTTCGGATTGAAAGGCAGTAACGGATTTCCGTTCGGATTGCCGTCGGGACTGTCGTTCTTCAAGAGGACGAAACTTTCTGCTGCAATACTGCGGGCTGCGTCGCGATGCGCTTTGGTAAAGATATCGCGTGCCGGACGTTTCGGATCGCAATATTTATAAGGATTATCAAACAATCCCAGTTTATATTTGGCTTCCAGAATACGGCGGCAAGCCGTATTTAGCGTTTCCATAGAGACTTTTCCTTCCTGAACGGATTTCTTCAATGTCCCCACAAAGCCTTCGCTTACCATATCCATATCCACTCCGGCATTGATGGCACGGGCGGATACCGTTTGAAGATCACCGATACCATGGTCGATCATTTCTGAAATACCCGTATAATCGGTTACCACAAAACCGTTGAATCCCCACTGTCCGCGGAGAATGTCTGTCATCAGCCATTTGTTGGCAGTGGCCGGAATACCATCCACTTCATTAAAAGAAGCCATCACGCTACCTACACCTGCTTCAACGGCTGCTTCATACGGCAGCATATAATCATTGAACATCCGCTGCCGGCTCATATCCACGGTGTTGTAGTCACGTCCTGCTTCTCCCGCACCATATAGTGCAAAATGCTTTACACAGGCCATGATTTCATCATTCCGTTCCATGTTCTTCCCCTGATAGCCGCGCACCATCGCTTCGGCAATCATAGCTCCGAGAAACGGGTCTTCGCCGCTGCCTTCGGACACACGTCCCCAACGAGGGTCGCGTGAAATATCCACCATCGGGCTGAAAGTCCATGAAATGCCGTCGGCACTGGCTTCTACGGCTGCAATGCGGGCCGATTCCTCAATGGCTGTCATGTCCCAAGTGCAAGACAGGCCGAGTGGGATAGGGAACATCGTTTCGTATCCGTGAATGACGTCCATACCGAACAGCAATGGAATTCCTAAACGGGATTGTTCCACAGCCTGCTTCTGTACTTCACGTATTTTCTCCACTCCTTTCAGGTTGAACAATCCTCCCACTTCGCCTTTCTTGATTTTAGCGGCAATATCGCTGCTTTTGGCTTGTCCCGTAGTAATCTCTCCGGTGACGGGGAGGTTCAACTGTCCGATCTTTTCTTCCAAAGTCATTTTGTTCATCAATACGTCGATGAAGCGATCCATATCCTGTGGCGACTTCTGTGCCGATGCGGTCAGAAAACCTGCGGCAAACAACAGGACGGATAGACTTAACTTTTTGTATATCATGATATTATTTCTACTTTTATATCCATTCATATAAAGTCCTCCCTATATGTTGAATGTCCGGCACCGAGGAGGACATCGTTCGGCACCGGGAAACTATAGTTTCGGCACCGAGGAAACAACCGTTCGGCACCGAGAAACTTTTTTATTGATAGTCGGGGTTCTGTACCAGTACTCCTTTAGACTTGTCAATCTCTGTTTGAGGCAATGGCAGTAATGCGTTTTTGTCCTGATAATTTGTTTTACCGGCTGCGTGCAACACTTCCTTTGCAATACCCCAGCGAACAAGATCGTAGAAACGGTCGAATTCCATTCCCAGTTCCACGCGGCGTTCGTGGCGGATGGCATCACGCAATTCTCCCTGGTCGGTGGTCGTCACTTTAGGCAATATATTGGTATTGGTACCTCTGGCACGTGCGCGGACCTGTTCCAAATAGTCGATTGCTTCACCCGGGATTCCTTTTTCGTTGGCCGCTTCAGCTCCCATCAATAATACATCTGCGTAGCGGATCAAACGAATGTTTACCCAGAAGCCCTTGTTGGTATATTCTTTACGCAAAGCCGGATCGGTATATGCTTTCTTATTGAAGTAAGCCCCTATTGCCGGGGAAACCGGAGATTCGCCATAAGGCTCATTGGTGTTTTCCGGAGTGATAGGATCGCTGTCCGAGTGGCGGAAGTAGAGTAGGGTCGCGTTTTTACGTGGGTCACCCTGCTCGTAAGCTTGTGCCATATTTTCTGTTGCCATGTGCCATCCCCATCCCAAGTCCCATTGACCTGCTCCGCGCACACCCTGCACTTCACAAAACTGGCTACCGATAACGGTACTTTGAGGAAGGGCGGCAGTGGCTGTACATTGAAGTTCGAATATAGAACCGCCGTTGTTTTCACCGTCATCCGTGAAAATCTCGTTATACGGAGTTTTCAGGTTATAGAGTCCCTTGCTGATGACATCGGTGGAGGCCGTGTACATATTGTCCCAATCGTTGCGCATCATATAAGTACGTGCGTGTAAGGAACGGGCAGCTCCCCAAGTCAGTCGTCCGGTGTATTCGGTACTCCAAGTTTCCGGCAATGATTCTTCTGCTGTTTTCAGGTCCTTGTCAATCAGCTCATAGATTTTATCAGTGGTTGTCTTCGGGATATTGGCTTCCGATGCATCGTTGATTTTATAAGTCACCAAGGGGACTTCACCGAAAGCTCTTACCAAGTTGAAGTAGCAATAAGCACGGAAGAAAGAAGCTTCTCCCTTATTGATAATATCTTCAGCTTCTGTCTGTCCGGCTGTTTCTTTTTCTGCAATGGCATCAAGAATGTCATTGCATTGGTAGATGATGGCATAATTCTGCCCCCAATAAGCTCCTAGCAGACCGTTGGTCGGCGTATACACGAAATCGTCATACATCTCGGCTACATCAGAACCATCGCTGGCGATACTTCCCTTTTCCGAATCTTCCGAACGGAAACAGTGGATGGCAAAAGCGGGAGGTCCGGCAGTGACATTATAGTTACGCATCATCGTATAGACATTATAAATCTTACCGTTGACCAGTGCGTTCGGATTATCATCTTCCGTGAACTGTCCTTGTGGACTGCGATCCAGAAAGTCGCTACAACTGCCTAGCGATAGTGTGGCTGCAGCGATAAAAATTGAGTATATATATTTATCTAGTTTCATACAATTATAGTTTTAAAGATTAAAGTTATATTCCGCATGGGAAAACTTGCCCGTGACACTCTGCCGTTAAAAAGTCAGGTTGATACCGAAGGTGTAGACTGCCGGTACGGGATAGCTGCCGTCATCTACTCCAAATGCGGTGGCGGTTCCTCCAAGTTCGGGAGTATATCCGGTGTTATGTTTCCACGTCTTCAGGTTCTGTATGTTGACATAGACTTTCAGAGCTTGCAGGCGTATTTTGGCAAGTAAGCTTTTGTCAAATGCATATGCTAACTGTACGTTGCGGATACGGAAGAACTTGCCGTCCTCAATGTAATATTCAGAGTTCAGGTTGTTGATGGAATGTTTGGTGTTCAGTAACGGTTGGGAGTTGGAGGTACCTTCTCCGTGCCAACGATCCATACGTTGTTCCAGATAGTTGAATTGGGCGAAGTTGTAGTTGTCCCATGTACGGAAAATCTGGTTCCCGCCTTGTCCCATCATGTCGATGCCTAACGACCAATTCTTGTAGTTTACTCCGAGGGAAAAACCATAAGTCACCTTTGGGGTAGGGTTACCTATCATGGTACGGTCCTCCGGGGTGATTTCTCCGTCACCGTTCACATCAGCGAATTTTAAGTCACCGGGTGTCACGGTAGCCAACGTGTTTTTAGGTGATGCGTCAATATCTGCTTGCGACTGATAAACGCCCGCCACCTTATAACCATAGAAATATCCGATAGGATAACCTGCCATTGTGTAACTTTGCTGTTTATCTCCGGCAATGATGGAATATCCTTCCTGAACAAGGCTTTTGACCTCATTCTTGATGGTAGTCAGGTTGGCACTGACGGAATATCCCCAATCACCGATCTGATCGCGCCAGGTTACTGCCATCTCCACTCCTTTATTCTGAATCTCTCCCAAGTTGCCGATGCCGGGGATTGTTCCGGAAATTCCGGGAACCTCGGCTAACAAATCTTTGGTGTTCTTCTTGTAGTAAACACCCTCGAAATGTAAGCGGTTGCGGAGCAAGTTCGTTTCAAATCCAGCTTCCCATGCTTCTACTTTTTCCCAACGGAGGTTAGGATTAGGCAGATAAGCAAGCTGGTATCCGGGATAAATGATGGACGGTTTGCCGAATACGGCGGAATAAGCATTGGTCAATAACGGTTCGGCAGGATAGGCCTTGTCCAGATTCTGGTTTCCTAATGTACCGTAAGATGCTTTGATTTTCAACATATCCAGCCATTTGATATCTTTCATGAATTCTTCTTCAGACATCAGCCAACCTCCACCCAGTGAGAAGAAGTTCTGCCATTCATTGCCTGTATAGGAGAAAGCGGAAGAACCATCCCGGCGGAAAGAACCGTTGAATAGATATTTACCTTTATAGTTGTAGATGACACGTGCAAGCATAGATACTGTGCTGCGTTCCCATTGGGTACTTCCATTGGTTGCGGTAGCCGCATCACCGATGCTGACAAACCATTTGTCCGGATCGCCCGGAATGACTAAGCCTACTCCCTGTTTGCGTGCTCCGTCCAATCGGCTCAACGAATTGTAGTAAGTAGTAAAACCGGCGGTAGCTGTCAGGTTATGGTTGCCGTTGTCGAAGCTGTTGGTGTATGTCAGCAGGTAGTCACTCTGCACTTTTGTTTCATTCTCTTTGAACTGGCTGACTTCGGTCTTTCCTGTTCCCAAAGTAGAAACACCTCCGTTGACAGTGGCATCATATACTTTCACAATCGGCGTATACGTACGCCCGTTGTTCGATGCATAGTCCATGGAGAACATAGCCTTGAAAGTGAAATGTTTCAGGAAGTCTACCTCACCGTAAATGTTACCGGATGCCCGGTAGTTCTCTGCTTTGGTAGTATTCGCTTTCAATTCGACGTCTACCATCGGATTGTTGATCTGCGCTTTCTGGAATTCGGGCAGAGCCGTATATAATCCATATTCTTCGTTATATACCGGAGCGATAGGAGCCGAACGAAGAGCGTTCAATACCTGTTTGGAATCTGCAGGAAGCATACGTGCTCCGTTAAACTGGAATCCGACTTTCAAAAAGTCTGTAATCTTATAATCATTACTGGCATTGATGGTCACCTTGCTGAATTTCTCATGCTCGATGTTTCCTTGTTCGTAAGAGTAGCCTACGCCCAGATAGAAACTATGTTTGGGGGAAGCTCCTGTAATACTGATGTTGTTGTTGGTAATGAAGGCCGTTTGGAAAATCTCGTCTTGCCAGTCTGTATTGGCATCCCAACCGCTATAATCGAATGGATTATCTCCTTGATTGGCAAGCTGTTCGCTATATAGCTCCTTGAATTGTGGGCCGTTCACCAGTTTCACTTTGTCCACCACTTTCTTGAAACCGAAAGAAGTGTTGATATTCACCAGTGTCTGTCCTTCTTTGGCTTTCTTTGTGGTGATGATGATCACACCGTTCGCACCGCGAACACCGAAGATAGCCAGAGATGACGGGTCTTTCAGAATCTCCATAGATTCAATATCCTCCGGATTCAGAAAATTAATGTTGTCGTTGAATAGCCCGTCGACAATGTACAGCGGTTTATATCCGTTGATGGAGTTTGTTCCGCGAATACGTATTTCCGGATCAGATCCGGCCCGGCCGGAGTTGACAATCTGCACACCTGCTACCTTTCCCTGCAGGGAAGACAGCGGATTCATAGCCGGTTTGTTGGCTATTTCTTCTCCTTTGACGTTGGTGATGGAACCTGTCAAGTCTCTTTTCTTTGCACTACCGTATCCGATAACGACTGTTTCGGCTAGCACTTGTGAGTCTTCTTTCAAAGTGACATTGATTACATTCTGTGCCCCCACTTTAACAGTCTGTGAAGTCATTCCCACGTATGAAAATGCCAGCACGTCCTCCGGTGTAACAGAGATTGAATATTTACCGTCCATATCCGTGATGGTTCCGGTGGAAGTTCCTTGTACGAGTACCGATGCACCGATCAATGGTTCATTGGCAGCATCCGTCACTGTTCCTGTCACCGTCTTTGTCTGTGCAAAGACCGATGTGGAGGTCAATAGCAGGCAAAAAAGCGTCATGATGCTCCTTGACCTGATGGCTTTTTTCTGAAGATGTTGTAAAAGTCTAGTCCTCATTGCATTAAATTTTTCCATTTGTTATTATTTAGGTTGAAGTCTTTTTTCTGCCGTCTTTTGGCGAGAGTAACAAAGGAAACAAACGAAATTCAAAAAAGATTTGGGAAAAAAGAGAGGATGCTTGTTTTTAACACAAAAGGGTGAGGAGACTGTTGAAAAAGTTCAGACATGAACCGGTGTGGTTCATGCCTTTCCTGTTTTAAAACATTTGTTCCGCAGTGGTCATACATTGAATGACGTCTTCTTTGCTGCCATTGAAAGGACCTGATTTCTCTATTTTTAATGTAGACATGGCGGCTGCAAAACGACCGGCTTCTTCGATGCCGGCACCTGATACTCGTTGATATAAATAGCCGATGGTATACGTGTCTCCACATCCCGTTGCGTCTACCACTTCTCTGGGCTTATAAGCCGGAATACGACAGAAGTCTTTTCCGTTGAAGATAAGTGAGCCCATGCCGCCTAATGTGACTAATACTTCTTTCACTCCCCATTCATATAATTGGCGGGCAGCTTCATGCGGGTCGGAAAGACCGGTCAGTACTTCCATTTCATGCTCGTTGACTTTGAGGAAATGAATATATTGCAAGGCTTCTCTCTTATCTGTCCAGTCCACCGGATAGACGTGGGTGTCACGCACTTCACGTAAATAGCCTTGTGAGTCTACTGCAATCAACCCTTTTTGAGATAGTTCTTTGATTACTTCCAATGAGAAGTCGTCAGCCAGCAGAGAGCCGAGATGGTAGATTTGCGCATCTATCTCTTTCAACTGACTGGCTGTGAACGGATCGGCTTTCGCTAATACCCGTTGGGTACGGTCGTCCGGATTGGCTCCATAGATGTTCTCGAAGTATACGGAGTGTTTGCTCGGTAAGGTGGTTACGTTAATACCCACTTTGCGCAGCTGCTCTACAACTTTCATTTCAGTGGCACCTACTGCCGTTACCAGTGCATAATCGATATCATTAAAATGGCGGATGGCATGTGAGCAATAAAAAGCTGTTCCTCCCGGCATGTAGACAGTGTTTTGAGGAGTGACTACTTTGTCTAATGTGATGTGACCGATGCAGCAAAGTTGATGTTTATTCATGTTTAACTAATTAAAAAGCCTCCAAGATAGTATCTTGAAGGCTTATAGTTTATTTTTGGTGCGGATGATAGGACTCGAACCTACACGCCTCACGGCACCAGATCCTAAGTCTGGCGCGGCTACCAATTACGCCACATCCGCATGTGTAGCTTTTTTGTTTAGCGGTGCAAAGATAGGAAGATTTTCTGATTTGGCAAATAATTCGACAATAAAGTTATTCACTTAAGATTTCGAATGCTTTTTCAATCAGAGTGTCTTTGTGCTTAAGTTGATCTGATTCAGACATATTGATGGCAATGTCCGGCTCAATACCTTCTTCCAAGGGCTGCTTGTTTTTGTCGAAATGCGGACTGGCGGAGAAACGGACGCTCCATCCATTAGGTAATTCCGATGAGAAGGGAAGTCCCGAACCACCTCCGGTCCAGTCACCTAACTGGATGATTCTTTTCTCTTCGTTGTCCTTGTTTAAGCTGCGCATCGCATTCACAAAATCATTGGTGGCACTATAACAACGACGATTGGTCAGAATGATTACTTTCTTCTGCCACCGGATGCTGTTGGATGGTTCCAGATAGATCGGCTCCATCTTGGAGAAATCATTATGTCCCGGTCCGGTTTTGTGCTGTATATATCCGGTAAGTGTTTTCTCGTTGGTAAACCGGGCGGCAATGCGGGTGGAGTTGGTCAGGTTTCCGCCTCCGTTATCACGTACATCGATGATTAATCCGTTGCAGGTGGCCAGGTAGAGGAGAACTTCATCCAAGTTGCCATCGCCCACTCCGGAACTGAAACTTTCATAACGAATATATCCTATATTATTATCGAATATTTTATACTTTAAACCGGCGGATGTATAGTATCCTGTGCTGGCACTGCCCAGATAAGTTTGATAGAGAATATCTTCCCGGTAGTTCCAGTCGTAACCCTGATACCATTCATCGTAGAAAGAAGTACGTTTGGCAGAGGATAGATTGACATGTCCGTCTTTTAAAATGTATAGCATCTGGCTTAGGATGTCGAACAGGTCGTCATTAGACATTGTCGGAATAATCAGTGGGCTATATTTGTCGTGAACGGCATCCCAGTCAATACCTTTTGCTTCCAGAAAACAATACTGTTCGTCGATGATCTTCCATAGTTGTTCGAAGTTTCCTACAGGATCATTGGCGTAGTCTTCTTCTCCGATGCAACCGGTCAATACCGGAAGACAGCAGAGCAGCCAAAGCATTTGTCTAATCTTATTTCTCATTCTTAATTGATCTCACTTGAAGTTTCAACATTAAATTTTGTTCTCTTAGTAGGCTCTGACCGATGAAGGCAAAGCTGTTCCTTTTTTGTTTCGGATACGGTATAGGTCTTTCACAAATCCTACCATGAATACGTGCGAGTAGGTATGTGTCTTGATATTGTTTACATTGGATTGTTGCAAATCAGCCAGATAGCTGAATCGCATTTTTGTATATCCTATCGGTAAGTCGACTGAGAGCATCTGCCGCAGTGAAGGCTGGTTATGCAGGGAGGTGAACTTTATCACTCCACTCGAATTTCCCAGAGAGAATATCTCGTAGTAAGATTGTCCGTAGTGCGGTGAGAACATTACTCCCATCACCGGTAGATTGACTTGATAGCGTAATACCATCGGGTACCGTTTGATTTTCAAATGCCAGATAGCCATTCCTGAGGCATCCAAATTGACGTATGCCCGTGCGGATGCCGGATTGTTGGTGTTCCGGAGATTATAGACAAAGCCTCCGTTGGCATCTATCAATCCTCCGGCTAATAATTTGAAATTCTCCGTCAGTCGAAACTGGTAGTGTAATCCGTAATTCCAGTTGACTAATCCGGAGAAGGTGTTATTGTTATCGGCACGGTTATGGGTATAACCGATGTCTGCCTGAAAGAAATTCTGCACAGACACATTTCCATCGAATAACTTGGTCATCCGAATCGTCTCGCGGGAAATACGGAAGTCAATTCCTTTGTATTCCTGCGGCGAAAGATAGGTGTCGAATACGTTGGTAAATCCTACACCGTACATGGTGGCACGTGTTACATACCGATGGGTTTGCAGACTGTCAATCTGCGCTTGTAATCTGGTGCAAAGGGCGAACAGGATGCATCCTGTCAGCCCCAGATATATTAGTTTTTTCTTCATCAGAATAATTTCATCTGCCCGGTGATCTCATCAATAATATCGCCTTCGCTCTTATCACTGTCCGGGTCCAGATTTTCCGGTTCCTCTTCCGGGCTTTCCTGTTGCTCTTGTTCAGGTTCGGGGAAGCGGGTCGGTTCAAGTTCGTTGATCGTATCCACGGTATAGGTCGTGATGCGTTTTCCTTTGGCTTTGAACCCTTTGACAGCTATGAATTCATCTGCATCGATATCCAACGGATCACGGAAGCTGTCGTGTCCGCCAAATATAACTTCCAGACGCGGATAGTACTCATCGGTCAGCAAGATGAGACGGTTATTCTTATTCTCTCCCAGATAGTTCTGTTTGCGGTTGGAGGCCTCGAAGCAGAAACGTTTCAGGTACGGGTAATTCTGTTGATCGGCATCATAAAGTGCAGCGGTCCATACCTTATGGGGATCGAATTTCTCAACGATGCTCACATTGTCTTCGTAGTGATTGCTCAAATCGAAGTTGGTGGTGTAGAAATCACCATTGTTCAGTACAACCAGAATGGAGTCGTCACTTTGGAATTCTCCCAGATATTCGCCTCGTCCGTCATAGTTGAGACGGAGTATGTCACGGTCAAACCAGACTTTACGTCCACCGAGAGTAGAGCCGCCTTTTTGTTTCAGGGATATTTTGTGTACCGGCAAGCGGGTGAGAATTACACCCCGTGCCTGGCGTCCCTTGATACTGACTTCGCTGAAGTCATGTTCGAAGATAATACGGCGTACACGTGGGTTCGGCTTCAATGTCACCTTGATGATTTCGGCTTCTCCGTTCGGGTTGGCGCTGAAATAGGTGATCCGTGAATCAGGAGTTCCCTGTGTTACATCATATTCACGGTCGCGGACCACGGAAGTTACGGCGAAGCGTTTTACGTAGGTCGTTCCTTCTTTTCCGTCACGGTAGGCTACGTTGTAGATCGTGCGTTTATCGTTCTTCTTGAATACATTGACATAAAGAACGTTCTTACCGACAAATTTTTTATCTGCAACAGGAGTAACAATGTACTTGCCATCACGGAAGAAGACAATCACATCGTCAATATCCGAACAACAGGCCACGAATTCATCTTTCTTTAATGCCGTTCCGATAAATCCTTCTTCACGGTTGATATAGAGTTTTTCGTTAGCTTCTACTACTTTGGCTGCTTCGATGGTGTCGAAGTTCCGCAATTCCGTGCGGCGCGGGAAATTCTTGCCGTATTTGTTTTTCAACATCTGATACCAGTTGACGGTATAATCCACGATATGGGCCAGATGGTTATCAATCTCGGCAATTTCCTCTTTCATCTTGGCGATCAGTTCATCCGCCTTGTCCGAGTTGAATTTCAGGATACGTCCCATTTTGATTTCCATCAACTTGAGAATATCTTCTTTCGTAACTTCACGGATAAATGTCGGATAGTAAGGTGTCAAGCGTTCATCGATATGTGCACAGGCTGCATCCATGTCTTTGGATTGCTCAAACTCTTTATCCTTATAGATGCGTTCTTCGATAAATATCTTTTCGAGAGAAGAGAAATGCAGGGATTCCAGTATTTCTCCTTTCTTGATTTCCAGCTCCTGTTTCAGCAAATCCATCGTATTGTCTGCAGACTTTTTCAGGACTTTGCTCACAGTAAGGAAATGTGGCTTACTGTCATCGATAATACAACAGTTGGGCGAGATACTTACTTCACAGTCTGTGAAAGCGTAGAGAGCATCAATCGTTTTATCCGATGAGGTGCCGGGTGCGAGGTGCACCAATATTTCTACGTTGGCAGCCGTGTTGTCGTCTACCTTACGAATTTTGATCTTTCCTTTATCAACAGCTTTCAGGATAGAGTCGATCACTGTCGAAGTCGTCTTTCCGTATGGAATTTCTGTGATAGCAAGCGTTTTATTATCAATCTTGTTGATCTTGGCACGTACTTTCACGGCTCCGCCACGCTCTCCGTCGTTGTATTTGGCTACATCGATAGAACCTCCCGTCTGGAAATCAGGATATAGTTGGAATTCCTCTCCGCGTAGATAGCTGATAGAGGCATCACAAAGTTCGTTGAAATTGTGCGGCAAGATTTTGGAAGAGAGTCCCACGGCGATACCTTCCACTCCCTGTGCTAATAATAACGGGAATTTCACAGGAAGAGTGACCGGTTCCTTGTTTCGTCCGTCATAAGAAAGTTTCCATTCGGTGGTTTTGGGATTGAAGACAACATCCAGCGCAAACTTGGACAAGCGTGCTTCGATATAACGGGGAGCAGCTGCGCCATCTCCGGTGAGGATATTACCCCAGTTACCCTGACAATCGATCAACAGGTCTTTCTGTCCCAACTGTACCAGGGCATCCCCGATAGAAGCATCACCGTGAGGGTGGAACTGCATGGTGTGCCCCACAATGTTAGCCACTTTGTTATACCGTCCGTCGTCCAGACGTTTCATTGAATGTAAAATACGTCGTTGCACAGGCTTCAAACCGTCATTGATATGAGGCACGGCACGTTCCAGTATAACGTATGAAGCATAGTCCAGAAACCAATTCTGGTACATGCCTGTTAACTGATGCTTTACGTTTTCGTCCCGCGTGTCCGCCGGTTTGTAGTCTGAATGTCCTTCCGTTATCTCATTGATTTCGTCACTCATATATCAATCTTCGCTTTGCTTTAACAACAAATTATCTTCCTGAACATCAAAAAAGGGGATGTCCACGCAAAAATACGAAATAAATTCATATGAGGACGAAAAGAACTCACGTTTTTTATGATACTGACAGTTCTGTTAATCCTTTGATTTCACATTCCATACCAATAAAGCAAAAAAGACGGAGAGTAATGCGGCTCCGATCCAAAAAATATTGATATAAGAAAAGTCATAGATTTCTTTGCCATCGACAATGCTTTTATGCCCTCCTATGAGAATACCGCTCATAATATCCTGTATACCTGCCCCGATGTAACTGGCAATACCTACGATTCCTAATGCTGCACCTGAAGCGTTCCGGGGAGCAATGTCAACTGCCATCAATCCGCCCAAGAAACAGAGGAGTACTCCGATCGCAGTACCGAACAGTACCATGGATAACGCGTCTACCCAAAAGTGGACACCCGGAACTAATAGAAACAGACAAAGTGCCATTACATTCATCAGACCGAAGATGAGTGCAGGAGCATTTCTGCGCCCACTGAAAAACTTGTCGGAGATGACACCGGAAAACATTGTACCGATAATTCCACAAACCGAACCGATAGAAATGATAAAACTGGCGTCCAGTGTAGAATATCCTTTCTGGGTTTCCAGATAGAAGACTCCCCAGCTGTTTACGGCATAGCGGCTGACGTACATCAATGCACTCGAAATGGCAAGTATCCAAATTGCGGGCATCATTAGAGCTTGCCGTTGTGCCTTGTTGAAATCGGCAGCATCACCTGTTTCACTTTGCATTTGTGGATGATTGACGGCAGGCAGCCCTTCACTTTCCGGAGAATCATGAAAGAATCTCCAGACGATTAATGCCCCGATTATTCCGATACTTCCGGCTCCAATGAAACCGTATCTCCATCCTAAAGCACTGACAATGGAGGCGACAATAATGAAAGTCATTGCTTCCCCGATGTTGTGGCTTGCCGACCAGAAGCCATAGAACGATCCCCGTTTCTTATTTTCAAACCAACGGGATAATCCGACTACGCAAGAAGCAGCCCCCATTGACTGAAACCATCCGCTGATTCCCCATAATATGGCGAATAGAATGAAAGAGTGGGTGAATCCTAGGCATAAGTTTGCCAGGGCTGTAATTAGCAGTCCGGTGGACATGAAACGCCTGATATTGCTGCGGTCTGCCAGAAATCCGTTAGTGAATTTTCCGATAGCATAGGTGAAAAATAACACTGCTCCGATAATACCGAGCTCTGTTTCTGAAAAGATTCCTTCTTCAACAATCGGTTTCTTTACTACATTCAGGCTTAGCCGACAGACATAATAAATACCATATCCGGCTGTGGCGGAAAGAAAGGTAGCCCACTGTAATCTTTTAAGTTTTTTCTTGTCTTTTTTAAGAGGAGTCGCAGGAGTGCTGATGTGATAAAATTTGATAAGTTGTTTTAACATGGTGGTAGGATTTGATAGCCTAGTGAAAGGCGATAGTAATGGGAAGGTGTATCGATTATCTTCCGATACACCTTCTGATGAAGAAATAAATAAAGAGTTAGTTAGTTAGCTTAGTCCATCTTCCCAACCCGGATTTTGGGTTAGAATGCCTTGTGTAAGTACGCGCTGGTCAGCAGGGATAGGCCATAAGTAGTCTCTTTCCTCTTTCCAGTCTTTGCCATAAGTAACTTTGGGGAATCCGATAATATAACCGGATGTTCCGTTGGAGAGATAGATATCCTTATCCAGTTTCTTTTTATTATCACATTGGGAGGTCGCTGTGGTTTCGTAGATTTCCAGATCAGGCTTCCCGTCACCATCCATATCGTATGTTCCTACTCCGGGAACATAAATACCGTAGTAAGGTACGTAATGATTGAACATTTGTTTACCTTCTTTCCAACGGAATAAATCCCATTGTCTCAACCCTTCCATTACTAGTTCAATTGTACGTTCGCGACGGATTTCGAGAATGACGCCCTTATTCGTTCCCTGCTCAACATTCGGATAGCAAGCTGCCAGATAAGGATCAGGGTTACTGTTGGCATCCGTAAGATTCAGATCCGGCATTTTAGCCCGTTCTCGAATTTTATTGATAGAGATATCCAGGTCTTCTTGTTTGAGTGTTCCCAGTTCGGCTTTGGCTTCGGCATAATTCAGGTAGACTTCCGCTGCTCGCATCAAAGGCCAATCGGAGGTACTTTTAGCGGCTCCGTCATGATCTTTGGTACCTACAAATTTGATAGGTCTGTAGCCGCAATAAGCAGTTAAGTCATTGGCGGTCACGGTTGTTTCTCCTTTTTGGATATAGTTCGGACAAAGTACGGTTTGTTGCAGGCGTGGATCGCGGTTTTTCACCTCGTCTGTGTAAAACATTGTTTCATATCCTTGTTTATCAGTGAAACGTGTTCCGTCCGCCATCAGGTAGTGATTCATAAACCGGCGGGTAAATCCCATTTGCAGGTTAGCGATGCTGAATTGTACGGAGTGTGATAATTGCAAACCTTCGAAGTTATAAGCTCTTGCCAGTACGACTTCTGTGGTTTTGGCGTTGTCGGCACAGAACATATCTCTGTAAGGTTCCGTTCCTTCTTTATACAGGCTGAAGCCGCTTTCGTCAATAAACTGCCGGGCAGTGCTTGCTGCAATTTCCAGGTATTTCTCATAATTATCCAGTCCATGGTATTTCCGATAAGTCCCTTCATAAAGTGCAGCTTGACTGGCAAATGCCAATGCCGCCCATTTAGTGACTCTTGTGTTCCGAGTTTCTGTGCTTTTGGTCGGCAAACTGGTAGCGGCATCTTGGAAATCTTTGAGTACTTGATCCATCACAAACTCGCGGGAATCCCTGGCTTTGACTAATAATTCCTGATCTTCCGAACCCAGCACTTGATCGTACCAGGGTACATCTCCATAACGGCGTACCTTTACGAAATAGAAATAAGCTCTGAAGAATTGGGCCACTCCATTATATTGATTGCGGGCGGTTTCATCATCACAGTTGGAAGAATGTTGCAGGAAGTAATTAATGTGGCGGAGTTTGGTCCATGACCATCCGGTTTCGCTGGCAGCCGAACGGGTTCCTTCAATTACCTGTCCCATGCCTTTGTCGATCATATCATCTGCATTTGTACCGGCTGAAGCATCTGGCTCGTCCAGTAAGGTATAAAATTGATTGGTCCATAATTCCAGATCGGATTTGTTTTGAAAGTAATTCTCTGGTGTCACTGCATTTTCCGGTAGGAGTGTCAGGTCACAGCTATTGAATAGGGCTACGGCCATTCCCTGAATTATTATTTTGTTGATAGCTTTCATACTATATCTGATTAGTCATTAATTAAAAAGTTATATCTACTCCAACAGTGTAAACACGCGGGTAAGCATATCCCGAACCCGTGTTGGATGAGTAAGTGCTACTGGAGATTGCCAATTCCGGGTCGATAGTTTTGTTATGCTTCTTCAGAGGCGACCAATAGTATAGATTTTCTCCCGATACGTAAACACGAACCTTTTCAAAAATACGTTTACTGATAGGCAGTGTATATCCAATAGAGAGATTCTTGAAACGCAGATAAGCGATATTCTGTATATATCGGTCGTTTACGGTGCCGAGTGAACCGCCTGAATAGGATTGATAACCTCTGATACGTGGGAAGAAAGCATTTCTGTTGTCTTCTGTCCAGCAGTCTTCCGGAAGTGATTTTTCTACAAATGAGGTAGAAGGGAAAGAATATGGTCCCCAGAATGAATTTGCTCCCTGTGAGGTGGTACTATAAGATGGGTACCAGTCTCTTTTACCAATTCCCTGGAAGAAAGCGGATACGTCGAAACCGTTCCAGCTCGCATCCAGACGGAAAGAATAACTGTATCTGGGAGTTGTGTTTCCAATGATTCGTTTATCACCTGGATCGTCTACTGTTCCAGCTCCGGCCCCAATCACATTGTCACCGTTTAAGTCGGCAAAGCGTACGTCACCGGCACGCAGATAACCGTCGACCTTACTGCTATAAACACGTCCGTTCACGGCTTTGTCATTGATCTTTGCCTGATATTCTGCTGCTTCCTTATCTGTTTTGAACAATCCGTCTACATGGTATCCCCAGATTTCTCCCATCTTCTTGCCTACATAATGGTCGGAGATCAGTTTGTCCGGATTATTGTATTTGGTGATTGTCCGTTGGTAATCTCCCAATGTAGCTTGTATTCCATACCTGAAAGGTTTGTTGGCCACTTTGAACGAGTCGTTCCATGAAACGGATAATTCCCATCCGTTTGTCCGTAAGTCGGCACAGTTGGCTTTTGGGGTGGAAGCACCGTATACATCCGGTAACGTCAATGAAGTAGTTAGCATATCTGTTGTTTTACGAACGTAATAGTCGGCACTCATACTTAAACGGTTTCTAAGGAATGACATATCCAATCCGACATTGTAGGTTGTAACGGTTTCCCAAGTCAGTCCGGAAGAAATCGGGTTGGAAATCTTTGCGTAATATGCTTTGCCTTCTCCGTCGAAAGTATAGCTGAACTGATTGTCCGAAGTGATTGTCTGCAGATAAGCGTAATAATCTACCTGCTGGTTCCCCAGGCTACCGACAGATGCGCGTAACTTCAGGCTGCTCCACCAGTCGCTTACCGGTTTGAAAAAGTTCTCTTCGGAGATTCTCCATCCGGCAGATACTGAAGGGAAAACTCCCCATCTGTCTCCTTCTGCGAACCGGGAAGAACCATCGGCACGACAGGATACTTCGAGCAGGTATTTACCCATGTAATCATAATTGATACGGCCGAAGAAACCAAGCGTTTTATAGGCGCTGATATCTTGTGATACGGTGAGTACACTTTCAGGAGTTACTGCCGAGAAGGAGTCGAGGTTATCATTGGACAGGTTAGTCATAGAAGTGTTTTTGTTGACATTGCGGTAAGTCTCATACTGGCTACCTGCCACTATTTTAAGATTGTGTTTCTTTGCCCATGAATGTTCAAATGTTGCATAATAGTTCAACATGTGAGTAACAGGGAAAGATTCGTCTTCCTCATAATTATTAAAGATACTTCCGGAAGTGAAAGTTTGCGTCACTCCCTGACTGCGTGAATACTCAAATGAATTGTTGCGATAACGGTACAATTGCTTTCTTTGTTGGTAACTGTAGTTGGCGGTCAGAGTCAGTCCCTGTAGTAACGTAATGTCAATCTGATTGACAACGGACAAGAGTGTTCTGGATTTGCTGTTATGACCTCTTCGTGACGTTAGGTATCCGCCGTCACCGGCTCCCAAGGGAGAGTTGGCATAAAGTTGGTTAGTATATTGCACAATCGTTCCATCCGGATTGAAGGGGACGAATGAGGGACTGATATTTGATTCCAGGCGGGCAATAGTCATTGCGTAGTTGGAAGTACCGTTATAATTGTAATTGTTATTATCCAGTCCGATATTTGTCGACCATTTGATCCATTTGTTTAGTTGAGCATCCATTTTGGCACGGAATGAATAATCCTTATAAAGGTCTTTGTCGATGTTGAACATACCATATTGCTGGTAGTAACGTCCACTGATATAGTAATTCACCTTTTCGCCACCTCCGGTGATAGAGACATTGTGTTCCATCTGTGGGCGGGTACGATTGTAGAAGTATCCATACCAGTCCGTATTTCCATAATAATAATATTTCCCGTCTTCTCCGATTTCCACCCATGGACGTTCCGGATTCTCAGTCATATCATTCCGGCGGTCATAGAGTTTCTGGAGCTCTTCATCTTCGTACAAGTACATATTCACGCCATTGTATGCATGGTAGAACTTGTTGGCGAAAGTGACATAATCGTATCCGGTACGGATAAAATCAGTGGAAGTCGTGTTCTGTGTCCATCCAAATCGACCGTTGTAGCTGATTTTGGCTTTTCCTTTTGTTGCAGCACTTCCCGATTTGGTGGTGATAAGTACCACACCTGCAGAGGCCTTTGCTCCATAAATGGCACATGAAGATGCATCTTTCAATACGGAAATCGACTCGATGTCATTTGCATTGACTTGGTTCAGCGGAACTTCTACACCGTCGCAAAGTACTAATGGCGTACCGCCATTGACAGAGATCCCTCCGCGAATGTTTAATGAATAGCCGGACTCGGGAGAACCGGTGCCGAAAGTCAGATTTACAGACGGATCGGCTCCTTGTAATGCATTGGCGGCAGATACTACCGGGCGGTTGTTCAGTTCTTTGCTTGAAATGGTGGATACAGCACCTGTCAGATTACTTTTGCGTTGGCTACCATAGCCCACTACAACTACTTCGTCAATCATCAGACTGGAAGGTACCAGACGGATTGTCTTAGTCTGACCGTCTTTTACATGAACTGTCGCTACCTCATAGCCTACATACGAAATATCAATAGTCGAAGGAATGGAAGTCTCCAGGGAAAACTTTCCATCCAAGTCGGTAATTGCTCCCTGTGCGGTTTCTTTGTTCATCACCGAAGCACCGATAACGGGATTTCCTTCTTCGTCATAGACAACCCCAGTGATTGTCTGCTTCTTTTTCTCATCGGACTTTTGCTGGCTGGTATCGGACTTTTTACTGATGATGATGCTATGTCCGTTGATGGTATAGCTAACATTCTGTCCCACGAATATCAGATCCAAAACGACCTTGATAGGCGCATTATTGGCATTGATTGACACCTTCTTACTCATGTTGATCTCGGAAGAATTGATTACAACTGAATAATTCTTGGTCTTATGTAAAGCTTCTATCGCTTCTTTTACAGTAACATTCTTTAATTGTAAGGTTATGTCTTGTGCTAGAATAGGTTGAGAGAAAAATATCATCACACAAGCAAACCAGATTGTCGATATATATTTTTTATAAATATTAGTTTGCTTCATATCAGGTTATACTACTGCTAAATTTATGGAGTTGCAGAAGTAATCATGATTACTTCCTGACTCCGGGTTATGGACATTTGTCCGTCTGTATTGAGATTGGATAAAATCTCGTCAAGAGTTTCCCCGTTAGTGAAATAAGCAATGTACGTGTTGTCGCTTAACTTTTGATCTAATATGATGATTCTGGTATCGAAATAATATTCCAGTTCCTTCACAATATCACTAAGGGGAAGATTACTGAAATAGAATCCTTCGCTTTTTGACGGACACTTGTACAGATTGGCAAGGAATGTTTCACGAACAATTTTCTGTGAGGCACGGTTGTACTGGATCATTTCTCCTTTTTTCAGAATCTCATTAGGATGAGTCGGAGTTTTGAACAGTACCGAACCTTCTACGAGTGCGACTTCTATCGTCTCAATATTCTCGTAGGCACGGAGATTGAACTTTGTACCCAGTACCTGCACATGGACGTCACCGGCAGAAATGATAAAAGGCTTGTCCGGGTCCTTTGCCACATCGGCAAAGAGTTCTCCACTGACAAAGATTTCTCTTTTATCTTCTGTGAAGTCGGAAGGATAAATAACCCGCGTGCCTGAATTGACGTGGAGCTTCGTTCCATCCGAAAGAGTGAGTGTTTGATGCATACCGTGTGGTACGGTGATATCATTCCAGTGTGTATTTGCCTTCTTGTCAAGAAGTAAATATCCGGCTAAAAACAAAAGTGGTATAAAAAGGACGGCTGCTACACGCTGCATCCAGCGGATTGAGTGCTGAAGCCTTGGGCGTAGTATGCGAACCTGTTTGGGTTGAATAGCTTTTTGAAATTTCTGAAAGGCTTTTTGAGATAACTCACGGTCCTCTATTTGAATTTCAGAGATAATCTCACGGAAACTCTGGTCCATCAGGTTATTGTCATTTTCTGTCAACCACTTTTGGATTTCTATTTCTTCCTCGTGAGAACACTTATCGTAGAAATAATCTTTTAATATGTCGTTAGTTATCTTCATAGCGTATTTGTTTAAAGTACAAAAATGCATTTTTTTTCTTTATCTGTGAGTATATTATGTTGATTATTTCCGAATAAGATATTCTATTGGGGATAGATTCGTATTCTTAATCTGATCTCATATTCATAAGCACTTGTTTTTATTTAATATAGTGAAGTCAGAAGGAGCAATATAAAATTTCTCATGTTTCTTTATCTGATAAATAGAGTAATAACTTCGAGAGGCTAATCGTGGCGTCCGATTTTCTTCAGGTAGCTGATTAATAACTCTGGTCGGTCGGTTTGTATGATGGATGTACCGAAATCTAGCACCTTTTGGTAAACTTCTGCCCCGTGTTCAAAAGCGTAGTCATCGTATATACCAGCTTCTTCACCTCCGCAGAGCGAGGGCCAAAGGGTGTTTACCCAGATTTTGGAACCTTGGGCAAGGATATCCTTCATACATTTTCTTACTTCTGGAGTTTCTTGTTGCCAGCATACTTCATAAGCCAAAGGGACGATTTTCTTGTCCATATATTGGCGGAATAATTCCTGTCCGCTTGGTTTGTTAATATCAATAATGGGCATGTACATCATAGCATGCTTATACTTCTTTGTCTGTGCATCTACAAAATCTACCGGTTTTTTGCCTTTAATCAGGATTTGTTCTGTGACTCCCAGTTCTTCTGTAATAGCCATCACTAAATCATAATATTGATACCCTTGGTCTATATTAACCACTATACGGTCTTTGCAAACAGCCAATGCTTCTTTTAAAGTCGGCATCTTGTATTTGGTAGGGCAGTTATGTCCAGTTTTCAGGAAACAGTTTTTGATATAATCGTAAGGTACGTCGCTGACTCTGCCTTTTCCTGTAGTAGTCCGGTCAATGGTACCGTCGTGGCAGAGGACAAGTACACTGTCGGCTGTTAGCTTCAGATCCAGTTCCATAACATCAACTCCCATTCGGATAATTGATTCAATGGCGGGGATCGAGTTTTCCGGGTAATCCCTCCAGTCTCCCCGGTGAGACACTACTACTACATAGTCTGTTTTCGGGTTGTGGATGGCTTCTACTATCTTTTGCGCATGTGTCTTGCCCGAAGTGACAGGAGTAGCTGCAAAAGTGCTTAGAGTCAGCAAGAGCAGAAGTCCGGCGAATAAAATTCTTTTTTTCATATTCATATCATTTTAAGGATTAATTCTTTTTGAATAAAAGAGGGCGAAGCACAAGATGTTGAAGATCGTAGGCTGTGATGATGACATGGCCTTCGTCAAAATCATTCTCGAATGTCACTGTAAGAGTATGAGTCTCTTTGTCGAGTGTTGCTTTAACGTTTACTGCCTGAGCAATAGTAATTATCGCGTCTCCTGCTGATGTTCCCGTCACTTCATATTCAATTTTCAGAGGACTGGAAAGGTCAGTCACCTTGGTAACCGCTTCAGCTTTCAACTTGAGATTCAGTGAGTTGAATACTTCCAATGTAAGGGTTTCTCCGTTGCCCAATGTGATATTGAGATATCCATCGTCAGTTTTGGATATACTCTTAAAAATGGCAGTCGCGTCGGTGGTAGCTGTAATAGGAGTGCCTTTGCTATCTTTAAGGACTTCACCGTTGACTGTCCAGTAACCGTCGGCGTTTACCCCCATTTCGGGGGTATAGCCGCAGACTGGGACTTTTTTCCCGGCATCATCAGTGAGCCAGTTTGTTTCATTGTCAATGGTTGTAGTCCAATAATACAATTGGTCATCATCGCTGAGGCGTACACCTAGTATCGGAGCTTCTATTACATCTTCCTGGGTTGCTACGACGACTGCTTTTTCTTCATTATTGCTATCTTTGTAGGTAATGACATATTGTCCATCCGAGTTCCGGGTAACGGAGGTGATAACATTTCCTTCCGTCAGATATCTCAGCTTTGAAATATCTTCGTTGAGTTTATTCGCTTTTGTTTGAAGAGCAGTTATTCGTTCTTTGAAATCATTGAGCTTATTCTGAATCGCGGAGTCGTCATAATCCCCACAACTGGTTAGCAGGAGGGAAAGAAGCAACGAACAGAAAAAATATATTCTTTTCATATCTTGTGTCTTTTAGAAATTAATACTGGGATCGAAATTCTGGTTTGCATGGCAGAATGCATTCTCGTTGGTGGCATCCGGTGCAGAAGTGGGATCGTCCTTATACTTGCTGTAATCACCGACATAACCTCCGCATACACAAGCTTTGCAATTAGTCCAGGTTGCGGTAGAAGCACCCGAATAACCACATAACCACCCCGGACCATGTCTGTTGGTTCCATTTCCTTCGGTAAATACATCTCCCAGAACAGCCCCTTTGTTTACACAGCCGATAATCTGTATGTTGGAGTGACCGATGATACCTCCGGTGCGGACACTTAGGTGAGTCATGACATTTCCATAATTTGTGCAGGACTCTACTGTACATTCTGGTTTCGTTTTCAGGTCATCCGTACCTCCCACAATTCCACCCATACGTTTGTAATTGTAGGTTATGCTCGCTTCTTTACCTTCGAATTGTCCTACCTTATCATCTTCGATGGTTCCTCTATTGTCGCAGTTGTAAATGTTGCCATACATCAGTGTTGCTACAATTCCGCCTGTTCTTCCACTCGGACAACTAATATCACCATAGTTAGTACAGTAATTCAGTTTGCCACCTTCTGCTTTAGCCATGAAGGCGCAGATTCCGGCAGTCTGCATGCCCGTACCTCCATTGCCTGTATTACTGATGTGTCCTGTGCGGACAAATCCTCTGTTGGCACAACCTTGTGCTTTGGATTCTCCTCCGATCGTCGTATTTATAATAGCACCTACCAGACCGGAAAGTGCGTTAAATTCTCCAGATTTATTATCGGCTGTGAAGTCGATATTATAATAGTTAGTACAGCCCTCTATTACTGAATTTTTGGCGAAGCAAACAAGAGGAGCGATAACAGTATATTTAGGTGCTGTTCCACTCATGATCCAAATAGTAGCGGTACCAGCATCTCCTAAAGCCAAATTCTTGACCGTTGCGTTTTCTATTGAACCGAACAGGCCGTATGCCAGCCCTCCGTTCGTTATATCTGCACTGCAATTCAGATTCTTGATGGCGTAACCTTGTCCGTTGAAGGTTCCGGTAAACGGATGTACGGAAACGTAAGGTTCGGCAGTTGTATAGTTGGAAGCATCTATGTCGCCTATCGGTGTCCAGCTGGTCACGGATGACATATCAATGTCATTCAGCAAAACTACTTCTCCGGCATCATTCTGCCAACGGGAAGTATTTGTTCCATTATTAACGGCTTTCGCAAAGTTAACCAAATCAGTGGCCGTACTGATTCCTCCCTTAGCTTCCACTTCTTTTGCTTCCTGTATCACATCAATGCTTGAAGAAATATTATACAGCGAGTTGGAGAATGTTATTTTTCCGGTACGTTCGTCGCCTGTTTCATTGGCCAGAATGGTGAAAGCGTGTGTGGTTGTAACCAGTGCGCGGGTCCCGTTGTAGGTGATCCACTCATTTTCTGTATTGACTTGATAGGATATGTTCGCAGATATTTGCATCTCAATATTCATTTGTGTACCTTTAAGTTGGATAGGTCCTACATGACCTTGATATATTGGTTCGTCCAGAATAGCAGTACCATATGTGAAGTATATCGGTTTCAATACGGTATTATTACCAGCACTTGCCAGTAACAGGATATTCCCTTCAGTTGCCCCTTCTTTCATGGTGGCGATAAGGGTGGAAGAGATCTTGTCTATTTTGACTTCCATATTGTAGGCAGTAAACAAGTCTACATATGCATTTTCCGACTGTGTACCATATATTTCGTATGGGATACTTACGGGAGTGGTATAGTCTGTTACTGCGTTGTATACCGGACTGTTGAAGCGGATGCCGAGTGCTTCCTGCAAACTCATCCGCAATTCCTGGCCGTCTGCCAGAATAAATACGGCTTCTCCTGTTTTATCATCGATATAGGCTGATTTGAATAACATATTACTTAAATCATTAGCCAATACACCGGTACTACTACCGTTCACACTCCAGTAACCATTCTCGTTTATTTTAACGTCAGGCATCGTTCCGCCAATCGGGAATTTCTTTCCGTCACCGTCAAGGATGAATGTGTAAGTCTTCCCCTTATCAGTAGTCTGTGCCCAGTAGAATTTACCGTCACTATCTTGCTTTGCTGTGATGATTGGGAATTTGATAACATCTCCTTGGGTGGCGATGGTAACGGTGTGGGTTTCCCCACCACCGTCGCTGTAAGATATTATGTAGTTACCATCAGCATCCTGACTGATTAAAGTGATAAACGAACTTCCGAGCACTTTGGACAGTGAGGCCATTTGTGCAGTCAATGTTTCGGTTTGAGCTTCATAATCTCCAATCGTTTTTTCTATTTCGTTGAGGTCCTGCCAAATTCGTTCGTCGTCGTAAGAACTACAACTTCCTAGAAAGCAGGCAGATATAAATAATGATATACTTATAAACTTTTTCATATATTCAGTGATTAACATTCGTTTGATTCATTATTCAAGTACTCTGACATGCAGATAGTTCATGCAGCTTCTTTCACCATTCGCATCCGACACATGATTGATTACATTTCCGATACCATTTTCATAAGTCCACATTACCGTAGAACCTCCTCCATCGAAACGGATTACATCATATAACCCCAACTTTTTGCAGACACGATAAGCTTCATAAAAATCAAGTCCTCTGTCGTTATCTGTTCTTCCGTCTACACAGAATATAATTACCTTCGATTTATCTTGTGTCATTCCAAGATTAGTAGTCGGGTTGATTGTCTCTGCATCTTCTTTCTTGGGAGGAGCGGAGTATATACCATTGTATACGTAGCGATACATGCTGGAATTATGTACTTTAATCGGATCGGTAGAACTACCTATTTTAAGTTCGGCACTAATTTGTACTTTATCTCCTGTTTTCAGACTTTGAGCCAGTTCATTGGCTTTGTCACCTGTCACTTGCAATACCCATTCATTTTTATCTATTACGTATGGAGCTTCTACAGTAGTGCTTCGCCCGTCAATGATTTGGGTAATTGTAGCTTCAAAATCACCGGAATTAACCTTCAATGGTTGGTTATTTTTGCCTATGATAAACAAAGCTTTGGTTCCTATTGGGTTGGTCAACCCCGGATGAGGCTCTTTCACATATCTGAAAGTATATAAATTTGCATCGTATGATGGCTTGCCATTCAAGCGGACAATGGTGTCATTGACTGAATAATATTCATATTCTTTGGTTCCGACTTTCAATTTACCAGTAAAGTCTCTCTTTTCGAAACTGATGGAACGGTTATCAAAGAAGGTGAATCCCCAGACATGATTGGTCAAAGTGGAACGCACATACGGATTATTGACGAATACAGGTTCTCCTTCTTCAATATGCATTCCTCTGGGGAAGCCGTCGTGAGAATTGAAAAAGCCGGTATTGATACCTACGACGATATTTCTTCCTTCTCCTCTTCGTCTGACACAAGTCTCTGACAATGTTTCGCGAAGAATTTTACCATTATTAGAGTTGTTGTTACCATTAGGATTCGGGCAGATCTCATCTGCCATGACTGTTTCGAACGTCACTTTCGGATTGTTCATATCAATCTCGATAGCATAGATATTCTGATTGAAATTGGTGAAAGAATAGTGTTTGTATACGATACCCGATGCCAATTCGCGGTCTTCGGTCACCTGCCAGTCATAGTATGCTTCATCCTGATTAGAGAAGTTATTAGCTTCTTTGGAGAAAGCTCCGTGGCGGACGGCATTGCTGTAAGTGGCAACCGGAGCATCTTCCGGATTGTTCTTGTAAACACTGTAATCTCCGATTTTGCCTCCGATGTGGCAGTCTGTGATATAGTCTGTGCCAGTTTTTGTACCGCTATAGCCACAAGCCCATCCGGCTCCATGTTTGTTGGCTCCGTCTGCGGTTGCATCCGACAGAATGATTCCGTTGTTTGTACATGATTGAACAAATCCGGCGTTGTGTCCGACGAATCCGCCTGCACGACTTCCATTTTGAGAGTAGACGTTTCCGTTGTTAATACAATTCTTGAGGTATTTATCTGTGTTGATTCCCCCTGCAAGTCCTCCGATACGTTTCACATTATATCGTTTGGAGTTTGAGGCAAATACATCGTTCACGTCATCCTGAATAAGTCCTTCGTTAGTGCTGTTTTCAATCGTTCCTTCCTGTAAAGTTCCTACGATTCCTCCGCCACGTCCGGAAGGTGCACTGATATTTCCTTTGTTGATTGCATATCCGATATAGGCTTCATCAATTTCTATATATCCCGCAATTCCTCCCTGGTTGAAAGCGGAATAGGCCCCGGAGCCCGTGTTGACAATATTGCCGCAAGTCAGGTTGCCTTCATTTATACAGCCATTTGTTTGTGTTGTGTCGCCTATTTTATTTCCATACAGTACACCAGCCAAACCTCCCATTCGAACACCGATATTAGCGGCGTTTGTTCCTTCAAAGGATAAGTTTATTTTATTGGTGCATGCCAGTATGCTTCCTTCACAATAGCCTACCAATCCGCCAATAGCTGCCCCTTGCGGAGCTTTACCTGTAATGGTGGCATTACCGGAAACCACTAAATTTCTGATAATTCCCGAACTGCCGAGTGAATTAAATAATCCGTGGGCGATATTGCCGTCTTCAAGATTATACGTACAAGTTAGGTTGTTAATTGAATGTCCTTTACCGTCAAATACCCCGTTGAAGGTTTGCTCGCCGATTGTATAAACTACTTTTGTATTAGCACTGGTAGTATTACTTGTAACTTTACTTCCTACACCGCTCGTCAGTGTAATATCTTTCATATCGATATCATTCAGTAGGATTACGTTTCCTTCTGTGTCTTTGAATTTACGTAAACTACCTCCATTCGTGACCGCATCTATAAATGCTTTAAAGTCTGTTGCAGTAGCAATGCCTCCGTTTTCGACGATTGGTAGAGTAAAGCGTACCGGCTTGATTAATACATTATCTTCAGTATCATAGAGCATAATCATGGTTACTCCCTCTTCAAAATCATCGGTAAAGGTAACAGCCAGTGTTTTATTGCTGCTATTCAACTTGACTTCTACTCCATCGTCGCTACGTGTGATGAGCACCAGTGTTTGTGCTGCCTTTTTCCCGATAATATTATAATTTAAGGTAAGGCTTTTCGTTCCTTCCTCTATAATAATAGGAGAAATGGCAGGTTGACCTGCATTTTTAAATTCTACATTAAATAGCGTAAAGGTACTGACCGATAGAATTTCTCCGTTGCCTAGTGTTATTGAGGCAGTTCCGTTATCGTTCATTTCCACTTTAGTAATCAGTGAAGCCGTTTTACCTTCGGCCTTAATCGGCTTTTGGTTACTGTCGAGAATCTGCTGGCCATTGATAACCCAATATCCATTCTCATCCACTCGTATTTGAGGAGCGCTACCCGATACTGGGATTTTTTGTTTGTTGGTATCCAACAGGAAAGTTGTTTGTCCTTTGGTGGTAGTAGTCCAGTAATAAGTTCCGGCTTCTTCTTGTATTCCGATAATCGGACTGGAAACCATTTGATCGGTGGTAGCGATGGTGAAGCTATGCTCTACATTGTCACTTCCTTTATAAGAAATGACATAACCGCCATTAGCAGCTTCTGTGACAGAGGTGATTGCTCCTCCTTTCACAATTTGGCTCAACGCATTCGCTTGTAGTTGCAAACTGTTTAGCTTCTCTTTCAGTTGATCGAGATCTTTGTAGATTCCATCAATGTCCTTCCAGGCAGCCGAGTCATCATAGTCATCGGTGCAACTGCCAATCACAGGCATGAGTAGCAAGAATAAAAGTAGAAAATTTCTCATGTTTTTTAAATAATTTGATTCAATGGTTAATAGCGCGCTATTTATAACTCGTTTCTATAATGAAGAACACATCACTTGGAGGGGGTACGTAATCGGATTTGAACTTTTTTTTTAATCATCACTATTTTCAATAAGACTTGAATTTTTCATATTAATTTCATAGTTTTGTCATCAGAAGCATACTATTTCCTGTTTACTCCTCCCTTACATATTACAATATGATGTGATTTTAAATAGGGTTTGGTATATCTTCTATATTATTTATAGCTTTGTTGCCTAGAAATCTTTTTCGGAATAAACGATGAATAAAACTGATTTATCTTCTGTTACTGAAGAACAACTGTTGTTACGGCAGTTGAGAGAAGGGGATATAGGGAGCTATGAGACCCTGTTTCATCGTTATTATCCCACCTTTTTTGCTTTTGCCAGAGGTATGCTGAAGGATGCAGGGGCAGCAGAAGATATTATCCAGAATGTATTTATGAAGATCTGGATACATCGTGAAGCTTTGGATGAAACGATGTCAATCAAGAACTATATTTATGTACTTTCCAAACGGGAGGTTTTCAATTATCTTCGGGCCAAATACAATACCCATGTTGTGTTAACGGAAGACATGATGACATTGGAGCAATCTTCAAGTACGGATGAGCCAACTACAGACTATCGTGAATTGCGTGAAGCAGTACAAAGTGTGATTGATACGATGCCGCCTAAACGTAGGAGTGTGTTTTGTCTTAGCCGTTTCAAATCCCTGACTAACCAAGAGATTGCTGATAAACTCGGTATTTCTATTCGTACCGTTGAGAAGCATATAGAATTGGCTCTTCGCACTTTTAAAGAACAGTTGGGGAGTTTCTTTGCTCTTTTTGTGGGGTGGTTCCTTTGAATGAGGCTGTAGCGACTGCAGGGGGGCTACTTGTATAACAGAAAGAGATATGGTATTTGAACACCATATCTCTAAATAACTTATTAAAAGTGAGAGGAATAAGCTGAATTAAACTCGTATTTCCCATCCTTTTTCATACTCTCTTCCCCAGAGCTTATTAGCCTCCAAATCGTTGAGAATACGGCCGCTTCCCGGATCGATTTGTAATGAATGACCGACGCGCTGAGCGATATTACCCAATTGTACTAGCTGGGTACTGATACAGGCATCTACAATTCCGGAGTTTAACTTAGTACCTTTGCGGATAGCATCAAACCAGTTCCGGAAGTGGAAAGAGTCCAGCTTTTCTGAAGGATTCAGGAGATTTCCGGTTTCAAACTTCAAATCACTCTTTACCTCCTTGATCGTTTTGCCTTTGATATCTGCTATCTTATATTCGTTACCACCACCAATAAAAAGAGTGCCCGTATCTCCATAGAATGCAGTACCGACTCCATATCCGTCTACCGGCATCGTATTGCAACTACGTCCCTCCCAGGAGAAAGATGCTTCGTCGCCAAACTGGAAAGTGATAAGCTGTGTATCCGGCGTCTGCCAATCATCCTGAAAACGATAACGTCCTCCGATTGAATCTACTTTGGTTGGATAATCCACACCTAGTCCCCAGCGAAGCATGTCGACAAAGTGAGTACCGTTATTTAAAGCTTCTCCAGTTCCCCAGTTCCAGAACCAGTGCCAGTTGTAATGAATGAAGTTATCCTTGAAATCGGGTACACGAGGGGCAGGGCCTTGCCACAAATCCCAGTCCAGATAATCCGGTACGGGAATGACTTTACCTGTTCCGATAGAAGGACGGTTGTTGACATACCATGATTTGGCATATCTCACTTTTCCGATGGTGCCGGACTTGATTTCCTCCATCGCTTTGATTACATTCGGGAATGATCTGCGTTGATTGCCAACCTGAACGATTCGATTGTATTTTAAAGTGGCTCTAACCAACATTTCATTTTCTGCCGGATTGTGGCTGGTTGGTTTTTCCAGATAAACGTGTTTGCCGGCTTGCATAGCCATAATGGCTGCCTTAGCATGCCAATGGTCCGGAGTGGCGATTACTACTGCCTCAAACTCATTGGATTCTAACATTTTGCGTATGTCTTTTTCTCCTTTTGGAGTCCGTCCGGTCAGTTTGTGAATCGCAGCTTGGCATTTTTCAAGTGCTCTTGAGTCTACATCGCAAATGTAAGTTACTTCACAATCGGGTTGTTTGGCAAATCCTTGCGCGAGAGCACTGCCTCTGGAATTTACGCCAATAACTCCGATACGTATTTTCTCATTAGCTCCCAGAATATCTTGATATCGGCTGGAACCAAACCCTGGAAGTATGCTTCCTAAAGAAAGTGCAGCTGTACCTGCTACTGTTTTTTTGATGAAATCTCTTCTTGTTGTCATAGTATCTATTTTTCTCCAAAATTAAGTTGTTATTAGGATATGTGAATGAGTATTTCCGTCAATTCTCCCTCAAAAAACGTAAATTTCTTATTTTTTTCTTCGGAAAAGACGGATCAGGATGCTAAGAATTCCCCGGGGAATCCATAGGATGAAATAAATGAAAATGCTGATGACAATCACATATCCGATTTGAGAAATTACTTCGATCCATGGTCGGGAATAGACAATGATTGCAATAACATTGACGATAAACGCAAGTATGAAACTTAGAAGATAGATATTTCTTTCTCGTTTCAGCTTTTGGGATGTGATGATAATATCTTTCATGGTTTAGAATTTCATATAAGGTATTTTATATTCGTCAGGAAAGAATATGTGGCGTTGTTCTTCCATGGCCTGATTTCCAAGTAAACAAAGAACCGTTGAACAATATGCTTCTTCAACTATATTCTGTGCTTTCTCTCCGGTGATACATGACTGGCAGAAAGAGGACAGGATAATGTCCGAACCGTCTTTGTCTGCTCCGATCATACTCAATCCACTGTTTACGTGGATATCTCCATCAATGATAAAGTGTGGTGTATACTCCATTTTTGTTTCTGGTCTCCAACTAGGACCTGCTGTCGGGATAGCGGCAAAGACCTTGTCTTTTACCTGGTCAATCAGTTGCCGGATACCCGAAGTTAAATGATCTTCTTCCAGATAATAAATACCTTTTGCCATTTCCACGGTTCCTTTACTTCCCAGAATTTGGTCTTCCATTCCGTTGAACTTATTGGAAATCAATGATTCGTATGCAATCTTAACTCCATCCGAGTATCTGTAAGTGACATTGACGCTATCATAAACCTCTCGTCCATCTTTCCAGTATACAATGTCACCCATTCCCATAATGGATTCCGGCATTTTCTTGGCTGCCCAGTTACAAACTTCCAACTGATGGCATGCTAATTCCGTCATTAATCCTCCGGAGCTCTCTTTGTATAATCTCCAGTTAATCTTGCGTTCCAGCTCTGGTGAAGGAACCGGACGACGCCAGTCTGCATTACGGAACCAGTGACAGCGAAGACCTACCACATCTCCGATGAGACCGGAATGGATCATCTGCATTCCCTTGATGTACTTCTCGTCATACATTCGCTGCATACAAAAGTAGAGAACCTTGTCTGACTGGTTGTAAGTGTCATAGATAGCTTTGCACTCGTCAAGAGTACGTGCCATTGCTTTCTCGCAAAAGACATGTTTGCCGACAGCTAATGCGTCCAATACAATAGGTGCATGCCAGTTTAGTGGTGTGGATATGATGACTCCATCGATGTCTTTCGATTCCAGTAGTTTGCGGTAATCCGTATATGACTTTGCATCCGGACAAAGTTCCAATGCTTGTTGAAGATTGGGTGCATAATTATCACATACGGCAACAATTTGTGCATGAGGTATTTCTTTGAGGTTATGGATGTGGTATTGTCCTCTGGACCCGGTACCAATCAAAGCGATTCGTGCTTTCTCATGCTTGATCTCTTGTAGTTTCTCCGGAGTACAGGAAGTCAGCCAAGGGGTGGTCGCCAATAATGCGGTTCCTCCGGCAACGTATCCCAGGCTTTTGATGAATTGTCTGAGTCCTAAGTCTACTCCTTTTTCTTTATGTTCTTTCATATCATAAATTGTATAGGGTTGCTTGTATATTATTGAACTTTTCTGAAATCTTTTTTTGTTCCTGTTCATTGGCAATCATCCAGACCGTACTAAGAACTTCGGCTTCCAACGGGTCGGGGGACAGGATAGAACTTGCTTTTCGTTGTTCATTAAATATGCCTGTAAGCGGATTCATAATGTGTCCGGTATATTGTAACGTATTACCGGAAGTGGATAATGTTGTATCCTGCAGATCGAATTCTTTTAGAAGAGACTGATTGTACGGGTTCAGAAAACTGACTTTCCAACAATCTCCATAAGGATGATGTCCCATACCCAGGATCGAACTGTTTCCAAAATTAGCAAATGCATCACTAATATTCTCCTGTTCAATGAATTCTCTTATTTTTTTCAAAGCATATCCTTTGGCAAAACCTCCAAAATCAAGTGAAATATCAGGAGATATAAAGGAGATGCATGAATATTCATGAAGTTGTATTCTGGAGAAGTTTTTTAATGTAATGTCGAATAAGTGTGAAGTGGTCTCATAATAGTATGAGCAAAGCTGTAAGATTGATTCCATCTCTTTGCTGATTTGAATCTTGCTTTGAGAAGCATGATTATTAATCTTGGAAACTTCACTATGAGGATCAAAACGATTTAATATTTTATTCAATCGCTCCAGCTCATAGGTGATATCTGCCCAAAGTGTATTCAATCGGTCGATATCGGAATGAATGAGCAGGATATCGAATCGGGTCCCCATGATATGAGGAATGAAGCCATGAAACATGGCTTCATTTTCATAATATTTGCATCTTGTTTCTAACACCTATTGTTTTGTTTATTTGTTTCCTTTCTTTGCCATTTCTACAGCAGTAGTAGTAATGTAATATTTAGCTAGTGTATTTTCATTTTCCCATTTCGGCGTATCCTGATTGTGTACATAATGCAGGAAAGCCTTTGCCACTTTGCTGAAATGTTCTTCGTGTCCTAATCGTTTTTCCTGTGGTATGTCAATCAGATAAGTTCCATTCTTTTTGTTTTTGACAGATAAGAACGGATAAGTTATTTGAAGCTGTTCCACTGTTTTTTGCAATTGAGCTTCAAATGTCCGATTGTCAATGTCCGATTCTTTCTGTATATATAGCTCTTTTACAAATCCATTTTTTTTATCCTGAACGATTTTTAAAGTGGCTTTACTTCCTTTCTTTATGGAAGTAAATGTATCTCCTCCGTTGGTGGGTGGAGTATAATTCCATGTGACTTTCATTCCTATACAAATCCCTTTAACGGTATAGTTGAGACTTCCGTTTGCCATCACCTCCAATACATCGTTTTTTATGTATCGGTTAAGATAAGCGGGAAAAGAATCGATTTGTGTCGATTGACTGAACTCTGCTAATGTAATTGGAGTTGGCCAGTGTTTGGCGGCATTCACAGTGACATCCGATAGATAATGAATCGTTTCATCAGGAAAACATTGCCAGTTGATGAGGTCGATCAGATGTGTTGTAACATCTGCAATGCCTTCTCCTTGTTGCTCTACATCATAATACCATGCCGGGCGAATTAATGGTTTGCCGGAAACAGTCTTGAAAAAATGATGTACGCTTTCCATTATGACAGATGGATTGTCCGGTGAACCTTTTTGTAAATTTCCGAATAATTCCGTCTGATGCAAAAGCTCTTTTTCTATGATATTGAGGATATCATATCGTTCCGTCATCAGATCGTATAAAAGAAGATTCTTTTTTTGGGCGAGTTGATAGGCTTCTGTCAATAACTTGAAATCCTGTAGATTGATAGCCAGTGGCTTATCGGCAAGGACATGATATCCGGCTTTGATAGACTCCATGATATAGCGCGTCTTTTTCTGATTGTTTCCAGCCAATACTACTACATTACCTTTATGATCGGCAAGCATTTTCTGGAGATAGTCATCTCCGGTATATACTTGTTTTTTCCATGTCGTAGGAGATTCTGCCCGCTGGTTATAAGAATCAATGCTTTCCAGATATTGATTGACGCCTGTTCCTTCGGGGGCATATATCCGGATGGTGTCACTGACATCTGTCAACGTCTCTTTTTGAAGCAGGCTGGCATGGAAATGTCCGGGATCGAGTACAATCAGATCTATTTTATGATATCCGCTTATATCTGCTTCATCGGTAGTCTGTCTTTTAGATAAAGAGCATGAGGCAACCACCAATAAAAACACTAAAAATCTAATGTTGTATGCGAGTTTCATCCTTTTATTTCTTATTATAAACCTTGACTAATTTCTGTGCATCTTTCCAGCCTTTCTGATACGCTTCTTTCAGTGTAATAATCTTGCTATTTTGCTCTTTACTCATATTAGAGGCTTTCATAAAAGTGAAGATTTCAATCGTTTCTTCTTTTGAAATAGGTGGAACTCCGGTTCGGAAGAATATTAATATTTGTTCAAGGAGCACTTTATATCCCTGATATCCTCCAACGGCTATTGCGCCTTTCGAGGTAAAAGCTGTCCCTCCGTAAATTTGCGGTCCTTTGGTGATTCCTCGGAATGTGCCGATTCTTCCATCCTTCCAACGTCCCACTACAATATCCCCTTTGTCGGAAGACATGCGATTGACGGATTCGCATCCCGTACCCATGACTGTATACAGAGCCTCAATTCCATGGATTCCATAAAAACCGAAATCTGGATGAGTGGGTTCCACTTTATGTGGAGAATAGCAGTCAGCTCCTAAGATTTGCCCTAGTTCACTGTTTCGTAGTTTTTGATTTTGAGGAGTAAACCGCAAGGCAGAGGATGAGAAGATTGGTATATTGTATTTTTCCGCCATCTCATAGATAGCAATGGCATCTCCTAATGTAGCTCCGATAGGCTTGTCTATATAGCAGATTTTACCGGCTTTGAAGACCTCCATTGCTTGCTCCAAGTGAAGCCGTCCGTCATTCGTTTCTAGAAGTACGCAATCCACTTTTTCCAATAAGTCTGCTATGGAAGAGGTGATTTCTACTCCTTGTGCCTTTACTTTTTCAATATATCCGGGAATACGTTCATAACTGGATTGAATTGTTTTAGAACCATATGGATAGGCGGCTACTACCCGGAAATCTTTAGAAAATGTTTCGTCCGAGCTGCTATTGATCAATTCAGTAAAAGCGGTAGAATGGGAGGTGTCCAAACCGATAATTCCTATTCTCATTACTTTTTGTGCGTATATACTGGTACTGATCATCAGCAATACAAAGAAAAGAGTGATTCTGTTTTTCATGATTGGTTATAGATTTATCTGTTCTGCACTTTCGGTGTCCAAATATAGCGAAGATTTTTCTTTTCTTCGCAATATACTTGCTGGACATTTTTCTGAAATTTCACCGTAAATGGCTCGATATACCGCATGAGCTTTATTCTTGAAAGGAACAATACAAAACATCCATTCGGCCTTTAGTAAAGCAGGTATTGTTAGTGTCAAAGCTTCTTTAGGTACTAAATCTAGTCTTTCGAAGCATTTTTCGTTAACTTGCTGTTGGCGGCATACCGGATCAAGTTTTACGATTTTCACCAGTTTGGGATCATTGAAATCGGCTACATCCGGATCATTGAAAGCAATATGTCCGTTTTCTCCGATACCCAGGCAAACAATGTCTACTGGATATTTAGTAAGCAGATCGGCATATCGTTTGCATTCCTCTTCAAGACTCTCTGCGAGTCCATTCAGGTAGTTCACCTTTTTGAAAGGAACTTTGTCAAAGATACGAATACGGAGGAAATGCCCGAAACTTTGTGGCGCGTCCGGATGAATACCTATGTATTCATCCATATGGAAGGCGTTGATTCTGGTCCAATCTATTCGCTTATCATGGATTAGATGATTTAAAAATTCGTCTTGTGAAGGAGCGGCGGCAAAGATCATATTGATTTCAGCCTTTTCTTCCAAGAGCTTGCAGATTCTGTCAGCTACTTCCTTTGCGGCTTCATTGCCCATTTGTTGGAGAGTGGGGTAAATTTTAATGGTTAATAGCTCTTGTTGAAATACTTTGGTTTCAGATTCATTTACTATAGATAACATGGCCTTCTGATATTGTGTTAATAACATTGATTTGATTGTCGAAAATGATAATGTCAGCATCTTTACCTGCTTCAAGAGAACCTTTTGATGCGTCAATGTGTAAAATGCGGGCAGGGGTGAGTGTCATCATGCGGATAGCATCGGTGAGGGGGATGCCAGCTAATTGTACCATGGTTCTAACTAAACGGTCAGTGGTGGCTACACTACCTGCAAAAGCAGAACGATCCGGCATTTTTGCAACGCCATCTTCAATAATAACTTTTTGTCCGTTAGTCAGGCTTCCTAGAATGGACTCTCCATCTGGCATTCCAGCGCCTCGCATAGCATCGGTACAGAGTGCGGTTTTGTCAGGTCCTTTGAATTTATAAACAAATTGAAGGAGCGGCTTGGGGAGATGTATACCGTCAGCGATGATTTCGACTGTTATATCATCAATCAAATAGGCAGCTTCCACTACTCCTGCATGTCGAAAAGCATTTCTGCGTGTTACGGATGACATGGCCGAATATAAGTGAGTTATATGAGTATATCCGGCTTTGTTTGCTTTTTCCACCTCTTCATAGGTTGCGTCAGTATGTGCAATGGAAGGGAGGATATGCTGTCTTTGCAACTCTTCCCCCATTTCGATAGCTCCTTCCAATTCTGGCGCAACGCTCCAGCGTACAATATCCTGTGAGATATTTATAAAATGGTTATATTCTTTCGGACATGGTTTTTTAAGATAATTAGGGTCTTGTGCTCCACACTGGGAAGGTGAAAAATAAGGACCTTCAAGATGTATACCTATAAATTTAGCACCTTTATTATTCAGAACTTTCGCTTTTTTATAAATAGTAAAAGTATTCATTAACTCTTCATCGGTGCAGGTCAGAGTTGTAGGCACCATAGCTGTTGTTCCATACTTCGCATGAACTTCCGCTATTCTTAGAAATGCCTCTACTGTTCCGTCCATGAAATCATGTCCGCCACCTCCATGAACATGCATATCGATAAAACCAGGAGATACATATTGTTGTTTGGCATCTATTATTTGGTCGTCTGGGTTTATCTCAAGCATTTTGTCGGCAAGGATTTGTTCGATCTTTCCGTTTTTGCAAATCAATGCCTTGCCCGTATCTATGCGATCAGGAAAGATGAGTTGTCCGTTTAGAATGATTAGTCTCTTCATTTTATATTGTTTGAGGTTTATTCATTTGTTTTTTATCTCCATGAAGTGATTTTGTGTCCTTTGACAGCAAAGAATACAAGATAAAGGAAGCAGGGGATTAATACCCAATAGCCGATACATAAATCGTATATTTCAGCAAAATGACCATAAACTAACGGAAGGATTGCATTTCCGCAGAGTCCCATGATTAACAGTGAGGAACCTGTTTTGGTAAACTTTCCCAAGCCATGAATGGATAACGGCCAGATACCTGCATAAATCAGTGCATTTGGGAAGCCTAATGCATTGAGAAAAAAGATGGAGGCATTGGCTTGATGGCCGAAAAGGGTTACATTAAAGTCGGCAAATACAACTCCGAATGAAAGGAATAATCCTAGTACTGTACATATAATCAGTGCGTTTTTCTGTGAGATATATTTAGGAATTACGATGATCCCTAATATATAGCCGATCATCGTACATGCCAGAGTATATGAGGGAAATGCTTTTGCCTCCAATAGATCCATGCCCATGGAATTGGCATAATTGATGATGGTATCAATGGCTATTACTTGTGTTCCTACGTGAAAGAAGATAGCCAATGCGCCTAAAATAAGGTATGGAAAACCAAAAATGTTTTTCTGATTACTATGACCGCTTTCTTTTTCGTCTGTCGCGTTCTGTTCATCCGTATTAATTTCGGGTAAGACAGAATATCGAATGACGATACCCGCTAATAAAAGTAGTATTCCTAGTATAGTGTACGGAACGATGACACGTTGTATCAGTTCGTCAAGCATAACACTTTGGGTTATAGTGTCCAGTGTACCCGATTCTATCAGGGCAAAAAGTTCGCTGTCATCAGCTTTTAGAATCAATGCGGCGAAAATGAGAGGAGAAATAATTCCGGCAAACTTGTTACATATACCCATGATACTGATACGGCGGGCAGCGCTGTCAATCGGACCAATAATGGTTACGTACGGATTAGCTGCCGTTTGCAGGATTGCCAGACCTGTTCCTATGGAGAACAAACCGATCAGGAAAATTTCGAATTGTCGAGCTAAAGCGGCTGGAACAAATATGAAGGCTCCTAATGCGGTTAACATAAAGCCATACATGATTCCTCGTTTGAAGCCTACTTTCTTTAATAGTATCCCTGATGGAACAGCCATCACAAAATAGGCAATGTAGAAAGCAAATGCTACAAAGTAGGATTCGAAATGTGTAAGTTCGCAGGATATACGGAAATAAGGAATGAGTATGGAGTTGACCCAGGATACAAATCCAAAAATAAAGAACATTCCGGCTAGAATGGCTATTGAGATGTAGTAGGTTTTTTTTTCGTTTGATAGGTTCTTATTTTTCATAGTAACTGTGTTCTATTGAGTAATTATTTAAAGCAAAAGTATGCTTTCTTTGGTTTATGGATTGATGAAAAAGCGAAAAATCATATTCAAAAAACGTATTCTTATCAAGTATTATTTTATAAAATCATTCTGTAGCTCTTTGTATATGCTTTTCATTTGCCAGACATCCATACTAATAAGAGTAGCATCTCTTCCTTGTGATTTTAGAGAAATCCCTACACTTTCTTTTTTGCCTGGATAAACTCGGGTTGTTACTACTTGTTTGTCATTAACAAAGATTTCAATAATACTTTTGTCTATAAATATATGTAACTTAAGCGTTTCGTTCGGCTTAAGATATACAGGAGCAAGTTCTGGTGCTCTGGATATTACATCCGGGAGTATGGAAGAGTGGGCGGTTTCAAGTGAAATCAAACTCCATCTTTGATTTTTCAGTGCAGGATTTGTTCTGACTAAGTCAACTCCTCTATCTTTGAAAAATTTGATAGAAGTAAATTCCTCTTTATCAGGTGAACGTAGAACATTCATTTCTATCATTGGTGAAGATTTTATATTGATCTCAGCTTTGATTTCAAGTGCATTTCCCTGTATGTTATCGATTATGATTTCTTTGTTTGCCGGTAGATGGGTCTTATCTATATGTTGATGGTGGGTACGGAGTGATTTATAATCTCCATAAGGTTGTATGTTGATTGTGTCACATTTGTCTAATGTGAGTTTTCTCGGAAGTGTTGTAATACCTCTCCAGCCGGGAGATTTTTTGCCTGTATGCATGTTATGTATAACTATAACTCCTCCTTTGCCATCACTTGTTGCGCTTGGAGCATGTACCCCTCCGGGGAGAAAAGACATGAAGTTGAAACGTCCGTGAAATGTTGGATAAAAACAATGTTCTTCTTTATCGTAGTCTCCTAATAAATACTGGCTACCGGTTGTATGGCTAAAAAATAAAAAGATGTATCTGTTTCCTATTGGCCAAAAGTATGGACATGAAGCATCCTCTCCTGGTGGTAAGAAACATTCATTTTTCATGAAGTTATGTTCGTATTTCCAGTTTTTTAAGTCTTTTGAAGAGAAAAGAGAAGTTGATCGCATCGCTTTGTTACCAGGACCTGTATTTGTCCGTCCTCCCGTCACGGCATAGTATATGCTGTCTTCTTTCCAAATGGCAGGGTCAAACACATAGTATGGCAGAGTCTCTCCTGATTTTACTCTTGGAATGGCCGGTGTTGCTACCTTTTCCCAGTTTAGTAATAACGGATCGTTGGATGTAGCCACAATATCTCCTAAGTCAACTCCATAATACATAGCTATGACTTTGTCTTTTTCGGCTAGGGTGGCACCGGAATAACACATGTTTTCCGGGCTGGGATATAAAGCTATGGGCAGATCTTTCCAGTGAATTAAATCATGACTGACTGCATGTCCCCAGTGTTGTCTAAAATCTTTAGAGGGCAAATATTGATAAAATAAATGCCAATTCCCCTGCCAATAGCATAAACCGTTAGGATCGTGCAAAATACTTTCCGGACTAGAAAAGTGATAGATTGGTCTGTAGGGGTTGTTCTTCCATTCTTCCCGGCATTCGTTTAAATATTGTACGAAAGAATCTTTTTCTAGTTCTCTTAATTGATCTTTAAGATTGTTGGAAAAGTTTTTTTGTAATATCTTTGATTTGGGATAAGATGCCTGTTGAGCATAACATCCTATTGCAAGGAATATCGTACAAAATAGAAACGTGTAAATATTAACTCTGATCATTTTTTTTGATTGTTGATTTTATCTAACTGGTTCTCCAGTCTCTTTAGGGGTAAAAGGATCTGAATAGTAGATATGATCTTTCTTATATAAATCAAATTGTTTTTTTAGACGTATATTGAAAGAATTGATATTCTTATTCATTTCTTTTGTCCATGCATTTTCAGCTAGCGCTGCTATCCGAGGAAATAGCATATAATCGAGTCTGTCCTCTGTTTCAATACGCTCTGTCCATAGATTAGCTTGTATTCCTAGTATGTTACAATTTTTAGGATATTTGACTGGTATATCTTGTGGACTGAAAGAATATACTTTCTGATAAGAGTTGCATGAAAATTTTCTCCAGTCAACCCCATGTACTTGTAAAGTGTCTTGTGCATAATCAAGATACATTGGTAATCGTGGACATAATACAATATTAAATTTTCTAGCTAATGATTTCTGGAGTTGTTCAGGTCTATTCTGTCTCCAGAAAAATACGATGGTATGTTCAGGAGATAATTGGGAATCAGCAACTTCGTCCCAAGCTGCAACTTTGTTATGAATAAGCAGAAGAGAATCAGCCATCCTTTGAAAAAAGTAATTTTCTACGTCTTTTAAATTCTTCATTTTTTCATGTTTCATCAAGTCTTGGATATCCTTGTTAGTATTCCAATCCTGATTGCCATAATGTACTTCATCTCCTCCAAGGTGGATTACTTGCGAGGGGAACAGCGCATCTACTTCTTTTAGGATGTCCGTTAAATAAGTGTATACGGAATCTTTCCCGGGATTAAAGGTATATCCAGGATATTTAGGAGAACCGCCACCGCTAAATTCCGGATATGCTTTAGAAGCTGCAGATGCATGTCCCGGCATATCGATTTCAGGTATAATGTGGATGTTTCGTTCTAGAGCATAAGTTACGATTTCTTTTATTTCTTCTTGTGTGTAGAATTGAGCAGGAGTGTATTCTTCTCCATAATTGCCGATTCCTCCTATGAGGGCTAGTTTGGGATATTTTTTTATTTCTATTCTCCAACCTTGGGAATCGGTTAGATGCCAATGGAACCTATTTAGTTTATAAAGGGCCATCCAGTTTAAAATCTGTTTTACTTTTTTTATACCCCAGAAATGACGGGCCTCATCTAACATAAAACCTCTCCAGGCATATAAAGGGTTGTCCTCTATTTCCCAGCACTCGATAGGTACAAGGGGGGCTTGTTGCGTGGATAATCTAGTTAATTGAATTAGAGACATGATACCATTTATCATTCCGCTTGGTTGTTCGGCTGTAATAGTTATGTCTTTGGTATGCATTTTTAAAGAATATCCTTCTGTTTTGAATTTATAGCCTTTCTTGAGTTTTATAATATTGTATACTATGTTTGAATTCTGAGTTTCTTTATCAGGAAGTGTGCTTACGGCGATTGAAGTATATCGGAGAAGCTCTTTCTGTAAAAGGTAAGCTTGAGGTTCAAACTCTTCGTTATATACAATAACACATCTGTTTGATAGTTGGAATGTTTCATTTATCCTACTACTGTTTTGTGGACATGGAATTAGAGGACAAGTATTCTGTCCACGTATGATGGTAGTATTTAATATGTTTCCAATGAGAAATAATATTAGAAGAATTTTATTCATGTTTTTATCGGATAAAATGAAGAATATTACAGTTTAATATAAATGAGTTAAGATTCCATTTATATTAAACTGTAATTAAAGAATGTTCTGTTATTTCGTTTCTGTTAAACTGATGTCATCTAGATTGACTAATGTTTTCAGTGTCTTTTGTGCACTGTCTATCTCCGGTACAATGTTGAAAAATATGGCACATTTTTCAAAACTTTTACCTGGATTTTTCTGGATAATATCGGGAAGATCAAAAGTGATATTATATTCTTTCCAACCTTCTGTTTTCTCTAACGTGATAACTTTTTCATACGTATAGTCTGTATTTGTGTTTGCTCCTGTTGAGGACACAATTCCCACGACTATTTTTTCTGCATGGTTTATATTTGCAGCAACATTCGTTGTACCCCAAACAAGATTTGGACGATAATAGAAAAATTGTAGTTTGTATTTTTTGCTGTCATCCAGGGATAAACGTTGTGCAACTCCCTGAAGGTGTTCTAAATTATTGGCATGACTGCTATATTTAGCTGCATCAGCATTAGCTGCAGTATAAATAACTACAGATTTGTTCCCAGAATGTGAGATTGGTGTCCCGCCACCTGCATAGGTAATAGATGTATCATCAATATAGGTAAACCAGAACCATGAGTTATTGTTACATCTATGGAACCAGACATTATCAGGAACAGTAATGGCACCATCTGCTGTAGGAAATGTTTTTTGTGCTGTAGTATCAAAGAAACCGCTAAGCCTTAGAGGGCGGACAAGTTCGTTTGTATGTACAACGGGGGCTATGGAAGATGGCTCTATCTTATCCTCAAATCCGCCATTTGTAATTAGGTTATCAGTAGCAGGCTTTTCTTCTTCGGGTAATGTCTTGTCGATAATATTTTTATGATTTTCGTAGAAAGTTTTTGTAGCCTTCATGATACCTAAGTTTTCACTATATTCGATAGGGTCATTTTTTTGGCAATTACCGATAATGACAATACCATCACATCTTCGGTACAAATATTCAAGAGCATTCAACCAGGTAGCTTCCTTGATTGGCTTGTATGCATCGGCAAAAGCTTCATAGTCTTCTGGTATAGTTCCTGTCTTGTTGAAATAATTAGTCATGATACAGGCGAATATTTTCTTGTTTGGATTGTTCCACTTAGCTTCTTCCAGAATTGCGGAGCAATCTTGTTTCCAGGTATCCAAATCGTCATTGATGATTGTAACTTCAGGATATAATACATCCGCATATTCCCTGATTCCTCTCATGGGTTCTACCGCGTATCTCTGCCATGAGTCATTTCTTTGAAAATCAGATTGAGTATAGTTGGTGACTCTGAGAGAGGTGAGACTTGTGGGACCAACACCACGATACCCGATTGTAACTTTTGAGTTATTATCTTTGAATGTGCTATATACAGTTTGGAAACGTGACATCATTGCACTATTATCTGTAGAACGGTCCGCATGCCATGTACTGATAGATATACAAACTGGATGTGTGGCATCAGTTGCTAAATTCTTGATCTTGTCGATGACAGGAGGATATACACTACCTTGCTTTTCTGTTTCGGAAACATTAGCTTCACTGATTACTGATATGGGTTGTATACCATAGCTTAATAGATTTGAAGGAGTATTCTGGAAATTTAATGAACCATATACATAGAATTCTGTAGGCTCTGATCCGCCATCATCGCCACCGCCTATCGGCTTGTCTAATTTAATGTTAGCTTTGTGCCGTTCGATAAATGTTTTTGTAGCACTATACATTGCCTGGACTTTTGTGTCATTCCACGCAACGTCAGTTTCACCATCTTCACCTTTTCCATTCGACCATATCACTGCTCCATCTAAATATGTATAACATCCTTCCAGTATCTTATCCCATTTTTCAGCAGGAATGAATTTCATATAGTCAGGATTGTTTTTGAGATTATAATATTGCGGCCAGATATATCCGATAATCTTTTTATCAGGAAATTTCTCTTTGATATATTCTACTGTCGTTTTCAAATCTTTCAGCCATTGATCTACGTCCGGAGTCATGATATATAATGAGGGATAAAGAACATCTGAAACTTCACCGGCAGAGAGCCTTCTTTCGCTGTTTTTCTTCCATAATTTAATAATCTCTTCTTCTGGTTCAGTTCTATTATATCTGAAAACATTTAAATCGCTCACAGGTATACCATAATTACCGACAGTACAACTGGGAATTTCTTTTTTAAAAGCGTCAAATACGGTTTTCAATCCGGTTTTAATTTCTTCATCGGTCTTGTTTGAATACCAAGCTTCAATGTCAGTGCTGACGGCTTGATAGTTGGATGTTTTTGTGATACTGATTTGAGTAGCAACTTTATCCATATCAATCTCTTCATTAGTTAACAAGAAAGCTTCATAAATTAAGCGTATGTTAGAGATCATATCCGATGTAAGATCCGGTTTATTTTTATAACTCATCGCATCGTAAACAACAAATTCTTTTGTTTCCGGAGTAGGTTCAATTTCCTCTTCTAAATAAGGAGGACGAATGGTGTCGTCACTACATGCAGTAATGAACAGCATGGCAGTGAATAGTAACATGGTCAACCATTTAATCTCTGATGTTTTCATATAGTTCTTGATTTTGTGATAAATTACTTAATAGCCAGGGTTGTTTTTCCAACCTCTGAGTTCGCATTGTCTTACAGGTATCGGGAAAAGATAATTCTCTTTATTAGCGTTTAATCTCGCTCCAATTGCTGCATTCTTGCCTATAGCCTCGTCTACTTTTTCTGTTCTTACCAATTGGAACCATCTTTTGAATTCAAATACATTTTCCCAGCCAAATTCATCGAATACCGCATCTGCAAATTTTTCTGGTGTTAAACCTGCATATTGATGACTTTGATCTCCAAATGCTCTGTCTCTGACTCTATTTAAACATTTATACGCAAGAGTGTTGGGGGAACCCTCTGCTTTATTGCTGGCTTCGGCATAAATTAGCAATACGTCTGCAAATCTGTAAATAGGAGTGAGACCTTCTGAAAGTGAACTACGTGTAGAGGTGTTTCCATCAATACCGTATGTTCCACAGCCTCCATAGTTCCTGTATTTCTGGATAAAAGGTGCGCCTATATCAAAGTCTTCCCAGTCAATCCGATTTCCTTTAGTATCCACGGTTGATGTAATATAGCAGAATTCTTTTCTTTTGTCATTAGGGAAGTTTTTGAAGAATACAGGATCACCTACATAGTCATACCAGCCATTTTCTTCTTTTCCAAGATAGGATATGCCGTATTGGCTTGGTAAATAAGACAGTGAATGCTGTAGTGCGAATATATGTTCAGTTTTATCCGTCTTTTTAGCGTTCATCCAAAGATCTTTATATTCACCGACCAGATCGTAAGGTCCGTTTTCGATGATATCTTTTGCAGTTTTAGCAGCTTCTGCATAATAATTTTCTTCTTTTAATGGCCATCCAGCCATGGTTATATATACGTCACTAAGCAAAGTCTTGGCGGCCCAGGTGGTTGGAGCCTGATTGTTATTGTCACGGCTTTGTAATGGTAGCAGGTTGATTGCATTACTTAAATCAGGAAGAATTATTCTTTCATAGATGTCTTTCACCGGTTTACGTGGCATATTACTACTCCCATCTATGTCTGTACTTGAGTTAGGGTCTGTAATAGCAGGAGCATCTCCCCAATATCTTACGATATAGAAATAGGATAAGGCTCTGAAGAAATAGGCTTCTCCTAAATACTTATTACTTATTTGGGTGTCGAGATTTTCGTTTTCATTGATTAGATATATTATATTATTTGCAGAGTATATTGTTTGATAAAAATATTTCCATAAATTTAGCACATCTGCATTATCTATTGGAACTTTTAGTTGATCGTCCAAAACATTCCTTACTTTGTCCAAAGCACCTGAAGTCATATCGTCACCAGCCAATGCGAGTGATGCCAACCGGCAGTTAAAGCCGAAATTTTCTCCCCATAAATCTTTGTAAAGCCCATTGGTCATGCTTTCAAGAGTTTGTTCTGTCAACTCGATGGTGGCAGGCGTTAATTTGCTTTGCGGTTCTTGCAATAAGTCTACGCAAGAAGTTAAAGAAAAACTTGTCAGAAGTATGAATATATATTTTTTCATTGTATTCTTGTATTTAGAATGAAACATTTAAGCCAAGTAGATATTCTCTTTGACTGGGATAAGTTCCCATATCAAGTCCGGGGCGTAGAGGGTTACTTATTGACAATTCAGGATCGTTTCCGGAATATTTGGTGATTGTACAAACATTCTTTATCGAAAAATATACTCTCGCTGCACTTAGATTTATTTTTGACAATAAACCTTTGGAGAAATTATAACCTAAAGTAATACTTTTCAATTTTACGAAATCTCCTTTTTCTATAAATGTAGATGATGCTACCGTTTCAGGGCTTGTTATAGCGTCCCGGTCCTTACCGAATCCGGCAATAATTGCATTCTCATTTTTGCCTGCAATCCAGCGTTCGGCTAATTCGGGGAATGGAGATAAGGAACTTGTAAGTCTGGCTCTTGGGTAATTGTAAATATCAAATCCATGAAAACCGATTAAGAAAATATTCAAGTCAAAGTTTTTATAGGTAAATGAATTATTCATTCCCCAATTGAATTTGGGTTGCCCGTTACCAATAATGACATAATCATCTGCATCTATAGTTCCACTATCGTCTTGATCAACGTATTTGTAAGAGCCGGGTCTTACTGTAGGAGAAGTTGGTTTTTTAATATCAGGGTTATTATACTCTTCGGTACTCCATACTCCCGTGGATTGAAGACCGTAGATTGCACCGATCGGTTCTCCTACAAAGTAACGATAGAATGAATTTCCCCATCCTGTGCCTATTTCCATGAAATCCGAATCTATATCTCCTAATTTTTCAATTTTAGCTTTATTGTGAGCCAATGAAATGTCGGCTTTCCAATAGAAGTCTTTTGTCGTAAGCGGAGTGATTCCCAAAGTAATTTCAAACCCCTTGTTGCTGATTTCAGCAGCGTTTCTTAGTCCGGATGATAAACCTGTATCTGCCGGGAGAACTACAGTATTAATGGCATCTTTTGTTTTTTTGTCGTAATAATCGAATGTGAATGAAATTCTGCCATTTAGAAAAGCAGCATCGACCCCATAGTTATGTTGATGTGTTTTTTCCCATTTTAATATAGGATTACCCGGGACAAGCGTATAAGCTATTTGGCCGTTTCCTATTGTTGCATTATATTGTGTATATGCCGAATAAACTGCTACTGCCTGGTTTCCGGAAACTCCATATCCATATCTTAGTTTCAATTGGTCTAAAGAATTAATATTTTTAAGGAATGATTCTTCTTTTAGATTCCAAGCCAGACTGAAAGAAGGAAAGTTATCCCATCTATGGTCGTAAGACAACAAGGAAGAACCGTCTCTTCTGAATGTTACTGTGGCCATATAGCGGTTCATTAAGACATAGTTGATTCGTCCGAAATACGATATGGCTGTTGTCTTGCTAACCTCATTGTCTTCTAGTTTGCTGGTTTCTGCCAACATCATATTTTTCCAGCCGATGCTTTCGGAAGTTAATCCTTCTGCAGTCTGCCTCATGATGTATGAACGTGATAGGCTTTCTTCTACACCAATAGTAGCGTTGATGCGATTATTTTTGTTTAGTTCCTTTGTATAGTTAAGTGTATTTGTCATGCGCCACCCCCATGAATTTGCATCATAATATGTAGCTAATGATTTTCCTTTTAGGAACCCATTCATACTTTGTTTGCTGCTTGTGGTTCCATAAAAACGGTTTCCTATATTTATTTGCTGTTCATTTCTGAATGTTAATCCGGGAATAATTTCATAACTGATATATGCCTGTAACCAGTTATTAAAAGTCATATCCTCGTTGTTATTCTTTTTTTGTTCATCAATGAAACCTATTGGATTGTAAATACCGGTATTGTCGATAGTTCCTTGGGTGAGGTTTCCTTCTTTATCATACGGAAGTACAGTTTGCGGAAATTGTTGTGCCAAAGTGAGTAGACTGTATTGTCCGGAGAAGTTATTTCCTGCAGCACTATTAATCATTCCATAAAAATTAGCTCCAAATTTTAGTTTTTTAGTGATATTAGCATCCACTTTTAAACGATAGTTCCATCTGTCATTTGTGGAATGGCCGGCAATTCCTTTATTATGAATATATTGAGTGGAAAATAAGAAGCTCATTTTATCATTTCCTCCTTTGATGCTGATGTCATGAGAATGGCTGATGGCATAATCATTGATGATATTTCCCATATAATCATAAGTATCATATCCATTGGTGAAATTAGTGATTTGTCTTTCTGTATATAGGTCTTTACCATAATATGCCTGATTCCAATCATTGGCCATACGGGCGAACTCATTTACGGGCATGATGGAAGGTTTGTCGGCTGGTGTTCCGGCAACAACATAACCATTGTAGTCTACTGATAATTTGCCCTCTTTAGGAGATTTTGTTGTAATCAAGATGACACCGTTGGCTCCTCTTGAACCATATATTGCTGTTGATGAGGCATCTTTTAGTACTTCAATAGATTTTATATCTGCGGGATTTATAGCACTGAGGTTACCACCAGGAAAACCATCGATAACGACTAATGGGCCACCGTCTGCTTTTATGGAGTTTACACCGCGGACACGTAGCGTAGGGGTAGCCCCTGCAGCTCCGGATGAGTTTACAATACTAAGCCCGGCAATGCGTCCTTGGAGTAAATCGGCTACTTGGGCCGCAGGCATTTTTTTTAGAGTCTCAGCTGCATTAATGGAAGATATAGCTCCGGTTAAGTCGGACTTTCGTTGTACTCCATAGCCAACCACTACGACTTCATCTAAATTGCTAGTTTCTTCATTCATCTTTACATTGATGACATTTCGACCTTGTATTTTAATTAGTTGTTCTTCATAGCCAATATATGAAAATCTTAGTGTTGCATTTGTGGAACTTATATTGAGAGAGTAGGTACCATTCATATCTGTGATGGTCCCATTTGATGTTCCGGTTTCCAAGATACTAACTCCAATAAGAGGGTTTCCTTGAACATCTTGTACGCTTCCTGTTATTTGCTTTCTACTCTGGGAATAAACAAAGGGAGTAAAAAGGAAAAAGAACATAAAGATGCATATCGGTAAAAAATTTATTCGTGATGCATCTCGCAGAATTTTGCTTTTCAATAGTTTTATTTTCATCTTGTATTAAATTTAAATTTGGCATTGCAGTTTATTGATTGGATATCCTAATAGTGCAAATATAGCTTGATATGTCAAGGTGTCGATTTGATTTTACGCAGACTAGTCCTCAAAAAACGTAAGTTTAATCTACTGTATTCTTCATTTCTCTTATGAATTTTAAAGTTTCTTGCCATATTGCTGTATTCGTGTCAGGTAGATTGTTGTTTATATCATGTATTATTATACCGTTACACCATTGGTGGGCGGTTTTCAATGCAGTTTTCCATTCCGTTGCTTTTATTGTATAATTGTTATTAAACGAGGCGGTTGGCAAATATACATATATTGGTTTTCCTTCAGATTTGAATTGTGCTTCTTTTATCGTAATGTATAATTCTTTCTTCCAAGTGATTGTGTCATTATCAACGATAGGGGCATTTATGATAATGGCATCTGTGAATTTTTCCAGCTCTTGCGGAGAATTCATTGTATTTATTGCCCAACTTCCCATGTTGACATGCATATTTGAATTATGAAGCCTTAGTTTACCTAAACTTGTGGAGGGTATTTGCCATATTTGATTACCATTGTCTTTTTTAAATAGTTTGTAAATTTCTTGATAATCTGATGTATCACTCTTTTTATTAATCGGTGCAATACATATAGGCGTATTGGAGGATTTTGGAGTTTGTATGGCAAGTTGTTTCACTTTGTCTACATCAAGAACAAAAGTTTCATTGCTACAGTTTCCCAAATCTTTTTCATTAATCATTTGTATCGTCTGAACTCCATATTGGGCTAATTGGGGATGATTTGTGTTTAAATATATATTGAATTCTTGTGGAGTAGAAGTTAATATGGACAAGTTTTCTTTTTCAGGAAACACAATCTGTCTTTTGTGGGAATGGATAAAATGTTTTGTTACTTCCCAGATTTGTTGCACCCGAAGATCTTCCCAGAATACTGATTGGTCATTTTCATCAGTTCTACTTGACCATATGATACTTCCATCACAATATGTATAAGTAGCCTCTAGCATTTGTTTCCAAATGTGGGGGGAAATGAATTGTTTATAATATGGACTATCTTTTTTATCATAGTATTGGGGCCAAATATATGCTATAATTTTTTTATTAGGGTAGTGCTTTTTTATTTCTTTTACTGTTATTTGCAGATCTTTTATCCAAGATTCGATATTAGGCTCGGCAATGTAAAGAGAGGGTTGAGCTACATCTGCGTATTTGAGTGCAGCCCAACGTTTTTTATTGCTTTTTCGCCAAGTCATCAATATACTATCTTCTGACATTTTGGAATGGTAGTATCGGTGTACACATAAGGCTGTAGGAGCGGCTCCATAGTTGCCGATTGTTATGTTTGGTGAAATTTTTTGTCTAAAGTAACTAAATAATGTGTCGAATCTTTGTTCTATTTCCTGGTCTGTAAGTGAAGGCTCGTAATACCATTGTTCTATATCCGTTGAAATCATAGTTCTCGGAAATAAGGATGCAAGTTTGGCTTGTTTCTCGATTTTGTTGAAGTCAAGTATGACTTTTGAAGAATGATCGGAGTGTTTTTTTGTCAAGGTTACTTCATACATTAGATAAACAGGCTGAAGACCATAGTGACTTAAGTCTGGTTTGCCGATGTATGACATAGCATCATAAATGAGAAATTGTTTTATTTCCTGTTCCTTATTACTACAATATGCTGTGAAAATATAGCATAAAGTGAGAGAGAGCAAAATGAATCGATTGATAGTGGCTCTGCAATTAATTTTTGAGTTTTTCATAAGATATTTTTTATTATGTAATGTTTTTTGTCAACTAGTGGGACATAAATACCACTCGAAGAAATTGTAAAGGATTTCATTTGATTCGGGATCAGGATCATGTTTCGCTCTATTGGTCATCGCTACCCTGTTTTCATACCCTAGAATTCGATTAATGAGTATTGTATGATTTAGAGGTATCCATCTTTCAGGTCCGTCAGAGAAGCCTCCGGAAACAAGAAAAGGGCGGGGAGCCATAAGTGCATGAATTTCATGTAAATCATGCCCATTTTTACGTAACTGCGAATAAATTCCTTTTACTTTAGTATATCCGTTTTTGTTCCAGGTATCTTTCCAGGGCGGAGGGTAATAGCCAAGATACCAAGGTTCCCAATAGTTGATGTATCCCCCTTTTGTTTCATCAAAAACAATACCCGGATCACTCCATGCAGCGCATGCAAATTTGTCATAGAGGCAAGATGCAAACATTGCCCATTTTCCTCCATATGAATGTCCGACAATGCCAATTTTAGTAGAGTCTACATCAGGGACTTTGGCTAATGCTTCCCATGCATTGGCAGCTGCATAGGCTAATGCTGATAGAGGTTGTAGAGAAGCATTATTGATCGTCGGATAATATATGGAGTATGTTTTTTCTTTCGTTGTTTGGGTTGTTCCTAATGACAGGGTGATAAATCCTCTTTTAGTAAGTTGATAAGCGAAGTCACGATTAGGCTTTCCATCGATTCCAATGGCAGTTTCAGGTTCATAAAAAACAGAAATAATAGCAGGCTTCTTCCCTCTCTTATCAGGGATTAGTAAATACCCCTCTGTTTGTTCATTAGGAACCCAATAGAAGCGGACACGATATTGATAGAAGTTCTCACGTTTAAGCGTATCTAATATTTCAAATTTTTGATTTTTAATTATAGGAGGCCATTTCCCCATTAAATTCATCCATGTGTCCTTTATTTCTTTTCGTTTTTTATTCCAATCATTTACATTCTTGATAGTGTCTCCATTATTCAGTAACAGAGGGGAACGATAATTTCCATAATTATCTTTATATATCACTGGCGGATTGAAATAATCTTTTATTTTATTCCATGCTTTTGTATTATATTGCGGTGAATTAGTTTGTTTATTCTCTATACAACTAGCAGTGCAGAACCCTATGCAGATAATTATATAGTATATAAAAAACTGTTTGGAAAATCCGAACTTTATTGTTAGCTGCATTTTCCTTTTGCATTGTTTTTGAATGGTACTTGACATTTTAGAAATTATATATAGTATATTTATTTAAGGATATAACAAAGATTGGATATAGCTAATACATTCTTCGTTACTTTGAGAGAGTATTAACTTTTATGGCAAAAGTAGGTTGTTTCTATAATAGTTTTTATAGTAAAAACGAAAAGTACTATTCAAAAAACGAAAATTAAATATGACTAGTCTTCTTTTGGCGATATTCCAGAGGTGAACAACCTTTATATTTTTTAAAGACACGCGAGATATTATTATAATCTTTGAACCCCACCTCTATTGCCAAATCGGCTAAAGACCGATCTGTCGTGAGTAATAAATCTGCCAGATGGTTACAACGACAATTCAGGATATACTGATATATAGAAGTATTCATTGCATGTTTGAATTTCACCTCAAAGTTTCTGCGGGATAACGGAATGTTGGCAAGCAAAGATTCTATCGTTAGGTCGGAACTGTAATGTGAATCTATATATTTCACCACTTCGAGAATATAAGGGTCTTTAATATTGTGTTTCTCTGTTGATTGGCGTAGTTCGATGCGGATGGGGTTGATAACAATATTGAAAGTGCCTTCATGTTCCTTCTTTATTTGTTGGTGGATGAGTCTGCCGATAGAATAGCCTCCTCTTTCTACTTCAAGCTCTATGGATGAAATAGGCGGGTCGGAAATATTACACATTAGTTCGTCGTTATCTACACCCAATAGAGCGATTTCTTCCGGGATATGAATGTTGTTCATCCGGCAAGTTTCAGAAATGAACAGGGCATGTGCATCATCGCAACAGAATAAGGCGACAGGCTTGGGAAGTTCCTGTAACCACTGGCTTACTTCCATTCTTATCTCGTCTTCCTGCTTATCCGATTCGAAACTGAAAAATTCGCCTCCGATACGTTTTACCTCCTGCCGATAACCTTCGCAGCGTTCGTCAGACCATACGACTCCTTTAACACCGAAATAAGCAAAATTGCGAAACATTCTTTTGGCAAAAAACTGGGCTGCCATTCTTCCCGTACCTTTATAATCACCTGTCAGGTTGGAGTAAGTAACACTTCGGTGATGATAGTTTTGTAGCACTACCGGAATATTCAACTCTTTCTGCAAATCGATCGTGTCGTTATTCCATTGACCAATAATGGCATCCGCTTTCCATTCTTTCGCCCATTTCAGAATACCTTGTTCCCCATACATCGCGCTATAATAAGAAGGTAGCCGATAAAAGAGCCAGGGGCCGTTTTCTTTGGAGTATTGGACAAGTCCCCGTAGCAGTTTCCTGTCAAATTCGCTTGAATAGTCTATCAATAGAAGAATCTTAATCATAGTTCTATGTTTTTCTTTAGTATAATGTAGGGATGCACAAATATAGAAGAATTCTTTTGTTCTCTCGCAATAAAGACTTAATTTTGTTGCAGCCAACACTTATCTGACACCCGGGTCTCATGAGCACTGACACCCGGGTGTCAGATAGAACACGAGTATAAACGAAAAAAGAAAGGAGTATAGACGATGGCAGTACCTTATGTAGTGAGAAAAAAAGCCGATTTAACATCGGGAGAAAGAAAAGAATTATGGTATGGTGTACCCAAAAAACTGATAGATCCGATTCGGAATAGAGAATTTGCTGAGTACATGGAAAAACGGAGTGGATTTCATCGCGGGCAGATAGATGGTATATTGACGGAAATGGTTGATGCTATCCGTAGTCTGTTGTCTATCGGACAGCCGGTTACTATCGAAGGACTTGGCACATTCCATACGTCACTGACCAGTCCGGGATTTGAACGCCCCGAACAGGTAACTCCGGGAAAGGTGTCCGTATCACGTGTCTATTTCGTGGCTTGTCCTGAATTTAGCCGGGAAGTGAAAAAAATGAAATGCATGCGTATTCCTTTTAATCTGTATATACCCGAAGAGATGCTGACCAAAGAAATGAAGAAAGCGGACTGGGAGCAGGAGCGAGAAGAATATGACCGTATGGTGGCACCGGAAATCGGTGAAGAAGTTCAGGAATAAGATAAATTAATACCCTCCCTGTCTTATTTATGAGATAAATCCCTATCTTTGTGGCACTTTTTACGAAAAAAGCAAATTCAAATTAATAGATATAGAAAAGAAAATGGCACAAGAAGACGTTTTTAAGAAGCTTGTATCGCATTGCAAAGAGTATGGTTTCGTATTCCCTTCGAGCGATATCTACGACGGACTAGGCGCTGTGTATGACTACGGTCAGATGGGCGTTGAATTGAAGAATAACATCAAGAAATACTGGTGGGACAGCATGGTGCTGTTGCACGAGAACATTGTCGGTATCGACTCTGCCATCTTTATGCACCCTACTATCTGGAAGGCTTCCGGACACGTAGACGCATTCAATGACCCTTTGATTGACAATAAGGATTCTAAAAAACGTTATCGCGCTGACGTACTGATTGAAGATCAGTTGGCAAAGTATGACGATAAAATCAATAAAGAAGTAGCGAAAGCTGCCAAGAGATTTGGTGAATCTTTTGATGAGGCTCAATTCCGTTCAACTAACGGACGGGTATTGGAACATCAGGAAAAACGCGACGCACTTCACACTCGCTTTGCTAAAGCTCTGAACGATGGTGATTTGGAAGAATTACGCCAGATCATTATTGATGAAGAAATCGTATGCCCGATCTCCGGTACTAAGAACTGGACAGAAGTTCGTCAGTTCAATCTGATGTTCTCTACTGAAATGGGTTCTACTTCCGAAGGAGCAATGAAGATTTACCTTCGTCCGGAAACTGCACAGGGTATTTTCGTAAACTACCTGAATGTACAGAAAACAGGCCGCATGAAAGTTCCTTTCGGTATTGCACAGATTGGTAAGGCTTTCCGTAACGAGATCGTTGCCCGGCAGTTCATCTTCCGTATGCGTGAGTTCGAACAGATGGAAATGCAGTTCTTCGTGAAACCGGGGACAGAACTTGACTGGTTCAAGAAATGGAAAGAAATCCGTCTGAAATGGCATAAGGCACTTGGCTTCGGAGATGCAAGCTATCGTTATCACGATCACGATAAACTGGCTCACTACGCAAATGCCGCTACTGACATCGAGTTCCTGATGCCGTTCGGATTCAAAGAAGTAGAAGGTATCCACTCTCGTACTAACTTCGACTTGTCTCAACATGAGAAGTTCTCCGGCAAGAGTATTAAATACTTTGATCCGGAACTGAACGAGTCTTATACTCCGTACGTAATCGAAACTTCTATCGGTGTTGACCGTATGTTCCTTAGTATCATGAGCGCATCTTATTGCGAAGAACAGCTGGAAAATGGTGAAAGCCGTGTTGTTTTGAAATTGCCTGCTGCTCTGGCTCCGGTGAAACTGGCAGTTATGCCGTTGGTAAAGAAAGACGGTCTGCCTGAAAAAGCCCGTGAAGTTATTGACAGCCTGAAGTTCCACTTCCATTGCCAATATGACGAAAAGGATAGTATCGGTAAGCGTTATCGCCGTCAGGATGCTATTGGTACTCCGTACTGTGTAACAGTCGATCATCAGACATTAGAAGATAATTGTGTGACATTGCGTAACCGCGATACCATGCAGCAAGAGCGTGTCGCTATCTCTGAACTGAATAATATCATCGCAGACAGAGTAAGCATCACTTCTCTATTGAAAACTTTACAATAAACCTTTGACGAATGAGTAAAAAGATCTATTTATTCTCCTTAGTATTGCTGGCTCTTGCGTTCACTGCTTGCAGTGAGACGGAAGAGACGAGTCGTTATGATAATTGGCAGGCACGTAGTGTGGCTTTTATAGACTCGATCGCTAGTGTGTATGATAGTCCTGAAAATCAGGCTTTAGCTAAGAATGATCCGGAGAAACTTTATCGTTATCAAGATGAGGTAACTGGTCAATGGATATATGTTAAGAAGGTGAAAAAAGGGACGGGCAAAGAGGTGCCTCAATATACTTCTACAGTAAGTGCACATTATCGTATGTCTTATTTCAATGGAGATGTAGTTCAACAGACTTACACAGGAACAGAACCTACAGACTTTGATTCTCCGGCAAATTTTACTTTGAATGGTGTTATTTCCGGCTGGTCTTATACGCTGATACATATGGTAGTTGGTGATTTTTGGACTTTGTATATTCCTTATCAAAGTGGATATGGCTCAAGCACTAATGATGGTAATCTGCAAGCTTATTCGGCATTAGTATATAATGTTAGATTAGAGAAGATTGTAGAGAGATAATCTTATAACAATATAATAAATATAAATAAGGTGTTGTATCGTTTAGATGCAACACCTATATTTTTTATTTATCTCAATAGCAGAATTTACTTTTTCATTTTTCTACTATATATTTCTTTCCTGAATTTATTTTATACTACTCTCCCTAATCTGCAGATGTGTCGGAATTGTAACCTGTTTGATTGTCTTATTTCCTTTAATCTGATCTATTAATAGTTGGCAGGCAGTTTCTCCCATTTTATAGGTTTGATGCGAAACGGCAGATAATTTAGGTTCTACGTAATTGGCATGCTGCTCGTCGGTATATCCGATAATAGCAATGTCATTCGGTATACGAAGTCCACGGCTTTTGATAACTTCCATAGCTGCAAAAGCCAGCGTATCATTCATGGCAAGGATAGCATCGGGAGGTTGGGGGAGAGATAACAGTGTCTCTGTGGCAATCTTCCCCTCTTCATAATCAATCTTCCGGCAAACGACTAACTCTTTTTCGATAGGAATCCGATTTTCGCGTAGAGCTTCCAGATAACCGTGCTTTCTTCTCTTTACAATATCCAAGTGATTCGCTCCTCCGATAAAGGCTACCCGTTTGCTTCCATTATTGAGAAGATGTTGCGTTGCCATTTGTGCAGATTGCACTCCGTCCGCTACCACTGAAGAAAATTGGTCGGTCAAACAAACGCGGTCGAATAGGATAAGTGGCATATTGATGTTTTTCAAGGCGGATAAGTGGGAAAAATCGGTTGTTTCTTGAGATAGGCAGGCGATAATACCCTCTACCCGCATATTCACCAGATTCTCAATATTCCTTTTTTCATGTTCGTACGACTCATGCGACGTGGTGATAATCACGAAATATCCGTTGGCAATGGCCATATTTTCTATTCCGTTCAGAATAGACGCAAAGAAGTGAGTCACAATATCCGGAACTACTACTCCGATGATGCGCGGTGCATTCTTCCGTAAGCTCATGGCAAAAGGATTGGGACGGTAGTTCATCTCTTTGGCCAGTTCTTTTGCTTTGGCACAAAGTTCACGACTGATCTCCGGACTGTCTTTCAGTGCTCTGGATACAGTGGGAATCGATACCCCCAGTGCTTGGGCGAGATCTTTGAGTGAAGTATGTTTCCGGTTTTCCATTTGAAAGTCTGTAACTTAGATTCTTTTTACAAAGAAAGCACATTCCCGGAAAATTAAAAACATCTGAAGCAATCTTTTTTACGTAAACCGTTACGTTGGTTTTTCGACTGTTCTCTGCTGCACTGAAACCATTCCTTACCTACTTTTGTCACATACAAAATGATTTAAAACCTAAAAGTTATGCAATACCATGAAATCGGAAAAACAGGGATGAAAGTGTCATCTCTTAGTTTCGGAGCTTCTTCCTTAGGAGGAGTTTTCCATGATTTGAAAGAAAAAGAAGGCATTCAGGCCGTGTTCACAGCTGTTGAATCGGGAATGAACTTTATAGATGTCTCTCCTTATTACGGACATTACAAAGCAGAGACAGTTTTAGGAAAAGCACTGAAAGATCTTCCCCGCAATCGCTATTATCTCTCTACCAAAGTGGGACGCTATGGAAAGGACGGAGTGAACCTGTGGGATTACTCTGCAAAACGTGCGACGGAAAGTGTGTACGAGAGCATGGAACGCTTGAATATAGATTTTATCGACCTGATTAATGTGCACGATGTGGAATTTGCCGATTTGAATCAAGTGGTCAATGAAACACTGCCGGCTTTGGTCGAGTTGCGTGAAAAAGGTGTGGTAGGTCACGTAGGAATTACTGACCTGCAACTGGAAAACTTGAAATGGGTCATCGATCATTCACCCAGCGGTACGATTGAATCTGTACTTAGCTTCTGCCATTACTGCCTGTGTGATGATAAATTAGCAGACTTTCTGGACTATTTTGAATCCAAAGCAATCGGTGTGATTAATGCTTCTCCGCTTTCAATGGGATTGTTGAGTGAACGTGGTGTTCCTGTCTGGCATCCGGCTCCCCAACCATTGGTAGAAGCTTGCCGTAAAGCCATGGAACATTGCAAGGCAAAAAACTATCCGATAGAGAAACTGGCTATGCAATTCTCCGTCAGCAATCCCCGTATAGCAACGACTTTGTTTAGTACGACTAATCCGGAGAATGTGAAAAAGAACATCGCTTTCATCGAAGAACCTATTGATTGGGAACTCGTTCAGGAAGTGCAGGAGATTATCGGAGAACAGAAACGGGTAAGCTGGGCAAATTCATAAAACAGAATCATTTGTATGGACTATACAATTATTGATGCGCACGCTCATCTGTGGATAGAGCAGAACACGGTAGTAGATGGTTTACCCATTCGTTCTTTACAGAATGGACGTTCGGAATTTATGGGAGAGATTCGCCAGATGCTTCCTCCTTTCATGGTGAATGGGGTGAATGATGCGGAGACGTTTCTTTCGAATATGGATTATGCGCAGGTAGCTGCCGCAGTCATCACGCAAGAATTTATTGATGGAATTCAGAATGATTATCTGGCAACAGTAGAGGAACGTTTTCCCAATCGTTTTATTGTTTGCGGCATGTGTGAATTCCGTAAACCGGGATTTCTGAATCATGCCAAAGAACTTATTGACAATGGTTTTAAGGCAATCAAGATTCCGGCACAACGGTTATTACTGAAAGAAAGAAGAGTGATGCTGAACAGTGAAGAGATGATAGATATGTTCCATTATATGGAAGATAAGGACGTTCTGCTTTCTATTGATTTAGCCGACGGAGCCACACAGGTTCCTGAAATGGAGGAGATTATTCAGGAATGTCCGGATTTGCGGATAGCTATCGGACACTTCGGAATGGTGACACGGCCCGACTGGAAAGAGCAAATCCGTCTGGCACGTCATTCCAATGTGATGATTGAATCCGGTGGAATCACCTGGCTTTTCAATGACGAGTTTTATCCTTTTAAAGGAGCCATAAAAGCCATCTGTGAAGCGGCAGATCTGGTAGGAATGGAAAAACTGATGTGGGGCTCGGATTATCCGCGTACCATCACAGCGATCACCTACAAAATGTCTTATGATTTTGTGGTGAAGTCTTCTGAATTGACGGAAGAGGACAAAAGACTCTTTTTAGGAGAGAATGCCCGGAATTTCTATGGATTTACAGATCTCCCCGTGCTTCCTTACATTAAGAACATGTCCGAATGATTGAGAAAACAATCTTATCGTGAAACTATATTTATACCATGAAAAAGAATACATATACAATACCCTTAGCTTTGGTTTTCTGCCTTTTCTTCTTGTGGGCGATAAGCAGTAATCTGCTTCCTACGATGATCCGGCAATTAATGAAGACCTGTGAACTGAATACCTTTGAGGCTTCTTTTACAGAGACAGCCTATTGGCTTGCCTACTTTATTTTTCCTATTCCGATAGCTATGTTCATGAAACGATATAGTTATAAAGCGGGAATTATATTCGGACTTATCCTGGCTGCTATCGGAGGTCTGCTCTTTTTCCCTGCTGCCATGCTAAAAGAATATTGGGCTTACCTTTGCATCTTCTTTATCATTGCCACCGGAATGTGCTTTCTGGAGACGGCTGCCAATCCGTATGTAACAGTGCTGGGTGCCTCTGAAACGGCTCCCCGCCGATTGAACCTAGCGCAGTCTTTCAACGGACTCGGAGCCTTCATTGCTGCCATGTTCTTAAGCAAACTCATCCTTAGTGGGAACCATTACACACGGGAAACACTTCCTGTAGATTATCCGGGTGGTTGGCAAGCCTATATCCAACTGGAAACAGATGCCATGAAACTTCCTTATCTGATATTGGCCTTACTGCTCATTGCCATAGCCGTTGTATTTGTCTTTTCAAAGTTGCCGAAGATTGGAGATGAAACAACCTCTTCAGATGCAATGGTGACTGATGCTAAGAAAGAAAAACTGATAGACTTCGGAGTATTAAAACACTCGCATCTTCGTTGGGGAGTGATTGCCCAATTCTTTTATAATGGCGGGCAGACAGCCATCAATAGTCTTTTCCTGGTCTATTGCTGCACCTATGCAGGATTGCCGGAAGATACGGCTACCACTTTCTTCGGACTCTATATGCTGGCTTTTCTTTTGGGGCGTTGGATTGGTACAGGCTTGATGGTGAAATTCCGTCCTCAAGATATGCTGTTGCTCTATGCCCTGATGAATATCCTCCTGTGCGGAGTGGTGATGATATGGGGAGGAATGATCGGACTATATGCGATGCTGGCTATTTCGTTTTTTATGTCCATTATGTATCCCACTCAATTCTCATTGGCTTTAAAAGGACTTGGAAATCAGACGAAGAGCGGTTCGGCCTTTCTTGTAATGGCGATCGTTGGTAATGCCTGTCTCCCGCAGTTGACGGCTTATTTCATGCATGCTCATGAGCATATTTATTATGTGGCTTATTGCGTGCCGATGATTTGCTTTGTCTTCTGTGCCTACTATGGCTGGAAAGGTTATAAAGTAATCGATTAATAAAATTTTATCAAATACATATCAAATGAAAGCAGTTCAAATTATCAATCCCTCCGAAATGAAGGTGGTTGAACTGGAAAAACCGACCGTTGGAGCCGGTGAAGTATTAGTAAGAATCAAGTATGTTGGTTTTTGTGGTTCCGACTTGAACACATTCCTGGGTAAAAATCCGATGGTGAAATTGCCTGTGATACCGGGACACGAAGTAGGAGCAGTCATTGAGGAAATCGGCCCGGATGTTCCGGCGGGTTTTGAAAAAGGTATGAATGTGACCTTGAATCCGTATACCAACTGTGGAAAATGTGCTTCTTGTCGTAATGGCCGTGTTAATGCCTGCGAACATAATGAAACATTAGGCGTGCAACGCAATGGAGTGATGTGCGAATATGCTGTATTGCCTTGGACAAAGATTATTCCGGCAGGTAATATCTCTTCTCGTGACTGTGCCTTGATCGAACCGATGAGTGTCGGTTTTCATGCCGTATCTCGTGCACAAGTAATCGATAATGAATTTGTGATGGTGATTGGTTGTGGTATGATTGGTATTGGTGCCATTGTACGTGCTGCTTTGAGAGGTGCAACGGTAATCGCTGTTGACCTGGATGATGAAAAGCTGGAACTGGCGAAAAAGGTAGGCGCCTCTTATGTGATTAACTCCAAGACAGAAAATGTGCACGAACGGATGCAGGAGATTACAGAGGGATTGGGCGCTGATGTCGTGATTGAAGCTGTTGGTAGTCCGGTGACTTATGTAATGGCAGTAGATGAAGTCGGTTTCACAGGACGGGTGGTTTGTATCGGCTATGCTAAGAGTGAAGTTGCTTTTCAAACGAAACTCTTTGTTCAGAAAGAACTGGATATTCGTGGTTCCAGAAATGCCTTGCCGGCAGACTTCCGTGCAGTCATCAATTATATGAAAGAAGGAAATTGTCCGGTAGAAGAGTTGATTTCGAAAGTTGCCAAACCTGAAGGAGCTTTAGAAGCTATGCAGGAATGGGCGGCTAATCCGGGGAAGGTATTCCGTATTTTAGTTGAGTTTTAAGTAACTGTTTTGTCGGCTCTTATGATCAGATCAGGATTGCACGGAACAGGGATTTTTATTTGATCCGTGCAATCTGTATCTAAGAAGATGATCGATTGAGTTACTGCTGCAATCTACTCCATTAAGAACTGGCGTATTGAACAGTGGCGTATCCCTTCATAGCTATTTCCATTGAAGTTATCCTCTGTTATTACCATTTTAGGATAATTATCTTGTATTTTCAGTAGATTCCCGAATTCTCTTTCAGCGGTTTTTTCGCTGTCTATTTTTAAAGAAACTTGTATGTAGAGTTTTTCTCCGTTTTTTTCTCCGATGAAATCAATTTCCTTATCTCCATAATAACCAACCTTTACTTCATATCCTCTATATAAAAGATGATTATAAACCAGATTCTCTAATATTTTGGCTTTGTCTGTAATGCGATATCCAATAACAATATTGCGGATTCCCATATTTTCGAAATAGTATTTCTCTCCTATTTCAAAGACACGTTTACCTATTAAATCATATCTTTCTACCCGGTGAATAAGAAAAGCGTTGCTTAGGTATTCTGTATAATTTTGAATTTGATTCACAGAAACTGTCGCATGTTGTGATTTTAAATAATCACTGATATTTTTAGCCGAGAACAGATTTCCTATGTTTTCGGATAAGAACTGGATTAACTTCTCTAAAAATAATGTGTTTCGTAGTTTATACCGACTGACTACATCACGAAAAACAATCGTAGAGTATATGCTTTTTAGATATTCATTTACTGTTTCGTCTTCGAGAGGAAGGTTCAACAAGTAAGGAAGCCCACCATAACGACTATATAGTTCATAGCTTTTTTCATTGTCAGTTAATCCATGAAATTCGAGGAATTCCAAATAAGAGAGACTGTATATTTTGAATTCAATATATCTGCCGCTTAAATAAGTTGCAAGTTCTCCTGAAAGCATATTGGCATTGCTACCGGTAATGTATATATCGTTATCTTCATTGAGGAGAAGAGAACGAATCACTTTCTCAAATCCCGGAATGTCCTGTATTTCGTCGATAAATATATAGTTCTTGTCTTTCTTCTGACTTTGAGAAATGATGTAGGAATGTAAATCTTGGGCTGTTTGTAATGAACTGAATTCAAAGTCTTCCAGATTGATGTAAATGATATTGGCATTTGGCTCTTCACCTAAAATTTCTTCAATAAGTTGATAAAGGAGAAAGCTTTTGCCTACACGTCTCTGACCTGTCAGTACCTTAGCTACAGATTTCCGCATGAAAGGTTTTATCCGTTCGATGTAGCCTTTTCTTTTTTTGAGAATTCTAGGAAAGTCCATTTTATTATAGGTTTTATTTGTATTTAAAACTTTTGCTAAGATAAGGAAAAGTTTTAAGTATACTTCAAACTTTTATTGGAAATCGGGAAAGTTTTAAGTCTATTTTAGTTCTGTTGAAATGTAATATCAGGAAATCTTGGTTTTTCTATGCATATATGTAACACGAATACAAGTCTTTGATACATGATTATATATACTATTGGCTGAAATCCGTTAACTTTGCGTTGAAACAAGATAACCTACTAATATGTAATAACATGAATACAGGACTAAAATTTGCGCTTGGAGTATGCAGTCTCTCTTTACTTTTTTCTTGCGCTCAAAAATTACCTTATCAAGACACTTCTTTAACGGCTGAACAACGGGCGGAAGATTTATTGCCCCGATTGACTCTGGAAGAGAAAGTTGCACTCATGCAGAATGCCTCACCCGCTATTCCGCGTCTGGGAATCAAAGAGTATGACTGGTGGAATGAAGCGTTACACGGAGTCGGACGCGCAGGGTTGGCCACAGTTTTTCCCCAGGCTATCGGTATGGGGGCTTCTTTTAATGATTCGTTATTGTATGAAGTATTTGATGCTGTATCCGACGAGGCTCGTGTGAAATCCCGTATTTTCAGTGAAAACGGTGTTTTAAAACGCTATCAGGGACTGACATTCTGGACGCCGAATGTAAATATATTCCGTGATCCTCGTTGGGGACGTGGACAGGAGACTTATGGTGAAGACCCTTATCTGACGGGACAACTGGGGATGGCCGTTGTTCGTGGTTTGCAGGGACCGGAGGATAGTAAATACGACAAACTGCATGCTTGTGCCAAACACTTCGCAGTCCATTCCGGACCGGAGTGGAACCGCCACAGTTTTGATGCGGAGAATATTGCTCCCCGTGATTTATGGGAGACTTACCTACCGGCTTTCAAAGACTTGGTGCAGAAGGCGGATGTAAAAGAGGTGATGTGTGCCTACAATCGTTTTGAGGGAGAGCCTTGTTGTGGAAGCAACCGTCTGTTAATGCAGATTTTACGTGATGAGTGGGGATATAAAGGGATTGTTGTTTCCGATTGCGGTGCAATTTCCGATTTTTACAGGCCGGAAACACATGGAACTCATCCAGACAAGGAACACGCTTCTGCCGGGGCTGTATTATCAGGAACAGACCTGGAATGTGGTGGTGAATATGGCTCGTTGGCAGATGCTGTGAAAGCCGGATTGATTGATGAAAAGCTGATTGATGTTTCGCTGAAACGTTTGTTGACTGCACGTTTTGAGTTGGGAGAGATGGATGAACAACCTGCCTGGGCGGAGATTCCTGCTTCTACTCTTAATAGTAAGGAACATCAGGATTTAGCCCTGCGTATGGCGCGTGAGTCATTGGTGCTTTTGCAGAATAAAAACAATATTCTTCCTTTGAATACTGGTCTGAAAGTGGCTGTTATGGGACCAAATGCCAACGATTCTGTGATGCAGTGGGGAAACTATAATGGTATACCGGGACATACAGTTACTTTACTGGAAGCTGTCCGTTCCAAATTACCCGAAGGACAAGTGATGTATGAGCCCGGTTGTGACCGCACGAGTAGAGAAGCACTGCAAAGTCTGTTTAGTGAATGTAGTATAAATGGTAAGCCCGGCTTCTTGGCAGAATATTGGAATAATCGGACTCGTGAAGGAGAAGTGGTTGCCACTGACCAGATTTCTACTCCATTCCATTTTGCTACAACAGGGGCTACTACATTTGCTCCCGGTGTAGAAATAACAGATTTCTCGGCTCGTTATGAATCTGTTTTTCGTCCTTCACAGTCCGGTGATGTTGCTTTCCGTTTCCAGTTGGATGGTGAAGTAACTCTGATGGTTGATGGTGAACAAGTAGCTCAAAAAGTATATGTCAAGAATCCGACGAATCTCTATACGTTACAGGCGAAAGCTGGAAAGGAGTATCATATTGAGATTCTGTTTAAGCAACGGAATGAGAGAGCTACATTAGACTTTGATTTGGGTAAACAAGTCGAAATTAATTTGAATTTGGCAGTAGAGAAAGTGAAGGATGCTGATGTCGTTCTTTTTGCCGGCGGAATTTCTCCCAGTCTGGAGGGTGAGGAAATGCCGGTGGAAGTGTCCGGATTTAAAGGGGGCGACCGTACGGATATTGAACTTCCTGCTGTTCAGCGCGACTTGCTGAGGACCTTGAAGAAAGCTGGAAAGAAAGTAGTCTTTATCAATTATTCCGGTTCAGCCATCGGATTAGTGCCGGAATCAAATACTTGTGAGGCAATTTTGCAGGCGTGGTATCCGGGTCAGGCAGGTGGTACGGCTATTGTAGATGTACTGTTTGGAGATTATAACCCGGCAGGACGTTTACCAGTCACTTTCTATAAGGATGCCGGTCAGTTGCCGGACTTCGAAGATTATTCCATGAAGGGACGTACTTATCGATATATGCAACAGCAACCACTTTACCCATTCGGGTATGGGCTGAGTTATACAACGTTTATTTATGGTGAGGCTAATCTGGGTAAGAATACGATTGGAAAAGGAGAAACAGCTATGTTAACTGTTCCGGTAAGTAATGTAGGGCAGCGGGACGGAGATGAAGTGGTTCAGGTTTATCTGCGATCTCCGGCAGATAAAGACGGCCCCCGTTATACCCTGCGTGCTTTCAAACGTGTCCATATTCCTGCCGGGCAAACAAAATCAGTAACTATTCCTCTTACACATGAGAGTTTCGAATGGTTTGATGAGGCGACTAATACAATGCATCCAGTGGCAGGTACTTATGAATTGCTGTATGGAGGCTCTTCCGATAAAAATAAATTGAAAGCGATAGTGATGAACGTGCAATAATCATACTTCCTGATTTTATCCAGTATATTGGAACTATCTACCTTCTACAACCAATATAAATTGAGCGCTGAATTCAAATTTAAATTCAGCGCCCTGCAAACGATTTTTCATTTTCATTTCTCATATTCTCATCATTTTATATAATATATAGATTATCAGGGAGATGCATTATGAGAAATACTTTCTAGAAATTCATTTCTCATACTTTTCTCTTATTTTAGTCCCGAAATCCTTTTATTCTCATCCTATTCTAGGGCATATCAAGGTATTTCTCATACTAAATGTTCTACTTCGCTTCTCTATCCAATGAGAAATATAGGAATACTGTACGCAAACCATTAATAGAAAAGTTTCTCTTCATTACCGACAAACATGTTTTTAGTTACCGGTAAAGTTGTTTTGCGCCTATTATAAACTATAAACGCAAGTTTTGTTTTTATAAATGAAGCTTGCATTTTTATAATTGCAAGTTCTGATTTTATAATCAAAGCTTGCAATTATAGATTGTAATTAGGGAAGAGTAAGTTTGTATACTGATCTACAGAAGTTTCCCCTTAATAGTGAACAAGTTTATTATTAATAGATTAGATTCTTTCTATTAATACTTATCGTGAAATCTTCTCATTCCATGGACAACTGTCCCTAGTTGTCTTTTCAATGTAACATTTCTCTTACCATTTTATGGATTTAAATGCTTGTGTAACACCAAGAAAGAAGAATGTTACATGTCTGTGATAAATGTAACCTCTATATAGAAGCCTGTATCGTGATTATTCAGATACGATGAAATCAAATCAATACATTTGCCATCACTACTATGGAACAGGAAATTATAGAAAATAAAAAGTGATAATATGAGAACATTAAAATTGATTTTGTCGGGCTGTCAATCCGTGGGCCTTGTCGTATTTATTATGCTGTTTTTTAATATGGAGGTGAGTGGCAAGGGTAAAATAACGAAAAATGCTCCTGTCTTTACGCAATTTATTTATCAGGGGGAGGATGCTATTTATCAAAACAATCCTTTAAAGCCGGGTGAGTTCTATAATCCTATTTTGCAGGGTTGCTATCCCGATCCGAGTATAACGCGGAAAGGGAATGATTATTATTTGGTGTGCTCATCTTTTGCCATGTTTCCCGGGGTACCTATTTTCCATTCTAATGATCTGGTCAACTGGAAACAAATCGGTCATGTGCTGGACAGAACGTCACAATTAAAGGTTGAAGATTGTGGTATTAGTGCTGGTGTATATGCTCCTGCTATAAGATATAATCCCAATAATGATACGTTTTATATGATAACCACTCAATTTTCCGGTGGCTTTGGAAATATGGTGGTAAAGACAAAGAATCCGGAGAATGGTTGGAGTGATCCGGTCAAACTTCAATTTGAAGGCATTGATCCTTCTCTTTTCTTTGATGATAATGGCAAGGCATACGTGGTGCATAATGATGCTCCTGCTAAAGCAAATGAATGTTACTCAGGACACCGTGTCATAAAAATATGGGATTATGATGTGGAGAATGATAAAGTGGTTCCGGGATCGGACCGGATCATTGTCAATGGTGGCGTCAATATAGAAGAAAAGCCAATATGGATTGAAGCTCCTCATATCTATAAGAAAGATGGACGTTACTATTTGATGTGTGCGGAAGGTGGAACCGGAGGCTGGCATAGTGAAGTGATTTTTGTAAGTGATTATCCGAAAGGACCTTATCTTCCGGCAAGTAACAATCCGATTCTCACCCAGCGTTATTTTCCTGCAAACCGGGTGAATAAAGTAGACTGGGCTGGTCATGCAGACTTAGTGGAGGGACCGGATGGAAAATATTATGGTGTATTTTTGGGGATACGTCCCAATGAGAAGAATAGAGTGAATACCGGACGTGAAACTTTTATTCTTTCGGTGGACTGGAGCGGAACATTTCCTGTTTTTGAGAATGGGCTTATTCCTATGAAACCTACATTGAAGATGCCTTCAGGAGTAGAGAACCAAACAGGGCAAAATGGTTATTTGCCTAGTGGTAACTTTGTCTTTAAGGATGATTTCTCCGATAAGACATTGGATTTTAGATGGATCGGTCTTAGAGGTCCTCGTGAGGAATTCGTGGATATCACCGGTAAAGGTTTGCGAATCATTCCTTTTACCACAAATATCAATGAAGTGAAACCTACTTCTACCTTGTTCTACCGCCAGCAGCATAATCAATTTACAGCGGCAGCGACAATGGAGTACAAACCGAAAAATGAGAAAGATTTTGCCGGTGTAACATGTTATCAGAATGAAAAATATCACTACGTTTTCGGTATTACTAAAAAAGAAAAAGACTATTATCTGATACTGCAAAGAACCGAAAAAGGGCAAACAAGTGTTCTAGGCGAGGTGAAGATAGAGATAGAGAAACCTGTGACACTGCAAGTAACAGCCAATGGAGATGATTATCGTTTTAATTATTCGACTGATGGCAAAAGTTTTATAAATTTAGGAGGAACCGTTTCCGGTGATATTCTTTCTACTAATGTGGCTGGTGGCTTTACAGGTGCAATGATCGGCCTGTATGCAACATCTGTTGGTAATTAATTAGAAACCTTATCATTCTGTAATTATGAAAATACATCCTTTGAAGAATCTAAAAAATAGAAATATGATGAAATTTTTTATAGCAATGGCTATGTTATTGGTTAGTAGCGTTGCGAGTGCAGAAGATAAACAGATAGCAAGTCCTGATGGGAAGCTGGTGGTAACAGTTTCGGATAGAGATGGGAGACCCTCTTATTCTGTCAGTTATGACAATGTTCTCTTTTTAGAGCCATCTCCATTGGGGATTGTTGCAAATATCGGAGATTTTTCATCGGGGATGTCGCTAGAGAAAAATGTTTCAATAAACGAAATAGATGAAACCTATGAGCTACCTTCTATTAAACAGAGCAAGGTTCATTATGTGGCGAATGAAGCTGTATTTTTGTTTACACAACAAGGGAAAACAGTTTATGATGTTATATTCCGCATAAGTAATAATGATGTTGCTTTTAAATATAAGATGTATCCGCAAGGTGAGACACTAAATTGCGTGATTAGGAAGGAAGCCACAGGATTTGCGTTTCCTGACGGAACCACCACTTTCCTTTGTCCGCAAAGTAAACCGATGGGGGGATTTGCCCGTACTTCTCCAAGTTATGAGACGTCTTATACAGCAGATGATGTCGCAGGGAAAAATGGCTGGGGAGAAGGATATACATTTCCCTGTCTGTTCCGTAATGGAGATAACGGTTGGGTGCTTGTTTCCGAAACGGGAGTAAATGGCGGATATTGTGCGAGCCGTCTGTTGGGACAAAAAGGAGGAGTATATACCATTGGATTTCCGCAAGAAGGTGAAGCGAATGGGAATGGTACGGTTTCTCCGGGGATAGCATTACCGGGCGAGACGCCTTGGCGTACTATTACTTTAGGTAAGACTTTGGCTCCCATAGTGGAGACGACCGTTCCTTTTGATGTTGTAAAACCGCTTTATCCGGCAAAAGGAGAGTATACGTATGGCCGGGGTTCATGGAGCTGGATTATCGGTATGGATGGAAGTACTAATTACAAAGAGCAACTCCGGTATATTGATTTCTCGGCAGCGATGGGGTATCAATCTGTGTTGGTCGATGCCTTGTGGGATAAACAAATTGGGCGTGATAAAATTGAAGAATTGGCTAAATATGGGAAGGACAAAGGGGTAGCTCTTTATTTGTGGTATAATTCGAATGGGTATTGGAATGATGCTCCGCAAACTCCGAGAGGTATTATGGATAATGCGATAGCCAGACGTAAGGAGATGAAATGGATGCAAAGCATTGGTATCCGCGGAATAAAAGTTGACTTTTTCGGAGGTGACAAGCAAATGACTATGCAGTTGTATGAGGATATCTTGGCGGATGCAAACGAGTACGGCCTTCTGGTTATTTTTCATGGATGTACTTTGCCTCGTGGTTGGGAACATATGTTTCCTAACTACGCATCGAGTGAAGCTGTGTTGGCTAGTGAAAATCTTCATTTCTCTCAAGGTAGCTGTGATCATGAGGCTTTTAATGCCACCCTGCATCCGTTTATCCGTAACACGGTAGGTAGCATGGATTTCGGAGGTAGTGCATTGAACAAATATTACAATGCGGATAATGCTCCACGAGGAAGTCGACGGGTGACATCAGATGTCTTTGCATTGGCTACGGCGGTTTTATTTCAAAGTCCGGTACAACATTTCGCTTTGGCACCGAATAATCTGACTGATGCTCCTGCGTGGGCAATTGATTTTATGAAAGAGGTCCCAACGACTTGGGATGAGGTACGTTTCATTGATGGTTATCCTGGCAAATACGTTATTCTTGCCCGTCGTCATGGAGACAAATGGTATATTGCCGGAGTAAATGCGCAGAAGGAAACACTGAAACTTAAAATTAATTTGCCGATGTTCTCCAATGGAGAAAAGGTGAGACTGTATGGTGATGATAAGGCATTGCAGGGTAGCGTAAAACAAATAGAAATAGGTAAGAAACAAGAATTGCAATTGGCCATTCCTTGCAATGGTGGAATATTAATAACCCAATAACTTTAAACTGATAGAATATGAAAAACTTGAATTTTTGGGGTGTATCACTCCTGTTGGTTATGATGGCTGTTTCGGGAACGGCACAAAATCCTATTATCCAGACAAAATATACCGCTGATCCGGCTCCAATGGTATATAATGATACCGTTTTTCTTTATACCACTCATGATGAGGATGATGCCGAAGGTTTCAAAATGCTGGACTGGCTGCTTTATACTTCTACAGACATGGTAAACTGGACGGATCATGGTGCAGTCGCTTCCTTGAAGAGTTTCAATTGGGTGAAGCGTGATAACGGTGCCTGGGCAGAGCAAGTCATCGAACGTAATGGTAAATTTTATATGTATTGCCCGATTCACGGTAATGGTATCGGCGTATTGGTATCCGACTCTCCTTACGGTCCTTTCAAAGACCCTTTGAATAAACCGTTAGTATGGCAAAAAGAGCATTGGGATGATATCGACCCTACCGTATTTATTGATGATGACGGGCAAGCCTATATGTATTGGGGCAATCCAAATGTCTATTACGTGAAACTGAATGAGGATATGGTTTCTTATTCGGGAGAAATCGTAAAACTGGCTGATAAGCCGGAACATTATCAGGAAGGACCTTGGACGTATAAGCGGAACGGACATTATTATATGGCTTTTGCTTCAACTTGTTGCCCGGAAGGTATTGGCTATGCCATGAGTGACAAGGCTACCGGTCCATGGGTTACAGAAGGATATATCATGCGTCCTACGGAAAGAACCAGAGGCAATCACCCCGGAATTATTGATTATAAGGGGGACTCGTATGTGTTTGGCCTAAATTATGATTTGCTTCATCTGGAGACTTTCGATCATAAAGAGCGGCGTTCGGTATCTGTTGCAAAAATGCATTATAATCCGGATGGGACAATTCAGGAAGTCCCCTATTGGCGGGATACAAAACTGGAGCAAATCGGGACCTTTAATCCTTATCGCAGAGTGGAGGCTGAAACGATGGCTTGGGGGGATGGGTTGAAGACCGGGAATTTAGAGAATGGAGGTTTATATGTGACAGATATTGACAATGATGAATACTTGTGTGTGCGAGGTGTTGATTTTGGAGCAAAAGGGGCGAAGAAGTTTAGTGTCAGCGCTGCCTGCATTGAAAAAGGAGGAAATATTGAGATTCGTTTGGACGGTGTTGACGGACAGATAGTTGGTAATATCAGCATATCTTCTACAGGAGGAATGGATATCTATAAACTGATGTCATGCAAGATAAAGAATGCCAAAAGGGTGCATGATCTTTATTTTTGTTTTAAGGGAGAGAAAGGGAAGAAACTTTTCAATTTGGATTATTGGGAATTTAAATAGTTCCAATACACAGCAATTGTTTTTTAATTTTATATATCAAGAATATGGTCATGAGAAAACTGTTTGTTTTGTTTTTGTTACTACTATCCGGGATAATGGGATATGCAAGTGATACATTTCGTAATCCGGTTATTTATGCGGACGTTCCTGATATGTCTGTGATTAGGGTAGGTGATGATTTTTATATGATCAGTACTACAATGCATCTGATGCCCGGAGCGCCTGTCATGAAATCAAAAGATCTTGTAAATTGGGAAATTGTAGGTTATGTATTTGATAAACTGACGGATACTCCGAATTATGACCTGAAAGACGGTACTGTCTATGGACGGGGACAATGGGCGTCATCGATTCGTTATCATAATGGTAAGTTTTATGTATTCTTTTCCCCTAATGACAAGCCGCACAAAGGATATATTTATTCGACAACTGACCCGGGCGGTAAGTGGGAGTTGGTATCTCGTACACCGCATTTTCATGATGCATCTCTTTTCTTCGATGATGATGGTAAAGTGTATATTTTTTACGGGACAGGCTCTCTTGTTGAACTAAAGAGTGATCTTTCAGGAGTGCAACCCAATGGTGTCAATATGAAAATCTTCGAACGTGACGAGACGGAGAATGGACTGTTGGAGGGAAGCCAGATGATAAAACATAATGGAAAGTATTATTTGTTGATGATTTCATGGCCGAGAAATGGCATCCGCAGAGAGGTATGTTATCGTGCTGATAATATAACCGGGCCATATAAAAAGAACGTGATTTTAGAAGATGCTTTTGATACGTATGGAGGAGTGGGACAAGGGAATATTGTTGATACACCGGACGGTCGTTGGTATGGCATGATATTTCAAGACCGTAACGGAGTGGGACGTGTTCCTACCTTGATGCCATGTCGTTGGGTAGACGGTTGGCCGATGCTGGGGGATGAAAATGGACATGTACCTTTGGTGATGGAGAAGCCGATTCAAGGCTATCCGGAAATCCCTTTGGTGGTAAGTGATGATTTTGATGTCTCCAAGTTAAAGCTTAACTGGCAGTGGAACCATAATCCGATGAACGATTTCTGGTCCTTGAGTGAACGTCCCGGTTACTTGCGGCTTAAGACGGATCGGATAGTCGATAATTTGTATGCTGCTCCCAATACCATCACACAGCGTATGGAAGGACCTGCGTGTAGTGGAACTATTTCTATGGATATATCCCACATGAAAGATGGGGATGTCGCCGGATTTAGTGCATTTAACGGGGATTCGGGGTTATTGTCTATAATAATGGATGGAAATAAGAAATATCTCACAATGAGTACGAATGTTGTAGAATTGAATGATTCTGACAAAGCGATTCTGAAAGTTGACGCTGTTGAGGAAGAGCGGATAGGCTTGGATCAGAATATGATTTATCTGCGTATTGACTGTGATTTTAGTCAGCATCGTGATTTGGCTACTTTCTATTATAGTTTGGATAATCGCAAATGGATAAAGGTCGGACAGGATTTCAAAATGAAGTTTGATTTTACCAAGTTTTTTATGGGAACAAAGTTTGCCATATTCAATTATGCTACGAAAACGAAAGGTGGATATGTGGATATTGATTTCTTTCATTATAAAAAAAGTAGAAATGTAATACATTGATAATCAGTGTGATTGTTTTACTGTGCTACAAGGGAAAAGATAGATGTAACATTGAAAATGAAGATGTTATTTTGGAAAAGAAGCCCGTAACATAATTATGTCTGTAGTTTTATGAGCTGGGATATCTTTGCAGAAAAGATCAGTAATTCATATTTGATTATAAAGAAAATAAGAAGTATTATGAAGAATACACAGGTTATGCAATCAATGTCAATCGTTTGGCTCTCCATATTTATGTTAGGGATAACAATGATGTCATGTAACTCAAAGAAAGAACAACAATTACCGACTATTGGAAAATCTGTGGCTCTCTTTGATTATTTTTCCTATAAAGGAAATGATGATTTTTATATTTCCAATCCTCTGTCAGGTGAAGATTATTTTTATAATCCTATTTTGCCGGGATGGTATTCCGATCCTAGTGTTTGCACAAATGGAGAAGGTGATTATTTCCTGATAACATCTACATTCACCTATTTTCCCGGTGTTCCTATTTTTCACAGCAAGGATTTGGTGAATTGGAAACAGATAGGACATGTGTTGAATCGTGCTTCGCAATTAGTGAAGATGGAAGGACAGAAAGTGAGTGGCGGTATTTTTGCTCCGGCTATTTCTTATAATCCGTATAACAAGACATATTATATGGTAACAACCAATGTCGGAGCCGGGAATTTCTTTGTTAAGACGCAAGACCCGTTTGGTGAATGGTCGGAACCCGTCATGTTGCCGGAGGTCGGAGGTATTGATCCTTCTTTCTTTTTTGATGAAGATGGTAAGGCATATATTGTTAATAATGATGAGGCTCCGGATAATAAACCTGAATATAGCGGACACCGTACTATACGCATACAAGAGTTTGATGTGAAGGCGGATAAGACGATCGGTCCCCGTAAAATTCTTGTAAACAAAGGAGCTCAACCGGCAGATAAACCAATTTGGATAGAAGGCCCTCATTTATATAAAATAAATGGAAAGTATTTCTTGATGTCCGCCGAAGGTGGAACGGGGAACTGGCATTCGGAAGTGATTTTCCGTGGTGATTCTCCGATGGGTAAATTTCTTCCATGGAAAAACAATCCGATTCTGACGCAAAGACATTTGAATTCTGACCGTCCTAATTCGGTAACCTGTGCTGGTCATGCAGACTTGATTCAAACAAAAGAGGGAGATTGGTGGGCTGTTTTTCTGGCTTGTCGTCCTATTAATAATCAGTTTGAGAATTTGGGACGTGAAACATTTATGATGCCGGTGAAATGGAGTGAAGACGGATTTCCGTACATGACACAAGGCGATGATTTAGTACCTATGATTGTAAAACGTGAAGGTGCGAAACGCGATACGACAGTTACTTATGGTAATTTCGAGTTAATAGAGAACTTTGATTCTCCTGTACTTGATATGCCATGGATGACTTTAAGAACTTCTGCATCCGATCTATATTCTTTGTCGGAAACACCCGGATATTTGACCTTGAAGTGTGCAGATATTAGCGCTACGGAGAAGAAGACTCCGGCATTTGTCTGCCGTCGGTTGCAACATCATAAATTTGAATGTGCTACCCGTATGTTGTTCAATCCTTCTGACGACAAGGAAATGGCAGGAATGCTGTTGTTTAAAGATGAGACGCATCAATATTTCTTCTGCTTGAATAAAGTGGGTGAGAATAAAAATATTTCTCTGAAACAAATTGGTGAAAAGGAACAGACATTGGCTTCAGATGAAATAGACGCAAATACAAATGAAGTATATTTGAAATTAGTATCTCAAGGAATTGGTTACGATTTCTATTATTCTATTGATGGTGAAAAAAGCTGGAAACTGCTTTGTAAAGATGTAGATTCCAGTTATCTCTCTACTACAACGGCTGGTGGATTTACTGGTACTACAATCGGATTATACGCTACTTGCAAATAATTATTTTTTTATATAAATCTAATACTAGTAACTATGGGTAGTATTTATAATGATGGCTAGTGCAATTAAAAATGAATGATGATTAGAAAACAATGTAGTTAATTAACATCTTAAACTAATGGTAATGAAAAATGTAACGAAGAAAATTCAAAAGATTCCTTACTTGTTTCTCCTTATGTTGTTTAGTTTTGTAACAGCACAAGCACAAAAAGAAATGACGGTGAGGGGAACAGTTCTTGACAGTAATGGTGAGACGATTATTGGGGCCTCAGTAGTTTTAAAGGGTAATAATTCAATAGGTACGATTTCAGATATAGATGGAAATTTTGTATTGACCGTACCCAATGAGAAGTCTACCCTTATTGTTTCGTATGTAGGAATGAAGCCACAGGAAGTAAAAGTGGTTTCCAAAGGTCTTATTAAAGTGGTGTTGGAAGATGATACTAAACAACTGGAAGAAGTCGTAGTTGTAGGTTACGGACAACAGAAGAAAGCGAGTGTGGTAGGTGCTATCACGCAGACCACTGGAAAAGTATTGGAACGGGCGGCTGGCATTTCTGATATTGGTGCGGCGTTAACCGGTAACCTGCCGGGGGTTATAACGACTCAAAGCTCCGGTATGCCGGGTGAGGAAGAACCGAAAATCACAATACGTGGGACTAGTTCATGGAATAATAGTGACCCGTTGGTACTGGTGGATGGCATAGAACGTCCGATGAGCAGTGTGGATATTGCTTCTGTACAATCTATTTCTGTCTTGAAGGATGCTTCTGCAACTGCTGTTTATGGTGTGAAAGGTGCAAATGGTGTCATTTTAGTAACGACCAAACGCGGAACTGAGGGAGCTGCCCAAATAAACATTGCAGCCAATGCCACGATGAAGATACCTTCTAAACTTCCTAACAAGTTGGATTCTTATGATGCTTTGATGGCGCGTAATATGGCTATTGAGCATGAGTTGAGCTTGTATCCGGATTCATGGTCGTACATAAAGCCGCAGGCAATAATTAATAAGTATCGTAATCCGGCAAATTTGGAAGAAGCGGAACGTTATCCGAATGTGGACTGGCAGGATGTATTGTTCAAAGACTATGCGATGTCCTACAATGCAAATGTGAATGTCAGCGGTGGTACTCGATTTGTAAAATATTTCGCTTCTGTCGATTATGTGCATGAGGGAGACTTGTTCGATGTATTTGATAATGGGCGTGATTATAATTCCGGTTATGGGTATGACAGAATTAATGTACGTAGTAATCTGGATTTCCAGATAACCAAGAGTACTGTTTTTAAGGTTAATGTAGCAGGCTCTAATGGATACAAGAAAACTCCTTATAATAATTCCAATTATGATAGTTCGGCCGACTGGTCGATTGCCCAGCAGTGGGCGGGGGCGTATAATATTGCTCCGGATGTATTCCTTCCGAAATATTCGGATGGTTCGTGGGGATATTATCCGAATATCTCGAATGTTACCAACTCTGCAGAAAATGTGTCATTGGGAGGTACGATGACTACCACTACTACACAGATAACAACTGACTTTGCATTGGAGCAGGATTTGAGCTTTATAACGAAAGGATTGAGTGCAAGAGCTATGGTTTCTTGGGATAATACTTTTGTAGAATGGAAGCGCGGTATCAATGACCTATATAACGACGCACAACATAAATGGATTAATCCGGATACAGGTGAGGTCAGTTATAAAAAGTCGTATGACAACAATACTGGTTTTGATTTTATGCAGGGTGTAATGTGGAATACGGAAGGTGGTGAAGTCAAGAATTGGGCGACACAGCGTAATCTTAATTATCAGGCACAATTAAATTGGGCCCGTAGTTTTGGAAAGCATAATGTTACCCTTATGGGATTGTTCAGTCGTCAGGAAACGGCTACAGGAAGTGAAATTCCTCACTATCGTGAAGACTGGGCATTCCGTACTACTTATAATTGGTCGGATCGGTATTTTATTGAATATAATGGTGCTTATAATGGTTCCGAGAAGTTCAGCAAAGAAAATCGTTTTGCGTTTTTTAATTCCGGTGCTATCGGATGGATGGTTAGTGAAGAACCGTTTATGAAATTCTTGAAAGAACGCAGAATTTTGGATATGTTGAAAATTCGTGCTTCTTACGGTGAAATTGGTGATGATAATGTAAAAACACGTTGGTTGTATATGAACCAATGGGCTTACGGCGGAACCTCGTCTTTGGATGTAGATCGTGGTGAAAGCCCATATACTTGGTATCGTGAATCAGCAGTAGGTAATTCTGATGTGCATTGGGAGAAAGTAAAGAAATTGAATTTTGGTATTGATTACTCGTTTTTGGATGGCTTGTTTGCAGGTAGCGTGGAAGTCTTTCGTGATAAACGTACTGATATTCTGGTGGGTGGAAGCGATCGGGCTATTCCTTCTTATTTTGGTACTACAGCAGTTACCGCTAACTTAGGTAAGGTTAGAACCAAAGGTTATGAGTTGGAACTTCGTATCAACAAGACATTTTCCAATAGGATGCGCGTTTGGGCTAATATGAGCATGACCCATGCGGAAAATAAGATACTTGAAAAAGACGATGCTCCATTGTTGGCTGGGTATCAAAAGGTGGCTGGTTATGCCATTGGTCAGAATAAGGCATATATTGATAATGGATATTTGAATTCTTATGACGATGTGATTGGTAGCCCGCAGCATGATACAAACAATTCACAACGTCTTCCCGGAGACTATTATATCGTCGATTTCAATGGTGATGGCGTAGTCGACAGCAAGGACCAAGCTCCTTACGGTTACTCTGATACTCCACAGAACACATATAATGCTACTCTTGGCTTTGAGTGGAAGGGATTCAGCGCTTTTGTACAGTTCTATGGTGTAAATAATGTGACTCGTGTCGTTCAGTTGACCAGTTTCGGCAGTCAGATGAATACGGTGTACGACCAGGGTAGTTGGTGGTCTGAGGCTGGCGATGCGGCCGATGTTGTAACTCCGCGCTGGTTGTCAAAGGTGAGCGGTTACAGTAATGGTACGCAATACTATTATGACGGTTCTTACATTCGTCTGAAAAATGCAGAGATAGCCTATACCTTTACAGATGGATGGGTGCGAAAACTCGGGGTGAAAAATTTGAAGATTTACTTAAATGGAAACAACTTATGGGTATGGTCTAAGATGCCGGACGACCGTGAATCGAATTATGCAGGTTCGGGCAATCAAGGGGCGTATCCTACGGTGAAACGTTTCAACTTAGGTGTTAAATTTACATTATAATCAAAGTACTATGAGAAAAATATATAGAACTCTTTTATGCGGTAGCTTATTGCTCTTCTCGTTGGGATTTTCATCTTGTGAGGACTATCTGGACAAGGAAGCTGACTCTACCGTGTCTGAAGAAGAAGCATTTAAGAACTTTAGGAATTTTCAGGGGTTTATCGAGGAAATATACAACTGTATTCCTGATAAGGAGAAGAACAATTATACTACTTCCTGGAACTGGGGAGATGATGAAATATTCAACCCGGAAGGTGACAGCCACATGACGCATCAGGTCGATTTGGGTAACTTCCGTGCATGGTCTACCAATAATCAATGCTGGCTCTATCGTACCGGCAGTGATCCTACGGCTACTTATCATCCGAACAGTGACGGCAATGCTAAGTTTAAACATTCACTGTGGCCACATGCATGGTATTGTATACGTAAGGCTAACATTGGCATCGCTAATCTAGAAAGGTTAACGGAAGCTACGGATGAGGAGAAAAACCTGATTGCCGGTCAACTTTATTTTTTCCGTGCATGGTGGCACTTTGAAATGATGCAATATTTTGGCGGATTGCCCTATATTGATACAGTCTTATCTGCTACAGAGAAAATGTCTTTGCCACGTCTGAGTTATCAGGAATGTGCGGATAAAGCGGCAGCCGATTTCCGTATGGCAGCGGATTTGCTTCCTATTAATTGGGATAACACAACTGTTGGCAAACAAACCGCGGGTAAGAATGATTTGCGTATCAACAAGATTATGGCATTAGGCTATCTGGGCAAGAATTATCTTTGGGCTGCCAGTCCTTTGATGGAGCATGGTGCGCAGCTAGGTGGAAGCAATACTTACAATTACAATACAGAATATGCAAAAAAAGCTGCAGAGGCATTCGGAGAGTTACTGACACTTGTCGAAAGCGGGCAGACGCAATATGCATTGGCGCAGTTTGATTATAGTGATATTTACAATCATACCAAATCGGCATCTGCTTCTGATAGTTATTCTGAAATATTCTATACTACTGGTCAGAACTGGAAAATGCCGGGTACTACAGAAGCTATTTTCCGTGGTCCGTCCGAAGACTTCAACGGTAGTAACTGGAATATGACCAAATTGTGGGGACCTAAAATTTATGGTTTGGTTGAACATGATAATATCATTCACCAGCCTACCGCCAACTATGTGAATTTGTATGGTATGGAGAACGGTTTGCCATTGAGTGAAGATGAAACAAAATCCGGTTTTAGAAAGAATTTTCCATTTAGAAATCGTGATGCCCGTTTTTATCATGACATAGTTTTTGACGGATTCCATTATGTCAATGCAGCTATTCCTGAAGCAGACAAGGAATTCTTGCGCTATTGCACCCTGTATACGGGTGGAGCTATGAGAGCCGTGGCCAATGCCAGCCGTACCGGCTATTTCATCCAGAAATTAGTACCGCATCAGGCTAATAAATATGATGGGCTCTATAATTGGTCAGGTAACCTGCATACATACTTACCTTACATGCGTTTGGCGGATATTTATCTGATGTACGCTGAGGCTTGTGCGGCAGTAGATGGTGCTGCAGGTAAATCTACGAATTTTGGTAAAACGGCCGAAGATGCGATCAATACTTTGCGTAAACGTGCGGGAGTAGGCCCTGTTGGTGGAGGAGAGCCGGGTGATGAAAAAGGTACTCTTTGTCCGGAATATATTTCCAATTCCCGGAAATTTATGGATGAAGTTCGTCGTGAACGTGCTGTCGAGTTGTCTTTCGAAGGTTTCCGCTTTAACGATTTGCAGCGTTGGTTGCTGCTGACCGAAGAACCCTATACTATTAAGACTTCACAAGAATTCGAACGTGTAGAGAATGAAGACTTTTATAAGAATAATGATCCGGCAGAGGCAGAAGTGAGAAACTTCCGTGAGGTGACTATTTTGAAACGGGTATTTGGAACGAAGCATTACTGGTTCCCCTTATTGGATAATGACGTGTATCTGTATGCTGAATTCCCGCAGAATCCGGGATGGTAATTCCTTATGGTTACTGAATGTATAATTATAAATGAATAAACAATGAAACATATATATAGAAGATTCATTCTCAGTGCAGTGCTTGTTTTTCCGGTTGTTATTTCTACCGGTGCACAAGAGTTGGCAGGGGATAATGCAAGTTCGCTGCAAAACGATTCGTTGGTGCAGGTAGCTTTCCGAAAGGTTTCTCAGAGCAATTTATTAGGAGGTGTCTCAGTAGTAAATGTAGAGGAATTGACGAAGAAAAATTACAATACATGGAGCTTGACCGATATGCAGGGATATGTCGGTGGTTACAATGGAAACTCATTGTGGGGAATGGATGAAAAGCTGATATTGGTGGACGGGGTACCTCGCAATATTGATTATATTTCTCCTACGGAAATCAGCCAAATAACCTTTTTGAAAGGTGCGCAAGCTGTGGTGCTCTATGGTAGTCGTGCGGCTAAAGGAGTAATTATGATTACAACCAAAAGAGGTAAGAGTACGGACCTTCAAGTAGATGTACGTGCTAATACAGGGTTTTATGTCGCAAAGAGTTACCCCGAATATTTAGGTTCGGCCGAATACATGACTCTTTATAATGAAGCACGTGCCAATGACGGGCTCGGTACTCTCTATAGCGCGGAAGATATTTACCATTATGGATCCGGTGAGAATCCTTATCGTTATGCTAATGTGAATATGTATTCGTCGGACTATATCAAGAAGGCATATAATCGTTCGGATGTTACAGCCGAAATTTCGGGTGGCAATCATCGTGCCCATTTTTATACGAATATAAATTATCTTCGTTCCAATGACGTTTTCAAAATCGGTGAAGCGAAGCATAATGGGACCAATGGTTTAAATATTCGCGGTAACGTAGATTTGACATTGAATGACTTTATTACAGCTTATGTGAATGCTAAAGTATCTTTCTATTCACGTCGTAGTGCCAATGGCTCTTATTATTGGAGTGCGGCATCTACATTGCGTCCCAATCGTATTTCTCCGTTGATTCCGTTGAGCTATATTGATGCAAATGCAGCCAGTGCATGGGATTTGGTGGCGAATAGCAATAATATAGTTGATGGAAAATACTTTTTGGCAGGAACACAATCTGATATGACAAATGTATTTGGCGATTATTATGCTTCAGGTTATAGCAAAGCAACAGATCGTTCGTTCCAGTTTGATGCGGGAGTGAACATTGGTTTGGACAAGGTGTTGAAAGGACTCTCTTTTCATACTCGGTTTTCTGTAGATTACTCTACTGCTTATATCACTTCTTATAATAACAGCTATGCCACATATGCTCCTACCTGGTCTAATAATGGGGGGAAAGATATTATTGTCGGTTTGACAAAATACAATGAGGATAAGAAGTCTGGTGTGCAGAATATCAGCGGCAGTTCGGATAACCAGACTGTTTTATTCTCCGGTCAGTTCGATTACGAGAACACTTTTAATGATGATCATCATTTGGCTGCCATGTTAATAGCCTCCGGTTATCAACAAAGTTATTCAGGAGAATATCATAAGACAAGCAATGTAAATTTGGGCATGCAGTTGGGATATAACTTCCGCAATAAATATTATGCCGATTTTGGTGGGGCTGTTATACATTCTGCAAAGTTGGCTCCGGGACATCGTAATGCTTTCTCACCTTCTTTGACATTGGGCTGGAGATTATCCAACGAGAGCTTTCTGGAAAAATCTCCGGTAGTGGACGAACTGATGTTGAGTGTGTCTGGCAGTATCTTGAATACGGATTTGGGAATTGACAACTATTATATGTATGATGGTTATTACAACCAATCGGACGGTGCATGGTGGGGATGGCGCGAGAGTGTATCACTACACTCTACTAACTCTAAACAAGGGGCGAATGAAGACTTGAGCTTTATCAAGCGTAAAGAGCTTTCTGTTAATCTGAAAACTTCTTTATGGAACCGGATGATAACAGCGGATGCATCTTTCTTTGTTAATTCAATCGAAGGTAAAATCGTGACTTCTACTACTCAGTATCCGGAGTATTTCTTCACTTATTACCCGACCGCTTCGTTTCGTCCGTACATCAACTACGATAATGACCGTCGCATGGGATTTGATTTCAACGTAAACTACAACAAACGTTTCGGTAAGGTTGATTTTACAGCGGGCGTTACCGGAACTTACTATACAACGAAAGCTACCAAGCGGGATGAATTGCATCAGGATAAATACCAATACCGTAAAGGATATGCTGTTGACGGTATTTGGGGATTACAGTGCATCGGATTCTTCAAGGATGAGCAGGACATCATAGATTCTCCTGAACAGCGTCTTGGCGGTACAATAAGACCGGGTGATTTGAAATATGTAGATCAGAATAATGACGGTATAATTGATGATAAAGATCAGGTTTATCTGGCTCGTGGCGGTTGGTATGGAGCTCCCTTGGCGTTGGGTATAAACTTGACTGCTAAATGGAAAGGATTAACTTTCTTTGTATTGGGTACAGGTGAGTTTGGCGGACATGCCATGAAAAACAACGAGTCTTATTATTGGATATCCGGTGAAGATAAATACTCGGCAGTAGTCCGGGGGCGTTGGACTCCGGAAACGGCAGCAACAGCTACTTATCCGCGTTTGACTACAGAAAGTGGAACTAATAACTTTTATTCTTCCGACTTCTGGATGTATAAGACGGATGCTTTCCGTCTGGCAAAAGTACAGGTCACGTATGATCTACCTTCCAAGTGGTTTAAGAATAGTTTTGTTCATGGAGTATCCGCATATATCAGCGGTTCTGATTTACTCACAATATCCAAGGAACGCAAGGCGCTGGAATTGAATGTTGGCTCCAGCCCGCAATGCCGCTTCTATAATTTAGGTGTGACTGCAACTTTCTAATACAGATTATTTCAATAATTAAAGAACGAAATTATGAAAAATATATTCAAATTATTGGCTTTCTTACCTCTGCTGACTGCTTGTGACGATTTGTTTGAACCGGCACTGGAGAACAACAGAGATCTTGAAGCTATGCATAAAGAGCCGAGCTATGCGCAGGGTATACTTGCGAACGCTTATATTATACTCCCTTACGAAACTTCACCTACAAGTGACTTGGCTACGGATGATGCTGTGACTAATGAGATTTCCAGTAACTATCTGCGAATGGCTACAGGTTCCTGGACTGCCAATAATAATCCGGTTTCCCAATGGCAGAATCGTTTCAACGCTATCCTGTATATCAATCTTTTTTTAGAGAATGTGGATAAGGTAGAATGGGCGAAAGACGAACGTATCTCTACTATGTTTCTTGATCGTTTGAAAGGAGAGGCTTATGGGTTGCGTGCACTGCATATGTATTATTTGTTACGTGCACATGGTGGTAAGATTGCGGACGGCACATTGATGGGAGTACCTATTATTTTGAAATCAGAAGGACCGGATGCGGATTTTAATCATGCTCGTGCCACTTATTCCGATTGCGTGAAGCAAATAATGGAAGATGCCGGTAAGGCTATCGAATTATTGCCGCTCGATTATAAGAAATTTGCAGATAGTGAGATACCGGAAAAATATAGAAACATCGGTGTGACGAATGCGAGTGATTATCGGCGTGTTTGTGGTGAAGAATATAGAGGGTTGATGAGCGGACGGATTGCATTGGCAGTCCGTGCACAAACGGCTCTGTTAGCTGCCAGTCCGGCATTTCAAAGCGGGTCGGGAATGACTTGGGAACAAGCTGCCGATTATGCTGCTGAAATTATAGAGAAAGCTAACGGTGGCGGCGGCTGCGGGCTGGATGCAGATGGATTGGAGTGGTATACACTTGCGGATAAAGATTATGGAACGGGCGGCAGTCCCGCCGAGGTTATCTGGCGTAGTAGTACAGATGATAATAATACATTGGAAACAGCTAACTTTCCTCCATCACTTTACGGAAACGGTCGTGTCAATCCTACCCAGAATCTGGTGGATGCCTTTCCTATGGCGAATGGTTACCCTATTTCTGAAACATCAGGCAATTACAATGCAGAAAACCCGTATGATAACCGTGATCCGCGTTTGGCAAAATACATCGTTTACAATGGTAGCAAGCAAGGTCCTAGTGATACGGAAATTATTACAGGGACTTACGGTACGAATACGGACGTTGTGAATAAGGAAAGCGGAAAGTCTACTCGTACAGGTTATTACTTGCGGAAACTATTGCGTAAAGAGTGTAACCCTAATTCACAGTATAATACAAAGAAGAAGCATTATACGGCACGTATCCGTTATACAGAGATGTTTCTGATTTATGCGGAGGCGGCTAATGAGGCTTGGGGACCACAGAATAATCATGGACATCTTTTTAGTGCTTATGATGTAATCAAAGCCATTCGTACGCGTGCCGGTTTAGGTCTGGATAATGGAGATGCTTATTTGGAGAGCATAAAGGATAATAAAGACAAGATGCGTGAACTAATCCGTAATGAACGCCGTATCGAACTTTGTTTTGAGAATTTCCGTTTCTGGGATTTACGTCGCTGGAATGTTGATTTGACCAAACTGAATGAAACTGCTCTTGGGGTGGAAATAAGCAAGAGCGGTTCTATAATGAGCTACTCTCCGCTTACGGTAGAGAAAAGAAAGTATGAGGAGTATATGATTTACGGGCCAATACCTTTTGCTGAAGTAATGAAGTGGAGCAATCTGGAACAGAATGCCGGTTGGAAATAATTGTAAAATAATAAATAATGAAGCATATGAAATTAATTAAATTAATATTTGCCATGTCAGTTGGAGTTTTTGTTTCATGGACGATGACATCCTGTGAAAATCAAGATAATGAATTTCCTGATTATGAGGGCGGCACTTCAGTCTATTTTGCAACCCAGTATCCGGTGAGAACGTTGGTTATGGGTGAAGATGAGTATGATACGACGTTGGACAACGCTCATAAATGTAAGATTAATGCTACTATGGGCGGTGTTTATGCTAATAAGAAGGATATCACGATAGATATTGAAGTAGACAATACATTGTGTGATAACCTTTATTACTCGTACACTTCTACATCTGAGAATGTGCCGGTAAAAGCTATGCCTTCCAATTACTATACATTATCCGATGATAAGATCACTCTGAAGAATGTATTGATGGATGGTGTGGAAGTCTCATTTACTGATGCTTTCTTTGCTGATCCCGAAGCGCTGACCGCTACCTATGTCATACCTTTGGTAATGACAGGTGTGACTAATGCTGACCGTATTTTGAATGGTACTTTGTCCGAAGGAGCAGAAGCCGTCAGATGTAATTCGTCAGTGTGGTTGGTGCAACCACAGGATTATGTACTTTATTGTGTGAAATACATCAATAAATGGACTGGTAAGTATCTGCGTCATGGCGTGGACAAAGTGACAGAAAACGGGACAACTACCGAGAATGATCGTCATAACGAGTATGTAGAAGATGATGAAATATGTCAGACTGTAACAAAATCCTTGACTGAAACCATTCTTACAGTTACTACCAATTTGGGGACAACGGACAATCCGCGTAATATCAGTTATAAGTTACTGCTGGCTTTTAATGGCGATGAATGTGTGGTTTCCGGGTTGGACGGCGTTACGGCTACTGGTACAGGTAAGTTTGTTCAAGACGGTGAGAAGAATAGTTGGGGCAATAAAGATCGTGATGCCATTTATTTGAAGTATACTGTGGATTTCAGTAATGGATTAAAGTTTGAAACAGAAGATACATTGGTTGCGCATAGTCGTGGTGTGGCAAGAGAAGATTTTACGCCGGTCTATGTGAAGAATTAATCGTTAAATCTAGAAGAATATGAAATACTATAATAGAATTTTACTGCTTGCTATGGTTGTCGGAATAACTGTATCTTGTGCGGATGCGCTTTTTGCGGACTACAAGACGGAGAAACCGGAGAGTCTGAAAAAGTATGAGTACTTGAACGAATATGGTGATTTGAAAACATATATTGATCGTATCTCCCATCCCGACTTCAAGTTGGGAACGGGAGTCACGGTGAGTGACTTCTTGAAGCAAGATTTGGTTTATACTTTGACTGTCAATAACTATGACGACGTGACGGCTGGTAATGCCATGAAATATAGCTCCTGTGTAGATGCCAAAGGAAATATGGATTTCGGTACAGTCAAGAAGTTTGTGAAAACTGCTAAAGAAACGGGAATCAGTATTTACGGGCATACGCTCTGTTGGCATTCACAGCAGCAAAATGCTTATTTGAATGGGCTGATTGCTGATAAAGAACCGGAACCGATTCCTGGAAGTTCAGAAATCGCACTTCATATAAAAACCTCGAAGCCTCAAGCGAATGTATGGGATTGGGAATTGTATTATGATTTAGATGAATCATTAATAGCAAATCAAGAATATACCATAAGTGTGCGGATGAAGGCTTCTTCGGCTATAACCTTTCCGTTCTGGCCCGGGAAGAAAGATGGATCTGACACTCAATATGGTGCAGGGACTTTTTCAGCGGGTGAGCAATGGTCAACTAACACATTCACGTTTACGCCTTCTGCTGATATAGATAGGTTACGATTCTGTTTCGGTTTGTTTGGCGGTGATTTGTATTTTGATGATTTAACATTGACTGCCGCGGGCTCTGATAGAAATTTGATTATAAACTCTACTTTCGAAGAAAGCAAAGATTTGTCCCGATGGAGCAAAGCGAGTTGGATTGATTTTACCTATGGTATAGAGGAGGTTCAGGAAAGTGGATCCGTGTTAACTAATGTATATATATTAGAGGATGACTTTTCAAGTGGAACAGCTATGATGGGGTGGGGAAATAATTCGACTCGGCAGGTGATTGACGGAGTACATCAAATGACAAATTCGTCGGAAGTAAATCCTTGGGAAGCACAGGCTGGCTATGATTTTTCAGCTCCTTTGACAGAAGGGACTACCTATTTCTTAAAGATGAAGATTAAAGGCAGTGTAGCAGGTAGTATTGGGGCGGCCTTTCAAAAACCGGACGGATTTGCCGGGCGTGGTGACTTCCCTTCTATACCAATTACAACAGAATGGGAAGAGGTTACTGTATTTACCAACTGCACGGGAGATGCGGCTACTCGTATTCTTTTTAATTATGGGAAGTATGTCGGTACCATCTATATTGATGATTTGTCTATATATTGGCAGAAATCGGGTAATACGATTCCTCTGACTCCGGAAGAGAAAGAAGAAATCCTAACGAACGAATTGGAGCGTTGGATTAAAGGTATGTTGGAATCTTGCGGTGGTTATGTTAAGGCATGGGATGTCGTGAATGAACCTATTTCCGGAAAAGATTCGGATGGGGATGGCTATTACGATCTTCAGTCAGCTTCTCAAACAGATGATAATGGTGTCTCCGGTGAGAACTTCTATTGGCAGGATTATTTGGGTGATGATTACGCCCGTATTCCGATTAAGTTTGCGCGTAAGTATTTTGCGGAGTTCGGTGGTAATCCTGATGAGTTGAAGCTTTTTATTAACGACTATAATCTGGAATCCGACTGGGATCAGAATAAGAAGTTAAAGAGCTTGATACATTGGATCGAACGTTGGGAGTCTGACGGGGAAACAAAGGTGGACGGTATCGGTACTCAAATGCATGTGTCTTACTATATGAATCCTGCTACTCAGGCTAGTAAGGAAAACGCCATTATCAATATGTTTACCCTGTTAGCTTCTACCAGTAAGCTCATAAAGATCACAGAATTGGATATGGGGATTGTCGATGCAACCGGTGAAACGATACTGACAGAGAATCTGACAGACGAAATGCAGCAGAATATGTCTGATTTCTATCAGTTTATTATTGAGAAATACTTTGAGATTATTCCAGTGGCACAGCAATATGGCATCACTCATTGGAGTCCGACAGACAGCCCTTCTGAAAACTCCTTCTGGAGAAAAGGACAACCAATTGGTCTGTGGGATTTGAATTACAATCGCAAACCTGTCTATGTTGGTTTCCTTGAAGGTTTGAAAAATGGTACTGCCAGTAAATAAATGAGATAGAGAACTATCATGTAGTTTATGCTGATTTAGATTAGGCACGCTCGTCCGGATAGCGGAGTCTCTCGATAGAGCTCCGCTATTATTTTAAATAGATGTAATTAAATAGATTGATGAAATTATGAAAAGAATAATAGGTATATTAACTTTGTCTTGTCTGCTGTTTTCTGCTTGTGGCAAGGATGAAATTTCGCAAGAGGAAAATGAAAAGAAAACAGAAGAAACAACAGTCGGTGATGATACCGGTGGTGATAAATCGGATGATGATCCTGATTCTCCGAAACTGGTTGTTTCTTTACATGTAGAGGGACGTTATCTGAAAAATGAACAAGGGAAAATTGTCAACTTGCATGGATTTACGCAGACCTATAGTCCCTATTTTAATAACAACGCATGGAGTAATTATGATGTAAGCAGTTGCCTTAGCTATAACAAAAGTATGGTGGATAAAATACTGGCTGCCGGATGGAAATTTAACTTTGTACGTCTGCATATGGATCCTTATTGGAGTGATGATACTACGCTGCCTTATGTACGTTATGAAGGACATGAACGTTTTTCGGAAACACGTTTCAAGAAGTACCTGAAAGAGTTGTTTGTCCCGATGGCGGAATATTTTATTTCTAAAGGGATGTATGTGGTGATGCGCCCGCCGGGAGTTTGTCCACATGCAGGTGATACTGAAGATAACAGGTATCTAGGTATAGAGTTGGGAGATTCTTATCAGGAGTTTCTACTGAAAGTGTGGGACATTGTATCGCAGAATGCTGTTGTGAAGAATAATCCTGGGATTATGTTCGAGTTGGCTAATGAACCCGTTCATATAAAAGGTGCAGACGGTATATATGGAGGAGACGGTGATGCTTGCTTCATTAATATGCAAAAGTATTTTCAGGCGATTGTTGATAAAATACGTGGAAATGCTTGTAACAATATCATTTGGGTACCCGGATTGGGCTGGCAATCTCAGTATAGTGGCTATAAAGACCATCGTATAGAAGGAGAAAATATAGGTTTTGCCGTACACTGTTATCCGGGCTGGTATGGAAGTGATGCCGAACAGGACAGTGGTGAAGGAAATGGATCCTCTATAGGAGGGGGATATGAACCTTTCCAACGTGGTTGGGACAAGCAAGTAGGTCCGGTAGCTAGTTTTGCTCCTGTCATGGTGACTGAGATAGACTGGGCACCGAAGAAATATGATGCAACATGGGGGAAAAGTATTACGGGAGTGGCGAAAGGCGGAGGTTTTGGAGCTAATTTCAAATACATAGCCGATCAATCCGGCAATGTTTCCTGGCTGTTCTTTACTACAAAGTCTCATGAACTGGCTGCTTTTAGGGATGTAGCGGGTGAACCGGGAAACTATACTTTTTTGAATGACCCGGAAGCGTGCCCGTGGGCTATTTATCACTGGTTTAAAGAGTATGCTGAAATGGATGAATAATAATATCAATTTTGTTGCAAAATGAAAAATATTATTTTATTGAGCTGTATGTTATGTGCAAGCATATTTGCCTTTGCACAAGACCCTAATTTCCATATTTACCTTTGTTTAGGACAATCCAATATGGAAGGGAATGCAAAGATTGAAGCGCAGGATACGTGCAATGTCAATGAACGTTTTCTGATGATGGCGGCTGTTGACTGTCCGTCTTTGGGACGTGTCAAAGGACAGTGGTATAAGGCTATTCCTCCGTTAGTACGTTGCCATACAGGGTTAACACCGACCGATTATTTCGGGCGTACGTTGGTGAAAAGGTTGCCTGATAATATTAAGGTAGGTGTTATCAATGTAGCTGTAGGTGGTTGCAGGATTGAACTGTTTGATGAGGAGAATTGCGAAGAACATATTGCCTCTCAACCGGAATGGCTGAGAAATACCGTGAAAGCATACGGTAATAATCCTTATCGTAGACTAAAGGAATTGGCTGTAGAAGCACAGAAAGCTGGGGTGATTAAAGGTATTTTGTTGCATCAAGGCGAGTCTAATACCGGTGATAAAGAGTGGCCTCAAAAAGTAAAGAGAGTCTATGAGAATCTGTTGAGGGATTTGAATCTTCAGGCAAAGGATGTTCCCTTACTGGCGGGAGAAGTAGTGCATGCCGACCAGAATGGCAGATGTGCAAGCATGAATGAGATAATCAATACGCTGCCACAGGTGATTCAGAATGCGTACGTGATTCCTTCTTCAGGCTGTCCTGCCGCAGAAGATAATTTGCATTTCACGGCAGAAGGATACAGAAAATTGGGAGTGCGGTATGCCGAGAAACGACTCCTTTTGTTAGAGAAAGAACCAAACTCCGGGATTACTACCCAACCGGCGTCCACTAATATTCCGGGATATGACTATCCTCGGGTGGATAAAGAGGGGCGTGCTCATTTTCGTTTCTATGCTCCGCAGGCTAGCAAGCTACAAGTGGATTGTTGCGGAAAGAAGTATGATATGTGGAAAGATACCGGAGGACTCTGGACGGTAACGACCGACCCTCTACCTGTAGGATTCCATTATTATTTCCTGATAGCAGACGGAGTGTCGGTAACAGATCCTTCCAGTTATACGTTCTTCGGTTGTTGCCGTGTGGTAAGTGGTATCGAAATCCCTGAAGGTGAAGAAGGGGAGTATTATCGTCCTCAACAAGTACCTCACGGACAAGTTCGTTCCTGTACGTATTATTCGGAAACACAAAAAGAGTTTCGTCGGTGTATGGTATATACGCCGGCAGAGTATGAAACTCATCCGAAGAAGCGTTATCCGGTACTATATTTGCAGCATGGTATGGGAGAAGATGAAACCGGCTGGGGCACACAAGGACGTATGAATCACATTATGGATAATTTGATTGCATCTGGCAAGTGTGTGCCGATGTTGGTAGTGATGGATAGCGGAGATGTGGAAGCTCCGTTCCGGCCGCGTCCCGGAAAGGATATAAACGAAGAGCGGGCTCTGTATGGCGCAACTTTTTATGATGTTATCCTGAAAGACTTGATACCTATGATAGACCGTACGTTCCGCACCAAGACCGATCACGAACATCGTGCAATGGCAGGATTGTCGTGGGGAGGACACCAGACTTTCAATACTACACTGCCCCACCTTGACAAGTTCTCTTATATAGGGAGTTTTAGCGGAGCAATTTTCGGACTGGACATGAAAACTTGTTTTAACGGAGTATTTTCTGATGCGGACGGATTCAATAAAAGAGTGAATTATTTCTTTCTTGGTTGTGGTACGGAAGAACAAATGGGAACAAAGAAAATGGTAGAATCACTCCGTGAATTGGGAATCAAAGTGGATTATTATGAATCGAAAGGTACGGGACATGAATGGTTGACTTGGAGACGTTGCCTGAAAGAGTTTCTTCCAAATCTGTTTAAACATTAAATAATACGAATATGAAATTTAAACAAGTTGCAGCAGTATTGCTGTTTTTAGGGATATTGCCACATCATTTATCTGCGCAAAATCCGATTGTACAAACATGCTATACTTCAGATCCTGCCCCTATGGTGCATGATGGCACATTGTATGTCTATACGGGACATGATGAAGATAAGGCGGATTTTTTCTGGATGCAGGAATGGCGCGTGTATTCTACCAAAGATATGGTGAACTGGACTGACCATGGTTCTCCTCTTGCTATTGAATCATTTGCTTGGGCGGACGATCGTGCCTGGGCAGCACAGTGCATCGAACGTAATGGTAAATTTTATTGGTATGTCTGTTTGCACTCTAAACTGACCAATACCATGGCGATCGGTGTGGCAGTCGGTGATACGCCTGTCGGTCCTTTTAAGGATGCCATCGGTAAACCCCTTCATGACGGGAGCTGGGATTATATAGATCCTACCGTATATATAGATGATGACGGTCGTGCTTATCTGTATTGGGGAAATCCGAATATCTATTATGCAGAATTGAATGAAGATATGATTTCTTTGAAAGGTGAAGTGGGTAAACTGGAACAGACTGTTGAGAGCTTTGGTGCACCCAATCCGGAAAAACGTGTCAAAGGTGTTAAGTATAAAGATACTTATACAGAAGGCCCATGGCTTCATAAACGGGAAGGAAAATACTATCTTCTTTATGCTGCCGGAGGTGTACCCGAACATATTGCCTATTCTATGAGTGACGGACCTCTTGGGCCGTGGAAGTATATGGGAGAAATCATGCCTTTACAAGATACAGGCTCGTTTACTAACCATTGTGGGGTGATAGACTATAAAGGCAATTCTTATTTTTTCTATCATACGGGTAAGCTGCCGGGGGGTGGAGGCTTCGGGCGAAGTGCAGCGGTGGAGCAGTTCAAATATAACGCTGACGGTACTTTCCCGATTATTAATGCTACCCGGGGAGGGGCATCACCGATAGGTACGCTCAATCCTTACGAAAGGGTGGAAGCTGAAACTATAGCGTTTTCTGAAGGAGTGAAGTCCGAGCCAAATGTGAAAACCGGTATATATATATCTGAAATTCATAATGGAGACTATCTAAAGGTACGTGAAGTGGATTTCGGCAATAAATCTCCCAAACGGTTTACAGCTACCGTTGCCAGTGCCCTTCGTGGCGGGACACTTGAAGTACGTACAGACAGTATAAGCGGACCATTAATTGCGGAACTGACTATTCCTTCAACGGGAGGTTGGGAATGCTGGAAAACATTGCAGGCTGATATTGTAAAACCGGTCACAGGAATACAAGATATTTATTTTGTATTCAAAGGACGTAAAGGCTGTAAACTGTTTAACTTTGATTGGTACAAGTTTAACAGATAAACATGCTAGAGAGCAGTTGGGTTACTCTTCTTTTTTACTCAACTGCTCTTTCATATACATTGAAGGCGGCATTCCATACAATTCTTTGAATGTTGTCGAGAAATTATTAGGATCAGTGAATCCTGTTAACATGGCTATCTCGGATATGGTATGCTGTTTTTCGGACAATAGACGAGCGGCTTCTTTTAAACGTATATTACGTATAAAGTCACGGGTTGTCTGGTTGGTGAGCTCCTTGAGTTTCCTGTGAAGATGTACGCGGCTGATACCTACTTCGGTGGTGATTGTCTCTATTGTCAAGTTAGGGTTACTGATGTTTTCATTGATCACTTTCATAATACGTTCCATCAATTTCTCATCGGGTGATTTCACTTCCAGTTTCTGAACCTTGTTCTCCTGGTTTTGCTGGCCTGTAAATACTTTGCGTAACTGCTGCCGTGTATTAATCAGATTTTCTACCGTCTTTTGCAGAATTTCGATATTGAATGGCTTCATGATATAGGCGTCGGCTCCTGTATTCAGACCTTCAAGGTTGTCTTCTTCCCTCGTTTTTGCAGTAAGCAAAATGACTGGGATATGGTTGAGGTTTACATTCTGCTTGATCTTCCGGCATAAGGTAAGTCCGTCCATTTCGGGCATCATGATGTCACTAATGACTAAATCCGGAGCCTTTTTAAATATTTGCTCTAATGCTTCTTTACCATTACGGCTTTCCATGATATGAAATTTGTCCCCAAACTCCTTCGCTATATAATTTCGGATTTCTTCGTCGTCTTCTACAATTAATACGCGATATTTAGTTTTTACCCTGACTTTCTTTTCTTCCTCATTTTCTATAATGGAAGAGATGACAGGAACAGTTGGTACGGTAACTGTTACCTTTTGCTTATTGTTGTCAACTTCTTCAGGTCGTAGATGCTTGTTACCCAACGGTAATCGGATAATAAAACGGCAACCCGGTTGTTCTTTATTATTTTCTACATAGATAATTCCATGATGTAATTCCACTAATGAACGAGTCAGATGTAATCCTATTCCTGTTCCGCCTTTTGGATTCTGTTGGCTGTTACGGATCTGGTAGAAACGTTCGAAGATATGTTCTTTTTCCTGTTCATCGATGCCTGTTCCGGTATCCGAGATAATTATTTCGGCATATTGTTTCAAGGGAGCGGGCAGCGTATTATCTTCTCCCGTACGGATGGTAATATCTATGTTTCCTTTTTCAGGAGTAAACTTGAAGGCATTAGACAGAATATTCAGGATAATCTTATCAAAATTACCTGTGTCTACCCATACATTTAGTTCCCGGAGCGTACTGTGAAGTTGTAGCCGGATATTTTTTGTATTTGCCTGTTGACTGAAAGTTGTACATAAATCCTCAATAAAAGGAATAATGTTGGTTTCCCGGAACATCAGGAACATTTGTCCTTTATCAATTTTCCGAATATCCATTAGTTGATTGACAAGATTCAGAATACGTTCCGCATTTCTGTAGATAATATGATATATTTTCAGGCGTTCATTGTTGTCCTCATTCTTAATCAGTTTCTGTAGAGGGCTGATGATTAGAGACATCGGAGTGCGTATCTCATGAGAGATGTTGATAAAGAACTGCAATTTTGCTTCATTGATTTGTTCGGCATGGATATGTTGCAGCATTTCCTGATGCATTCTGTACTGATGTCTGATCTGAAGAATAATGATAAATATAATGGTCAGTAATAATAAGGAGTAGATAACTTTGGCCCACCATGAAGCATACCATGCAGGAGATATAAAGATGGTAATATCTTTTATATTTGAATACACAGTGTTGTCTTTTGCTCTGATTTTAAAGTTATAGGTACCGGGTTTCAGATTGCTGAATGAGATACGGTTTACACCTTTGGGCAAACTAATCCATTTTTCATCGTTGATAGAATAAAGGTAGTTGATATGTTCGGGGGCATTTAATTCCAGAGTGGCAAACTCGATACTGAACACATTGTCTTTATGGGATAGATAAAACTCTTTTGCGTTGAATACAGGGCAGTTGATAATATTATGAATACCGGATTTCATTCCTTTTCTAACCGGATTGTTATGCAGGAAAAAGTCGGTGATCCGGATATTCCATGTTTTTGCCGGATTGATAATGTCTTGTGGATTGAAATAGGTGATGCCATTCATTCCGCCAAACCAGATAATACCTTGTTTATCTTTGAAGGAGGCATTCTTGTAGAACTCATTTCCCTGTAATCCGTCGCTGACATAATAATTGATAAATTTGTTGTTTTTCTTTTGGAATTGGGAAATTCCGGCATTGGTGCTTATCCAAAGAAAATCATTTCCATCTCCTTGTATGGCATATATTGTATTACTGGGCAATCCGTCTGCAGTAGTATAACTGGTTAGTTCTTTCGTTTTTTTATTCCAACCGGATAATCCTTCGGAACTGCCTAACCAGACAACTCCGTCGGCATCTTCAAAGATTGAATAAATAACATTTTGTGAGAGTATCTTATGACTTTGAAAATCAGGGCTGTCAAGGTCTATACAGTTGACACCGTCATAAGTTCCGACATACAGTTTATTGTCATCGGAATAGTGCAGGCAACCTATCCATTCGTTGATTAAAGATGTTTGAGATTGTACGGATGTAAATTCTTTCGTTTTCAGGTCATAGTAGAACAAACCGAATCCCATTGTCGCAATCCAAAGACGCTTGTTTTTATCTTCTGCGAAGTCATATACACGTTGTATATAGTTGTTGTTCTTATCTACCAGTTGGTACTGGTAATCGCATAATCCTGTCTGTTTGTTCAGCTTTCCCATACCGTTGATAAATGAACCAATCCACATATTGTGTTCGGAGTCTTCATACAATTTAATAACAGTTGAGGGGACTGAATGAGGATGGGTGGTGTGTGAGAAATGTTTTGCCGGCTCTAATTTTTCTGTAAGGGCATAAATACCGTCATTATCCGTTCCTACCCATAGAGTCCCGTTATTATCTTTGCAGAACGAAGTAATGCAACAGGAGCCTATGCAATTTTTATCTGTTGATTTATGTCCGATATACTTAAAGCTGTTGGTGCGGGCTGGAATTAATATAACTCCTTTCTGATAAACAGCTAACCATAAGTTACCCGAATTGTCCTTTAGGATGGAGTGTATTTTCGAGTTCCCCGAATCAAAATAATTATTGTCAAACTTGTATTCGGAGATTTCGTGTGTTCGGATATTATAAATGGCTACTCCCTTGCCGTCAGTGCCGATATACAATTCATTTGGTATACCAGAATAAAGGAAGCAAACAGGAAGTTCTCCTTTCTCTTTCAAATCGACAGGGACAAAGGTTTTACATTCTTTGTCGTAAATGAATAGCCCTTTTCGTATACTTCCTACATAAATGTTGCCTCGCTGATCCTCACATATACTTTTGACGTATCCGTTGTCTTTAGACAAGTGTAACGTAAGCTGATTGTCGGGAGTGAGTTGATATACTCCTTCTTCCCCTTTTGCCATCCATACATTTTGTTTTTTATCTTCAAACAGGCTCCCGGGTGAAGTGACTGCAATATCGACTTTCCGGACAGTCAACAGATGGTCTTTGATGTTTAGTTTGCACAACACATTTCCAGATACCCATATCTCTCCGTTTTTTCGCTCGATGAAAGAATTAATGTTGCTTTCAAGCGTTTCTCCGGTATCTTCCAATTTGGCAAGTGGAGTAAAATTGTCCGTGGCCGGATCATACATTTGAATTCCTATATATGTGCCGATAAGCAAATGACCTTTGCTGTCTTCAAAAACAGTACGAACAAAATTGTGTGCTAACGAATGTTCATTATTAGGCTCATGTTTGTATATGGTAAATTTAGCACCGTCATAACGGTTCAGACCATCTTCTGTTGCAATCCAAATGAAACCGTTTCGGTCTTGATATATTTGATTAATCAGACTACTGGATAGCTCTTTGTCAGTAGTGAATAACTTAGGAGATTGTCCGTTGCATAACAAAGAAAACAATGATAATAGAAAAATCAATACATTTCTCATAGTTTATAGATCGTTGTTGGTAGTACAAAGAAAACTAAAAACCTAAATATAACCTAATAAAAGATGAATATTTTCAATAGGCTCCGGGAGTGCAATCGGATGTTGTAACATCGTTCGTGAAAAATGTAACATGAGAAAAGATTAACCTTTCCTTATGTATTATTGTTTTCCTTTTATTGTATTTACAATATAGCTTTTACCGGCCTTTGTTTCGATGTCATATTCGTAAACCTTCTGCAGTTTGGGAGACTGCGCACTTACCCCTTTGGCTACAAGAGGTTGCTTGATAGGAGTGGTGGCGAATAATCTATTTGAGCACTCTTTCCCGTTTACTTGTTTTAAGCCTTTCCCTTTCAGGGGAACATAAGACCGGATGCGGAGCGTACCGCCTATATTCGACTGGATGATCGCTTTATTTAACACATTGTTTTTCCAGTCCATATCAACAGTAAAGTTTCCACGTGCCACCAGCCCCTTCACACTCCCTTCTTCCCATGCATCAGGCAATGCCGGCAATAAATGTACGGCACCGTCATGACTTTGGAGCAACATTTCCGCTACTCCGGCTGTATAACCGAAATTACCGTCAATCTGGAAAGGCGGATGAGCATCCAGCATATTGGGATAGGTACGTCCGCTCGGATATTCTTTAGCCAAGTTATCGTTGGGCAATAGTTGAATCATATTTTTGATGATTTGGAAGGCATGGTTTCCATCCAGCATACGTGCCCAGAAATTGACTTTCCAGCCGATACTCCAACCGGTAGCCTTATCACCGCGTTGCACCAATGTGTTTTTTGCTGCCTGAAATAACTCGGGATTCGAGTATGGAGAAATTTGGTTACTCGGATATAGCCCGTACAAATGTGAAATATGACGGTGCTCGTCCTTGGGATTGTCAACATCTTCCAGCCATTCTTGTAGTTGGTTATGTTTCCCTATTTGCATAGGTGGCAATTTCTCTAGCGTTTGTTTTAGGGAGTCTTGGAAAGAAGGGGCTTCACCAGCGATGTATGAAGCCAGTAAGGTATTATGCAGTGCATCAAAAGCAATCTGGTTATCCATGGTGCATCCGGCAGTGACCGGACCATGTTCCGGTGATACGGAGGGAACTACCACCAGCCATTTATAGGTAGGATGTTCCACCAGAAAGTCCATATAGAATTGTGCGGTTCCTTTCAGTATCGGATAATATTCTTTTAGAAATTCTTTATCTCCGGTGAAAAGATAATGTTGCCAGATATGTTGGGCCAACCAGGCGCCGCCGCTAGGCCACATGCCGGCTGCTGCAAAATCGACTACACCACAGATTCTCCATAAGTCGGTGTTATGATGTGCCACCCATCCGCGTGAGTTATACATGCTTCGGGCGGTTTTGGCTCCTGTGACGGATAAATCTCTCAACATTGAGAATAGCGGGCTATGTGTTTCACTTAAATTAGTGACTTCTGCCGGCCAATAGTTCATTTCTGTATTGATATTGATGGTGTATTTGCTATCCCAGGGTGCATGAGTACTGTTATTCCATATACCTTGCAGATTAGTCGGTTGCCCACCCGGTTGCGAAGAAGAAATCAGCAGATAACGCCCATAATGGAAAAGTAGAGCTGCCATTGCCATGTCTTCCCCATTTCCGAAGTTTTCAATTCGTTTGGGAGTCTCCAGTTGGGAAGCTTTGCCTGCCGGTAATGTAAGGCGTACACGGTCAAATTGTTTTTTATAATAAGCGATATGGTTTTTGAGAGCTTTTTCGTAAGGTATTTGCATTGCTCTTTTCAGATATTCGCTGGTCCGGTGGGATTCATCGGCGCTGACATCCTGGTAGTTTACGTAGTTGGTTGCTGCCGATATATAAAGGGTGGCTTCTGTTCCTTCATTTATTTGGAGAGTATTTCCTGCCGGGCGGAGAGTGCCATTCGTTTTTACTTGGATTTGACATTCTGCCCGTAGTGCGGCTTTCAAACCTTCCTGCTCTTTCCCTTGACAGGTGACGGTCAGCTTATCATTCTGAACATTCACCTTATGTACTAAAGGACAGTTATATGCAATAGTAAAGTTCAGTGCGTTTGCTTTACTTGCTTTGATATGCATAATAATGACATTATCAGTAAATGAAGTAAAAGTGGTGCGGGTATAAGTGACGTCATCCACTTGATAACGGGTAGTTGCCGTTGCATTCTCCAGGTTCAGATCGCGGTAGAAGCCGGATGCATTTTGGTGTTCCGGAAATTCTAGGTAAAGACTACCTAATGTCAGATAGCTCATTCCGTGTTGCCGGGTTAAGAAGTTGGCGTCAATGAGCCTTTGCGCTTCCTTGTTTCTCCCTTCAAAAATCAGTTTGCGTACAACCGGTAGCACATGTACGGCATTCGGGTTATTGTTATTGTATGGAGAACCTGCCCAAAATGTTTCTTCGTTAAGTTGTAATTCTTCGCGTTCGATTCCGCCATATACCATGGCTCCAAGACGGGAGTTACCAATAGGAAGAGCTTCCGACCAATTTTGTGCAGGTTGACTATACCACAGCTTCAGGTCCTGTCCTGAAACAAGGTTGCTTATTAATAGGAATAATACAAAAAAAGTGTTTCTGTTCATATTGTATGGATTTGTAGCAAAGGTAGTTCATTTCCCAATACATAAGGCAAAAAAGTGTTTCTGAAATCTATCTTGGAAGTAACTTCTTTCTATATTTATGTTACTAATGTATAGGGTGTATGTTCCACAGGATAAAACCATGCATCTTCTGTTGACTGTCATTATATTCTCTAGTTGTTTTATATATTTATTGCAGGTTTGTTCTCTTATTCTTTGATTCGTTCATAAACAGATAGGATTTCTTGTAACCTCCGTAATCTACAACCAACTTCTCAAGTACAATGCCCGGATCAAGAGGTTTGAAAGTGATTGTTTGCATACCGTCTGATGTATTCGGTACATTCAGTTTTGCTTTTTTCTCAACGATGCGTCGTGCAACTGTCGGATAGTATATGCTGTATACATTTTCAGGAAGCTCATTTAAGTTATGATTGAAATTGATCGTCTGATCCTTTCCTCCTTCAAATCCGATACTATACTCATGTCCTTTGCGATCGTGGAAAGCAAGAGTTGATTTAACTATCACATGGACAGTCACCTTGTCAATTCCTTTAGGCAACTTTATCTTGTAGGAGATAGAAGCTCCGCTGGTCGGTTGTGTGTAAGGCATCAGAGCCATGCCACTAAGGGTACGTCCCATATAGGGAATCACTGTCCATTCCGTCCTTGGTGCTGCTTTAGCGCTGTAATAATGCTCGGCTTCCATAGCTACATATCCGTCTTGCCCAGTGAAGACGTATCCGCCGGCAGCCTTTTCCGGATGTTTGATTCGGTAGATTTTAGGCAGTGTATCAGCAGGGAAGTTATCATTCCATGATGTATAACCGATATGTTTCTGAATCATCATATTCTTCCATTTGCCGCCGGACATAACGTTGTTATAATCGTCACTCAACGCTTTATCCCGTGCAAAAGCCTGTTCCACTTTATCTGCCCATTCGTTAGCTTGCGGATTGTTTTCTTTGTACAATTTATGGTTCATGGCTTGTGCATAATACATTTCGTACAGGTTTGCCATGGCTTGAACGGGGAAGAGGATTAATTGCTTGTAGGCATCTTTATATTCCGGTTCTAGTGATATGTATTGTCTCAAAGCTTCCGCTTCCAGTTTCAGATATTCATCAGATACTTGTTTCCATTCGCCGGTCTTCAGGTTATAAGTATTCCGGTCGAGCATTTCTCCCGTCACTCGGCCGTTGTATTTGCTGTACAGGTTTAAGATTCGCATAGCTTCATCCGCCTGATCTTCGCCAAACTGCTGCGCGCAGAAACGACGGGGATGATCCAGCAAGTTAGAGACGTTGAATTGTTTGGGATTCCATGCTATATCCATGAAGAGCGTGATCGGATATTCCATTGGTTTCAAATCGCCTACATTCAGTATCCACAGCTTTTCTACTCCATAATCGTATGTGAGTTGAAGTTGCTCCCACATATTTTGTATAGGGGTTACGTTCAGCCATTTGGAGTTTCTCGGAGCACCTACGTAGTCTACATGGTAATACATACCCCAACCGCCCGGATGCTTACGTTCCTTGGCATTTGGCAGGCGGCATACATTGCCCCAATTGTCATCACACAATAGCATGATTACATCATCGGGCACACGCATACCTTTATCGTAATAATCCAATACTTCTTTATACAACGCCCATACTTGCGGAGTTTCTTTGGCCGGACGTTTGGTGACTTCTTCAATAATCTTGCGCTGATTCTTGACTACATTCTCCAGAAGTTTCACATTGGTACTTTTACTCATGGCTGCGTCACCGTCTCCGCGCATACCGATGGTTACGATATCTTCTGTGCCCTGCATCCGTTCGATGCCTTCACGGAAAAACTGATCGATCACTTTTTTGTTAGTTGTATAATCCCATGCACCATATTCTTTGCGCTTGCGTGACCATTCTTGATGGTTGCGTGCCATCGGTTCGTGGTGGGACGTGCCGATAATGACTCCCATTTCACTTGCTGTCTTGCTGTTCTGCAGATCGTCAGCATAGAAAGCCCAGTTCCACATGGCCGGCCAAAGGAAATTACCTTTTAGGCGTAGTATCAGTTCACACACCCGTGCATAAAAACGATGGTCGCCATAGTTGGTGCTGTAAGTGTGTTTTACCCATTGGGTAAGACACGGTGCTTCATCATTCAGAAAGATACCGCGATAGGTTACGGCCGGCTCTCCGTCCGAGTATTGTCCGGGTTTAATATATACGTTGGGTTGTTTCATGACGGGAACATCTGCCCACCAATACCAGGGAGATACTCCCATCTGTTCGGAAAGTTCGTAGATACCATAAATAGTACCACGTCTGTCGCTGCCGATGATAACTACCGCTTCATCTATTCCCTCACAAGGATTGGCGATGATTTGCAGGATATATTTTTCATTTTTCCCATCCAATTCCTTTTTGTCTATTTTTCCTGCCGACATCAGCTTCTTTATAAAAGGAGTGCCATAAGTACCTGCAATGATACATTGTTTTGAACTTGCGCTTGTTAAGAGTTCGGGCTTTTCTCCGCATACCTGCAGTATGTCTTGTTGAAGATTGCCGGCAGCAATCATGACTCCTTTGTCTTCGGAAGAATCTATGTATATCGGACAAGGAACTCCGTTGGCAACCAACGGGAAATGATTGCCGGTTGCTGTGAATACTACGAATGGTTCAGCGGCAAATGCCGCTATACCCACAACAGAGAGATAGAAGAATAGAAATAACTTTTTCATGGTTTCAATATTTAATAATTTGTGGTTAATTATTTATTATTCCACTTGTATTGTGACACGATGCAAAGATAGTTGGTATTGATAAGAACGGGCTTTTGGTATGTTACAATTATTTATACTGTTGATACCTATCGACTTTTTGGGGAAGTTTTTTCTTTAGAAATAATATGAGGGAGTGTGAACAAACAGATTTGCTCAATAAATATTTTTGATTTTGTTTCAAAATCTTTTTATCTTGTATGTGTGGGGGCTTTAGTGTGCTTAATAGTCTTTTGAGTGTTGATAAGCGCCAATCGCTTTTTTAACCGAACCGTATAACAGCAACAATTTTTGTGCATGGTCATGCTCTAATCCCAATTCCTCCATAATCATTCTGGTTCCTCTTTCCACTAGTTTATGGTTACTAAGCTGCATATTTACCATCTTATTTCCTTTCACCCGTCCGAGTTGAATCATCACCGACGTACTAATCATGTTCAGAATCATTTTCTGTCCGGTGCCTGATTTCATTCTCGAACTTCCCGTGACATATTCCGGACCGACAATCATTTCGATGGCGACATCTGCTTCTGCCGCCATCGGAGAATCCGGATTGCTGGTGATGCAACCTGTCAGAATGCCATGCTTGCGAGCTTCCCGCAAGGCACCGATTACATAAGGAGTAGTGCCCGAAGCAGCAATGCCAATCACGGTGTCTTTGGGGTTGATATGATATTCCGTAAGTTCTTCCCATCCCCGGTTCATATCGTCCTCGGCACTTTCTACCGGATTGCGCAGGGCGGTATCTCCACCGGCTATCAATCCGATAATCCAGGTAGGAGGCATTCCGAATGTCGGTGGTATCTCCGAAGCGTCCAGCACTCCCAAGCGGCCGCTGGTACCTGCGCCCATGTAAAAGATGCGTCCACCCTGTTTCATGCGGGGCACAATCTGGTTGACGAGCAGTTCGATCTGTGGAATGGCTTTTTGAACGGCTAACGCTACCTTTTGGTCTTCCCGGTTAATGTCTTCTAATATTTCCCGTACGGACTTCTTTTCTAAATTGTCGTAGAGCGACGATTGTTCGGTTATCTGCATATTGGTAATGGCGATTGACTAAAAATACAAATTACAAGGATTGAGATGAAGCGGTATGATATAAAATTAATCCCTCCATCGGACTTTGCAGAATCTTTCCAATTCTGATTCCTGTCTCTTGTGCAGCTTCTTGTAATATCTCCCTGTAGCAGTGAGCCACTGATCCGATAAAGTGTATAGGATACTGCGTGTAATCATATTGCATTACGTTTCTTCGGAAGAAAGCAATAAAACTGCCAAGCACTAATTGTCTTATCCCCGGCTCTTCCAGATGTTGCGCTATAAAAGGTGACAGACTTGCCAGAAAACGATTCGGGAAGGGCTGACGGTAAACCCGGTCGATGATTTCGGGAGCTGTCAGGTCGAATTGTTTTAGAAATGCTTCTTTGATGGCAGGCGAAAGTTGATTCTTCAGAATGTCTCCCACCAGTAATTTGCCAAGGACGGCTCCACTTCCCTCGTCTCCCAGGATAAAGCCTAAAGGAGAGATGTTGTTGACAATCTCTTTTCCATCATAGAAACAGGAGTTGGAGCCTGTTCCCAGAACGCAGGCAATGCCTGCTTCATGGCCGCATAATCCACGGGCAGCAGCCAACATATCCGAGTAGGCTTTGATATTTCCGACAACAGGTAAACTGTCGGCTATCGCCCGGCGGAGAACGGGAGCTTTTTCGGGTGTACAACCTGCACCGTAAAAGTAAACGGAATTGATGGTCCCTTCTGGCAATTGTGGCAGGAGGGAATGTGTCAGCTCTTGCTGAATTTCTTCTTCTGACTGGAAGAAAGGGTTAAGCCCTTTCGTTCCAATCCGTTTGATAGGTGTGCCGTTGAGGATGACACACCAGTCGGTCTTGGTAGAACCACTATCTGCAATAAGTATCATATCTTGATGTATCTTTTTAATGTGTTAAGTTATTCAGTAAGTAAGTTCATTGTTTCTTTCCAAAAGAATCTTCCAGCCGGTTACGAATCATTAGTGCGGCAATAATACCAGGCAGAGTACAGATACAAACCCATATAAAGAAATGAGTATATCCGATATGTTCCTGTATCCATCCTGCCGGCATGCCCGGAAGCATCATTCCAAGTGCCATGAATCCGGTTCCGATGGCATAGTGGGCAGTTTTGTGTTCACCCTCCGCAATATAAATCAGGTAAAGCATGTAAGCGGTAAAGCCGAAGCCATACCCTAGTTGTTCGATGGCTACGCAACTGGCAATCAGTATTGTATTGTCCGGAGTAGTGGCTGCCATCCACACATATAATAGGTCGGGAATATTGATGGCTAATGCCATGGGCAATATCCACTTCTTGAAACCGTCACGGGAAACGAGAAAACCGCTGATAATTCCTCCCAGTAGCAAAGCTACGACACCTATGGTCCCGTAGATCATTCCGACTGTTGCCGTAGATAGGGACAGACCTCCTTTTTCAGCGGTATCCAATAGAAAGGGGGAAGCTATTTTGGCTAGCTGCGATTCTCCCAATCGGTAGGTGAGCAGGAAAAAGAACATGAGACCCAGGTGTTTCTTTTTGAAGAAAGTGACAAAAGTCAGAAGAAAGTCTTCTAATAGCTTACCTGCTGTGAGTCTGGGACGTTTGACATCGGAATCGGGATGGGGGAGGATAAAGCGATGGTACAAAGTAAGAGCCAGGAATAATCCGGCCAGGAGGTAAAAAGTGATGCTCCATGCCAGAGGGATATTGCCTTGAGAGGTTTCCAACCATCCTGCCAGCATGACGAGAATACCTTGCCCGAAAATATTGGCGAGTCGGTAGAATGTGTTTCGGATGCCTACAAAGAAAGATTGTTCCTTGTTGTTGAGTCCGAGCATATAAAAACCGTCTGCTGCGATGTCATGCGTAGCCGAACTGAATGCCAATAACCAAAAGAAAGCAAGAGTGAATTGTACGTAATGTGTCGTTGGAATAAAAAAGGCGATGCCTGCAAATCCGGCGGCGATGAACCCTTGCATGGCGATAATCCAGGAACGTTTCGTTTTTACCAGATCGACGAATGGACTCCATAACGGCTTGATAGTCCAGGGAAGATAAAGCCAGGAAGTGTATAAGGCTATTTCGGTATTGGATAATCCCAGACGTTTGTACATGATGACGGCAATAGTCATTACCGCTACATAAGGCAATCCTTCTGCAAAATAGAGGGTTGGAATCCAACTCCAGGGATTTCTTTTTATAGTGGGTGTTGTCATGGCATTCGTTCGATTTTATTTATATTGTTTTTCAAGTGTACTACCGGGGTAATAGTGGGATAGTATTTCTTCATACTTATAACCTTGTTCTCCCATCACGGCGGCACCGATTTGGCAAAGTCCCACTCCGTGTCCCCAGCCGGCTCCGGTGAGGATAAATCGGGAAGGAAATTCATCTCCGTACTCCTTGTCTACTACAAAAGCGGAACTGTAAAGATGGGAAGTCGATAGAGTGCGGCGTATCTCCAACTCTTTTCCAATGATGAGTGTCCGTAAGGTTCCTACAATCTTTAGCCGGACAAGACGTCCGGATGTTCCCCGTTCTACAGGAATTAAATCAATGATTTGTCCGAAATCAATCCCTGAACGTTGATGAATCAGCTCTGAAAGCTCTTGTTGGGAATAACTGACTTTCCAACGATAGAAGTCTGCTGTTTCCTGATCGTAATTGTTTAGTACTTGGTTTAGAATTTTCTTATTCTGCGTGTTACAGAAAGCAACAGGCGAGGTACGTATCCATTTATCAGCTTCCGTCTCTATGGTCAAATCGGGAAGTCGTTTTTCAGTCTTGCTATCCCGTTGTCTGATTAGATAAGGATGCTTTACGTTTTCCCAACAATTTTGGAACTCTTCAAAAGCTCCGCCACAACATTTAGAGAAACGGGCATCACAAATTGCTCCTTTATACATCAGTACTTCCCCCCGCGTGGCGGAGACTGCTTCGATGGCTTGTGGTGTTGAGGCTCGTGTAATTCCCTGATAACGCTGGCAATGATCGTCTGCACATACATCGAAATTCTTATGTGCTTCATGGTCATACCATTTTATAAATTGAGAATTGAGAATTGAAAATTGAGGATTGGCTGCGCTGTTTGACGGCATCGTATTTTTTAATTTATCATTCTCAATTCTCAATTTATTAAGTAACCAGCTTCGGGAGATGACGGCGTGAGCCTTTAGTAGTTCTAAAGAAGCTGTTGCACTCATCTCTGATGAAATGACACTGGTGAGATATTCTTCAATGGAAATCACATTGATAGCGGTTAGTTGTTCTCCTTCGATGATAATTTTTAATTCCCCTTTGAATTTTTGGACTTCTTTGCGTTCCCAATGGAAGTTGATTCCGATGGTCACATCTTTCAGTTCAAAGAAAGCATGTGCATTTTGTTGGGAAGTGAAAGATAATTCATTATATTCTTTCCCTTGCCAATGAATCTTTCCATTCTGATAAATAACTTTCTGTGTTCCGGAAATTTCCGTTCCGACAGAAGAATTAAATTTCACCGGGAAAGAGAATTCAATCTCTTTCCCGGAAAGGATACCAACACTTATTAGAGGGATTTGCATACTATTTTATTGCTATTCCTTTTTGAATAATTGATCGCATAGAGTATTTAACTGTTGGGGAGATAAACTTATCTCCTTGTAAATCTCTGTGAGTTGTTGGGCGTTTAATTTATCCATGTCTTCTTCTCTGACAATCGGGAATATGCCACCCATTTCTGCAACAGCCGGACTTATTAATAGCCCTTTTTCATTTGGGGTATAATAGCAAACGGGACGATGTTTTGAGCGTAGGAAAATGATGCAATTCCATACTTCTACTTCGTCACCTCCGAAATGGCTGATTTTATCGAGGCCATACCAGGTTATCATGTTGATTAAAGGTTCTTTATCCGAATAAATGGCGGAAAGATTTTTGTAGACCTTTTCAAATTGTTGCAGTAATTCAACTTTCAGGCTTGATGTAATACCTATGCAAGTTGTAAATAAATCGTCTACATAAGTTGTTACGCAGTTTCCATTTTCTAATATATCCGTCAAGAAATTCAGCTCAAAAGGATTAGTCAGTTCTTCTTCTTTTCCTGCTGCCTGGAAATGCATGTGGTCAGGGGCGGAAGCACCGCACTCCGGTCCGTTATAGAGTATATAGAACTCGTCCAGATTTTCAGCTAAGTGAAGCATATCTTCAAAACGTCCTTTCATGCTTTGTGGAGTATGTTCCTTGTCGATGATTGTCAAGTGACGCTGAAAAATGGGGTAAGGATTGAGGCATACCTCATAATGTCCGAATGGTAGATATGTTTGCTCTGCGGGGCGGTTTTTCCCGCATAAGAAACAAGGTCTTTCTTGGATAGAATGACTATCTGTTTTTGCCATGGTCGAGAGGATGCGTTGAGGATTTGGGAAAATTATAACTTTCATCTCTCTGTCTTCTTTCTTCAGCTTCAATACTTTTTTCTTTTCCAGATTTTCTTCCAACGCTTCATAGTTCCTTTTCGCAAGTTCCCAGTTTTCTTTTTGGTTTTCTATCATTTCTTCTACAAGTTCCTGAAACTCTTGATCGATAGTATGCATCTGGATTCTGCTCTTAATTTCCCATGTGCGGATTCGGTCTTTGTAGAAGTTGTTCCGATTGATCTTTTCTGTGCTTAATGCGGCGTCGGAGTTACCTTCCCAACGGCGACAGAGGTATATTACATCATAGATACGTCCGATCTTATATTCCCGTGAGATTCGTAATCCTATGGCATAATCTTCTCCATAGCTGGTATTCGGCAATTTGATATCACGAAGAATAGGAGTGTAAAAAGCTCGTGGAGCACCCAAACCATTGATACGTAGAGCGTTGTTCTTTCCATTTTCCGGTGTCCACTCTTTGTGATCAATAATACCGGGGGCTATTTCGTTTAGCTGGAAGTCGGTCATTAGATAAGTGCCTATTACCATTGCGCAACTTTCCTTATAAAAAGTATCTACGACTTTCTGTAAAGTGGATTCGTCTTTGTATAAATCGTCACTGTCTAACTGTATGGCGAACTTTCCACATTTTTCGTGATGTATACCTTTGTTCCAACAACCTCCTATGCCTAAATCATTCTCTTGGGGAATGATATGGATCAATTTCTTATCGGTACTTAGTTCCTGGAGTATTTCCGTCGTTCCATCGGTGGAATGATTGTCGATAACAATAATGTTAAAAGGAAAAGTGGTCCGCTGGTTTAAAGCCGAGTTGACAGCATCACGGATGGTATGAGCACGATTGCGCACAGGGATGATGACAGATGCCTCGAATTCAAAGTTTTCGCTGTGAAGATTTACAGGCCGTGAAGAAGTAGGCATGAAATAAGCATCAATACATTTCAGGTATTCGGTGCAGGCAGCTTCCATTTCAATTTGCACTTTCCGATTTTTGGGGTTTACATAGTCGAATTGTTTCTCTCCGCTTTTCCTGGTATCTGTTTCAATTTCGGTGTATAGATATTCATTGATGTGCACAATTGAATATTTGTAAGAGATGAATAGACGCATAGCATATAGTCCTGCGTATTCGTACTCTTCACGCAAAGCATTTGCTATTTTAGTGAAGGCAGAAGAACTGAATAGAAGCATAGAGCCGAAGTCGAAATCATCCCGGACGCTTCCTAATTGGTAGTCAATGACAGGTGCTTGTTTAAGTTCTCCGTTAATCAGCTGATAGTGGTCGGTATAAACTATTCCATTCTTTTTATCGTTCTCCATGATTTGCACCATGCGTTCCAAGGCATACAGTCCCAGTTTTAATGGAGTTTGTTTCAAGTAGAACAGAGTATATTCCGAATTGGCATTGGCTGCAATTGTTTTCATTGTGTCTGTGGAATAGAACCCTTTAACAGAGAGATATTCACACCCCGGAAGAGCTTTCTTGCCGGGCGCCGAACCTAATAAATAGATTTTATTTACTAGCTCTGACGCTTGTAGTTCTTTCACTGTCTGCATGATATCTTCCGGGGTGCCGAAAGGTATGAAGCAATTAATTTTCTTCTTCATCTTGATTTTAATATTAAAGAACTGTCGTATTGTCCATAGTTGATTTCTTTCGAATGAGGAAGCAAAGTCCGATGAAAGTAAATGCAGCGTTAAATAATAGCAGCTCGTAACTAATTTGGTAACCGTTGAACCATGCTTCCGAATTTCTTTGCAGGATATAGCAAAGAATAGGAGAAGCGATAGCTACCAACGGAATATATTTATCATAAACTTGTTTCTTGGTGAAGATGCCGAAAGCGAACAACCCTAAGATAGGACCATACGTGTAACTGGCCAATGTGTAAATCGCATCAATCACACTGGTGTTGTTCAGCAAATTGAATACGAAAATGACTGCCCCCATCACAATTGCCATACCGATATGTACATGTTTGCGTATCTTGCTAAGTGTCGCATCTCCTTTTTTCTGTGCATGTAAAATATCTACAGTAAAAGAAGTGGTCAGTGCCGTCAAGGCAGAACCCGCTGCAGAATAGGCGGAGGCTATCAGTCCGATAATGAATAATATTCCAACTATGCCGGGAAAATAATTTCCGGTAGCGATCATCGGAAACAACTCATCGCTTTTTCCCGGATTCTCAATGCCTTGCTGTGCTGTAAACGTATATAGGAGTACTCCCAGCATCAGAAAAAGCAGAATGACAAAGAACTGTGAGATTCCACTGGTAATCATATTCTTCTGTGAGTCCCGGAAGTTCTTGCAGCTAAGATTGCGCTGCATCATATCCTGGTCGAGTCCGTTCATGGCAATAACGGTGAATACACCTGCCAGGAATTGCTTGAAGAAGTATCGTTTGTCATTGACATCGTCAAAAAAGAATGTCTTGGAAAAGTCACTGTCTGAAATCGTACTAATCAAACCACTGAAATTCAGATGCAGGCTGGAAGCAATATAATAGATGCAAAGTACAACCGACACTACCAGGCAGAATGTTTTTAGAACATCCGTCCATATCAATGATTTCACTCCACCGCGGAAAGTGTAAAGCCATACGATAAATACCGTAAGGATCACGTTCAACAGGAATGGAAGATGAAAAGGAGCAAAGATAAGAAACTGCAATGTCAGACATACGAGAAAGAGCCGGACAGCTGCCCCTAACATCTTTGAAATAAAAAAGAACCATGCCCCCGTCTGGTAGGAGGAGCTTCCGAACCTGTTCTCCAGATATTCATAAATGGAAACCAGGTTCATACGATAAAAGAGAGGAACGAGTACAAACGCAATGATAATTTGTCCTACTATGAATCCCAGCACCATCTGCAGATAAGAAAAGCTGCTTGCCTGTACCATGCCCGGAACGGAAACGAAAGTGACTCCGGAAATGGTGGAACCGATCATGGCAAAGGCAACGATATACCAGGCTGATTTACGGTTTCCTACAAAGAATCCTTCATTGTCGGCTTTGTGTCCTGCTATATAAGAGATAGTGAACAGGATGATAAAGTATGCCACAATAGTAATAGATATAACGGCTGGACTCATATCTGCTGTTTAAATTCATTTGAGGATGAAATATCCCAATCTGTTCATATTGTATGTCCTAAATAAAACGTGGTAAAGATAGTTGTTTTCAATGATACAATCTAATAAACAGATGTGATAAATGAAGGTATATTTCATCCTGCCGGAAGTTCTATAACATCCGTAAATCAAGATTCGTCGGTGGAGATAGCCACAGACTGGATTCTTAGTGGTTTGAAAGATAGGTTTTTACTGTCGTTTTTATGCTGTATTGAGGTTCTTTAATATCTGCTCTTGTTGTACGTGAATTGTAGTTCTCATAGATTTGTATATCTATATCATACATATAATTCCGATACGGTACCGGCAGGTCGACCGAAAACTCTTGCTTCACGGAAGAGTTGTTTATCCGGGTATATACATAAATCTGCGGAGCCTTTTCCGCTTCATACATATAAACAGTATTCATATACTTTCCGCTTCCATCCGGTTCGAGGGCCAGGGGACTGGCAATGTTAAAATAGTCAGAGTCCTGAATACCGCCTCTTAAACCGTCAACGATATGGGTGTAACTTGCCTCATTGGCAATGACAAATGTATTATCTGTGCTCAAAACCGGATTTTCCGGAAATGTAAGTGTGATCTTGTACTTGGCGCAAGTACGTTCCGCATTCACAATCGCCGAAGAGTTTGTATTGGTAAAGTCAAAGTTCAGTAATTTTCCATACATACAAAAGCCCTCATTCGGGTCTAGCACATGGTTTTTATCCACAGCAGGAGTATTTAGTTTCTTTATGTCGTCCATTGTCTCGACCGCAGATAAATTTGTACTCCCATAATTAGTTATCAGATAAATATCCTTCTTCCCGAGTTCGGATTCCTGAAGGGGGAGAGTAACTAGTTTATATTTATCCATATCCATTGAACCAATATTGATATATTTGTAAACAATCTTGGTAGAGGAAGGCTCGGTGAGAAATAAAGCAATTGTTTTAATTGTCTGTTCGCTCTCAAGATTGTCTTCGTCTACCATGGTTGCACTTCTAAAAAGGTTCTGCCGGATCTTAATGTACGCAGTTTTATTTATATCCGGTTCGGGCATATGATCGTCACTGCAACTCACATTACACAGCCATATCATCGAGATTATAAAAATCAGTCTATACATACTTCTTTTCTCCTATTCAACAGTTCTTACACAACGGGTCGTAGCATGGAAATCATACCGTTGGAAGTTTCCGTATAATACTTTATACCAATTAGCACGCTTGGACAAATCGACGTATCCGCTGGAATACCAGAATGCCTTTACTTGAATAGCCGCTTCGTTGTAAATCCAGGAATCACCGGCAGACGTGCCGGGAGGAGCTGGAAACGGCCATCCTTCAGGATAATCATCTACTCTTTCTTTGATATCTCCGGGGGTGTAATAGGTGTCTACCACTCCCAATTTCTTGTCACTGATATTGTCTTCCCAGTTATTCTCATTTTTCAATACGGTTGCCGACAAGTCCACTCCTGTCAGTTTTTCCAGCAGGGATTGGGCGGCTCGCCTGAAATGCAGGGAATAATAAGGGACAGGTGCCTGCGGGTGATCCATATTATAAGTATGAGCATCCCAAGTATTTGACATCCATATGGTATACGTCTGGTCAAGCAGTGCCATATAAGACATTAACTCACAGGAATTAATCATGCGCCACCCTTTGCCATATTTTTTCTCACAATAGTAAGGTGGATTCCCTTCCTTGATGCCCGGTAGGCCGGTTGCAGGATCATAATAAATAATTTCATCCCCATAAGCTCCTTGCAACCCTTGCGGCAAAACTTCATCTCTTGCCATCAACTCAATTTTACCGCAATCGGTAGGCATAACGATACTTGAATCTGTGGGGAATACCGGAGGAATCACAATCTGCTCATTTCCCTGAAATATATACGTATATGTGTCTTTTTTCCAGGGTTCCACTTCAATCAGTGTTTCTACCCCTCCTTCAGAATTGATATATGCATTTATGATATAATGATAATTACGAATCACGCTGTTGTCCGACAAAGCCGGAACAGAACGTCTTTGGGCTGTAATACCCGTTTTTTCGCTATCACTTTGCATTGCGAATCCTTTATTGTTGATATATAATTCTGTATACTCTGTCCCGCTTTCGGGCAGGAGCAATTCGGGAATATAGAATACGACGGCTCCTATGCTGTCATTCAGAAAATCAAGTTCCGAAAGAGATGCTTCCGGTGAAGAACTTTTGCCTCCTGCATAATAATTGTCATAAGGAGGTACGGACAAATTGGAAGCAACATTCTTCAGTTGAACAGAAGTCACGGCACGATCCGGAAGGGTACTGCCCGGCACTTTTTTGCGGAAAATGACTTCCACTTTCGCCATCGCCCTTATTAGTTCCACCTTGCTTGTGGGTAGGGGCAATGATATGGGAGCTTGCTCCGTACCGCCCTTGACTACAGTTATATTTTCATAAATGGCCGACATCAGAAAACGTCCTTCCGGAGTACTTCCGTCAGGTTGGAATCCGGCATTATAGATCATACCGTTAAATCTTGCATCAGTAGCTAAATCCGATTTGTTGGTTATATCAAGTAAAGCCGGAACAAAATCTCCCGAATATACTGATTCATTGGCTATGAAATAGAAATCGTACGTCCCCGGTTTGATAGTGACCGGATGACTCTTTGCCTTAAAACCATCAGGGAAGTAGAGTTGCTGGTTGAAAACGACAGAGCCGCTGCCGGATTCGAAAACAATCATCCGGAGCTCATCGACACGATCCTCCCAGAAATATGTGTCATCATTAATGCTGGATGCTGAAGTACGAACTGACAATGCTATATGAGCATATTCATCCGTTCCACCCTCAATACGTTTTTCATCCGAGCAACCATTCATTGCCATCAGGATGAAAAACAAAACAGCCGGACAATATATATATAGTATGTTATTTCTTATCAACTTCATCATTCTCATGTATTAATAGCCGGAAATCATATCTCTGTATCATAACTGTGCACCAGCCAATTATTCACCCATATCTCCTGAATGGTATAAGTCCCACACTCACATTGGTCTTGTGTCGTGAACCTAATGATAAAATCATGGTCACAGTCTAAATTCACTTCAGGATTTTTCAACAAGAGAGTTCCCAACAAGCTGCCTCTATAAAGTTCTTTTCCGCTGATTTTATGCCTGATTACTATCGTATTATTATGCCCTGTTTCAAGCTTCAGAAGAGAAAACCTCTCGTTCAGCCGCCCGTTATTAATTGAGATCATAGGGTTGAATCTTACGATTTCATCTTCGGCGATACTTCCGTCCAGTTGCATGGAACCATTGTCCGATTCAATATAAACTTCATATTCCTCTTCATTCCTGTTAAGTCCTTCTATAGTAACTGTAAGCCGGTTTGTAATCTCCTGAAGGTTGACTGAGGCTCTTTCCGAGCGGGAGATTGCGCCATCCATATAGACAGCACGGCTTTCACCGGCATAAACCTGTATTCCTTCTATTGATACGGCTATATTCTGCAAACGTTTCAGGTGGAATAACCAGTCTTTTTTCGTGGTTTGCCCTAATTGTGGCTGGTTGAGGTCAAAATATCCTGTATAAATCCCTGACCATGCCATGACAGTGTAAATACCTTTTTCGGTAACGGTTATTTCCTCTGTATATCCTTTTCCTAGTGTCACATTATCCTTATGGACATATGCTACCAGTATATCGTTCTTGTCAAATACACATAATGTTATATCTTTGATTCCTGTCGGATAAACCGTATCAGTCTCACAAGGAGACATGGAATATAGAGATACTATGAGCGTCGGAGAATAATAACAATCGGTATCATCCCTAATACATCCGGAAAGAAAAAGTGAATAGAAGATTATGCTTATCGACAAAACTGATTGAAAACATAATTTCATAAAATTAATTTTAGTAACGATTAATATGCTTGTACTATTCCGGATCGGGTTATCCATCTGTGTCCGGAATAGTATAATATATTAAAATTCAATGTCATAAGAATGTGTAGTCCACTGCAGAACATTGACCTCAACAGACATATTGGTTTGTTCGGGAGTCAGAGGGTCAACAGGATCAATGGGTATTTCCGGTTCCTCAGGACCCGGTTTCGGATCAGGATTCTGCGGATTTGCAGTATTGGGGTCTTCCGGAAATAATGGGTTCCAGTTGTAACTAAGTCTTTTGAAGCCTGTGATATTGACATGATAAATGTTATTTCTCAGGACGGGAGAATTCAACGGTTTCACCAAGTCATCAGGATTCAGCCAGGCATAGTTAATCATATTGCCACCGACATAAGTGGCTACTTTCTGGTTAGGGAAAGCTGCGAGTGCAGCTTGTTTGGAAGAATAGATTTTTCCGTCAGTCTGACCTACATAGAAGGTCCCTCCTGTCAAGCTTCCGCCATCAGCTATAGCGTTTGCTTCTGGAGTAAACTTGGCTCTGACCAAGATGTAGGCAGTATTCCCTTTTCTATACTGTGTGCTTTCCAAATTCCCTTCTGTATGGGTGTTTTCAAACAGAAACTGACCTTTCAGGGCTTTGTAACCGTCTGCGTCAACCGGTTTCTGAGGAATAGCATTCTTTACGGACAGGTTGGAATAGTCATAATAAGTGTCAGCTTGACCTGCATATTCACCCAATGCTGGTACGTATTCGCTTCCATAGGATACATAGTTAGGTTGACTGAGCCAGTAAATCTTGTTGGTACCTTGGGCTACAGAGAAGTTTACATCGGAGACTGAACCTATTTTTTCTCCATTTTCATCGATAAGATCTGCTGAGGCTGTAGTAGTCACAATGACTCTCGATGCCATACGGTCTACACTTACTGCTATCTTATTGCTGCCCTTTGCTACATCCTGTATGGGGACATCAGGTTGTATGTACACATTTGCTGATTTCCCCGTCATCGTAATCAGGTCATACTCTTTTCCATTGGCAGTTACTACCTGAGCCAGATTATCCGTTGCTATAAGATCATGCTCGGTCGTTATGACAGTTCCCAGCGGGTTCGGATTATTTATGACTATATAGATAGTCTTGTATCCGGAAGTGGTTCTGAACGGTTGGCTCGGAGACACTACCGTTCCTGTATGTGAAATATCCAATCCGGTGAAACGTTTGGCCTCAACAGTCCCGTCTGCCGATTGCATATATACATCGAGTGTTTGCAAGCTGTCTAGCCCTTCATAAGTCCCGTCATTATTATAATCACCGGGAAGTGCCCTGCTCGTTGTTCTTCCGGGAAGACTGACCGACAAGTTTACGTATGTAGGTTTTCCTTCTTGTTGTTTTTCTGTTTCTGAGACGTTGTCATCGCTGCAAGCAATGGAACAGAGTCCCATTACAAGGGTTGATAAAAATATTTTGATATTCATAATACCTAATTTTTAAAATAAAATAATAAAGCACCCTTTACTTAATTAAGAATTTAGTAATAAAATGCCTGTGTTTTGTTTCTCTCATAAATTATTGGCTACATGTAGTAATAGTGATTATCATCAATAACAGTTTTGATTAAAAGAAAGTTTTCCATTTTCATATATATATCTGAAGCTAAATCTTCATTTAAGGTGGAAACAAATCCCCAAACGTCAGATTTATCAGTAGAAAAATCACGAAACAGTGACTTTAAATTCTATATTTGATAAAACTTACTCTTATAAATTTCTTATTCCGGGTGTACCTCCTGTGACGTGTTTCGATGAATACCAATTCTTATTGAGGGAGGGCAACTCCGGGGATTTCTTTTCGAGTGAAACTCCGGTTGTCTTTTCTGATGTATGCATCTCATCTCTAAAACAACAAGTGTCGAAAGTATGTCCTGCTGCTGTCTCTTTACTACTTGAAAGTGCCAGATAACCTCCATCATTGCTTAAAGCAGGGAAGTTCGGTATTATAATCAGAGTTTCTCCTCCGACTTTATGTTTTTGAACTACCTTGTTGAAGTATTTTGTGAAACAAAGATATCCTTTGGATGGAATGCTAAGAGGGCTGGAAGTATTCTCATTTTGAAGGGTAGTAGTACTGTATATTGTACCATCTTTATACATTTTATATAGATAGAGGAATGGTACGCTGATTGTTGTTTCGGTCGGATTATAGATTTCTATATATTCTGCGCCATCAGCAGCATTGTCATACATTATTTCATTGAAAAGAAGCATGCCTCTCACATCTTCCGGTAATTCGGGTGTGTCCGGATTATCCGGTATGTCTGTTCCCGGTTCTTCAGTCGTTCCGTCGGGCGTGGTGGTCGTTTCTACGTCATTAGATAGCTGTATGTGATGAAATGTAAATCCTTTACAACGGGTTTTGGTGTAGATACAGTATATACCGCAGCAGAGCGAAGTCGGTATATCTATATTTTTCACTTGCTTCTCTTTTACATATTCATTCTCGGATTCGAGACGTGTCCAAAAGGTCCAGTAACCGTTATTGTCACATTCTACTTTGATAGATAACTTCGGTGAGTTATTGCCTTTCATTAGTTCTCTGCCTGAGGCCAGTAGTTTGGAACCGTCTTCATTTTGACGGTAAAGAGCTACATTATCTTTGGATCCTCCTATCTGAATATAATAGCCGTTTAGTTTACCGGAAAGTACATTGGAGGAAGAGGTTAGATAAAACCGTGCATAATTGTTGGCGGAAGGATTGAATGTGAGGTGAACTCCAAATTCCCAACGGGTATTCTTCACCGAAGTGGACGGTATGGTGACATAAGCCGCTCCGGCATCTTCTTGTGGATCATTCAGATGAATTCCTTCTTTAGAATTGATGGTGAACTTATCTGTTTCTCCTTCCCAGGGAAGTTCGGAAGTAGCCGTATCTTCTCCTTCTACATCTCCTTTTTCTTCGTCATCAGCAGGAAGTGAACAATGATAGAATAACATCATGAAGAGGCTTAGGAAAACAAATACTTTATAAACTTTCATACGGTTTTGATTTTGAGCTTTTATTTTACCGTATTTGTTTGTGTATAATGCAGAAGCAATTGCGGCTTGAATATTTGAATGAGTGAGCAAAGATAAACCTTCTTGCCGGAAAAAGGCCATACTTACAGAAGAAAAGATTGTAATTCTTTTTGTTTTCTATAAATGCATGGACAGAAAACAGCGAAGGACTATCTGAAGTCCTATTTAATAGATTGACTTTTGATAGTCCTTTACAACTGTTACATTTAATATTGGAATATTATTCGAAACGTGGCATTACATATTTATCTGTATAAGATGTGAAAGTAATACCGGGCATGGAATGAGTGGACGATTCGTTCTCTAATTTTTTTATCAATGAATAATCGTCGGCATTCAATGCGTAATAATTATCAGAGGTCGGGGTAGTCACACGTACCGTCCAATCGAACATATTACCGATGATGGTTAATGCATCCGTTTCGGGATTAAATATAGGAATTCCTGTTTTTACCACTTCGTATGTCCGGTTCTGCAGTACATAGAAAGCATTGTTGACATCGGTCATGAAAGCAAGTGTCTTCTTGTTTCTGAACTCTGTCAGATACAGATGTTCCAGTGTCAGTCCTTCGGGCAAGGTGATGGCACGAACATACGGACGTCCTTTCACCTGTTTCAGATGAAACAAACGGCGGTCGGCATCCAATAGAAGATAACCTTCGTCATACTCCTTTTTCACTGTTGGATTTCCAACGATTTCCGTTGCCGGAAAGTGGAACTCCTTTTTAGTCATAGCTTCGGTAAACTGAAGACTCTTGTCTTCCTTCACGCTGTTGGAGGCCATGTCGATAAATTCGATTCCTTTGGAGGTGATGCGGAATACGTCATCCGGCATTTTCAGGTCTACACGTCCCGACATGGATTCCATCAGAGGATAAAGTCCGATAGAAGGCGCATTGATATCCGAAGGAACACTACGGAAGTTGAAGTTCTCCGTCTGTACCATTTTAGGAGTTACTGCTATCCCTTTAATGGTATCCGGGAAACGCTCATCAGACATCAACTGACGAAAATAAAACATAGGCAGGATACTGTCGAAAGCTGCTTCCGAATAAATATTACCAGCCAGGTCGCGACGTACACTTCCTTTTCCCTCTTCCTGTCCCATCTGTGCGAAATCGCCAATTACGAAACTGTACAGGGTAAAGGGAGTCTTCTCCGGCTTTACGACAAAGAAATTGTAACACCAGGGCAACTGCCAAAGAAGCAGAAAAGCGATGGTTACATATAATAATATAGTACTGAAACGTCTCATTACTCAATCTTTTAATTTTTAGTCTTTAATTTTTAATTGTTCCTAGTCCTGCTTTCCGGCCTTGAATCGTACGATAGAAAGCCACGAGAAAGAAGCTGTCAACAAAGTATAAACCACTAAATAAGGGAGGAACTTGTTATATGCTTCCGGTGTGGGCGACAGAAAGAAGATTCGGAGTAATAATACTGCGATAATGAGATTCAGAATACGACGTTTCCATGCCGGTTCGAGGCAGATCCATGCCACAAGCAGATAGCCGGAAATCCCGGCAAGATACCACGTTAAAGCGGTGAGCAATATGTGGTTCTTCAGTTCATGGGCAAGTATTCCGTTCAGGTATACTTCCATCAACAGGAAATTGGAAGCGAAGCAGACAAGTAGCAACACTAATCCCGAAAGTAACATATTACCTGTCATCTTCAACTCCGGATAAGGCAGATGGAGAGTCAGTTTCAGGCATTTGCGCTGCATTTCGGGAACAAACTGCACAATAGCCATCAAAATTCCCGCAATCAGAGGGATATATTGCAACATATCAATGAAGATGACATCTCGTTGCAGCATCACTTCCCACACATGAGCAGCCCCTTTCATTTCTACCACTCGGTTGATGCGGAGCATACAGTAGCCTGTAAAACCAAGTGTGGCGAGCACGGCAAGTAGAAAATACCACCGTGTCTTTATCCATTCTTTATAAAATATAGCGTACATTGTTTAATAGTTGATAATCTTTAATAGTTGATAGGTGATAGATAATGCAAGTCATAAACTATCATTTATCACCTATCATCTATCATCTATTTTAGTATTTGCCTGTCAGGCCGATAAATGCATCTTCCAGATTCACCTGTTCACTACGAAAATTAGTGTAGGGCACTGACATGGATTTCAGTTTTGCTTCTGTTTCTGCCGGTTGAAGGAAGGAGAAAGTCTCCAATTGGTTCCGCATGACAGAAGGATGATAGAAATCATCGGATGCGGGAAGTTCGTAGCCTTCGGGAATAGTGAAGGTGTAGCGACGTCCTTTTTCCAGTAGTTCGGCGATTGGTTTCTGAATCAGTATCTTTCCGTAGTCCATGATGATGCAGTCGTCAACAAGCCGTTCCATGTCCTGAATGATATGCGAGGTCAGAAAGACGGTTTTTCCTTCTGAACGGGCGTAGTCGCGGAGATAGTCGACAAACAGGCGGCGATAGCCGGGATCGAGCCCGAGAGAGAAGTCATCCAGTACGAGAAGTTCCGGGTTTTGTGCGAGAATCAGTCCGAGGGCTACTTGTGAACGTTGTCCACAAGACATACGCGAGATACGTTGACCGGTGGCTACTTTCAGTTTATTCATCAGTTCGTAGTAGGCTTCCTTTTTCCATTGACCGGGGTAGAAAGCTGCGTAGAATTTCTCTATCTCGGTGATGGTCATGAATTGGTATTGCACATGACCTTCGATGAGCAGTCCGATATTGCGACGCAGAGCCGGTGCCATTGTCTGTATCTCCTGTCCGAAGATGCGACATTCTCCCGAACGGGGTTTCAGGTAACCGCTCAAGATATTGATAGTGGTGGTCTTGCCCGTACCGTTCTTTCCCAACAGTCCTAGGATGCGCCCTTTGGGTACTGTGAAACTAAGATTTTCGTAAATCAACCGTTTGCCGTAATAGTGCGTCAGGTTGTTACATTCGATAATATGTTCCATTTGATTTTATCTGTTATTCTATTCAAAAGAAGAAAAGGAAAAGAATGGGAATCAAGATTCCGACAATTAGTTCGATTCCTCCTCTGCCGATAATGCCCTTATTTCCTTTCAGCATGATGATGCCGGAAAGAGTAATGATAATAAGAGCGATAGCGAAAATATCCGCAAAGTAAGTCCACCATTGTCCCGGGTTGTAATGTAAGCGGGACATTGCTCCGATAAGCGGACGGCGGGTGACGGATTCATATATCGCTTCCCCTGTCTTCACATCTACCAGGAGGTTGGAACCGCCTTTCAGGAATACTTTCATTACGTCCGTTTTCGGGAAGTAATGTTTGGTATAGTTGCCGCTTTCTCCTAATGGTTCCAGGAGGGTGAGCACTTTCTCCTTATTCATTCCTGCTTTATCCGGTAGCTTTTCTGCTATCTTATACTCTTTCCGTGTGATGGAGAAGTTCGGGTTAATCGTGTCACGGTGATTCATTACAATTCCGGAAATGGCATATATCAATACCATTCCGGAAAAGAAAAATGATAAGTCACGGTGTATGAGTCGACTCCACTTACGGATGTTACTACTCCACTTCATACGAGTTAGCTTCCATGAAATAGAAAGATAAATACTCTTTTCCCGTCTCTGCTTTGCGTTCGGCTATTTTTGCACGGAAATCTGCAATGCGGGCTTCGGGGCTGTTGGCTGTTTCGCCACGTGCTTTCTTTTCAGAGTCGCATCCGGCTTCACCGGTTCCGTGTTTCTCGGCAGCCTGTGCTTTGAGTTGTGCTTCCCAGTTCTGGAGGTAGGCTTCGTCAATGCGTTGTTCTTTCAGTGTTCCGGTAACACGAACGATGGAGTTTACACATTTAGGGTCGAATGCTCCCAAGGTTCCTGCTTCTACACGGATCACTTGGGTGTCGTCGCTACCCATCAGGAAGATTTTCTTTGCTCCATGTTTGCAGGTGTGTGTGCAGACGCCTTCAATGGTCACTTCTTGTCCTGCAAGGCTTTCGGCATTGGCAAGGAGAGAGTCGATTTCCAAAGCGGAAGAAGCGGACTGTTCTGTAGTCGCTTCTGATGCGCTTTTCTGTTGTTTGTTACCACATGAAGTTCCGATAAAAGTCATTGCCACGATGGCAATTGCGATTGTTAGCTTTTTTGTTTTCATTGTTCTTGCTTCGTTTTTATATAGTTTGTAATCTGTATTTTGTTTGTAGCTTATAATAGTTCGCCTTATAGGTGGGGAGTTTCGCCCCTGCTTGAAACTTTTAGTATCATGCCGTGAAACACTTTGTTTCATGGCATATAATACATATTAGCTTTTTAGTTGATGGCTTGATCCTTTACACAACGAAGTTGCTGACCCGATTTAATGCTGACATAAGAAACGTTAACGCGTCCTTCCGAATAGGTCTTGCTAAATGTTGTCATTTGCCCAAAGAACTGAATATTTGTTAGTAATGTGGGATCGGTGGTAGAATAAATTGGTTTATAGCATGTTGAGGACATAATGTATGTCAGAGCTGGTTGATTTGCATATTTGGCCAGAATTTCTTCAGTTGTATTACCTGAATAGATTCTTGATAATTGGTATGAGGGTGCGGATGTAAAATTGTTTTGCATTCTCACGCCTGATAAAACATAATTCCAGCCAGCAACATTATATTTGCTCATATTTCCTCCTCCATAGCTTGCGTCATAGAAAAGGGCGTTTTCATTTTTTTTATTCCCTGTTTCGCCCACTGCTGCATTAGAAAGGCCACAAAGATTGAGAAATTCTTCACGTGTCGGGATATGCCAACCTTCAGGGCAAATACCTTGAGCTCCTTCAAACTCATAGCAGTTCTCTTCCGTCACTTCTTTGCTGCCAAGTGCGATATACATATCATAGAAATAGCCTAATTTCTTAATAGAAGCTTCGTCTGTTAACGCTTCTGCTCCATCGGCTGTAAGTTTAGTGTTACCGTCCTCTACAATCAATTTGTACGGATACCAAATATGAGAATCAGCTGTCGGATCACTTGACGGCGTATATCCTTCCGGCACATAACGTAATGGTTCTGCCATCCAAGTCGTTCCGTTAGCAAGTTTAATTGTTTTATAAGTCTCTCCATAATAGACAAAATATCCATCATGTTCCTCAAAATTAGTATCACCTGGTGTTTCGTCTTCTTTCGGTAATTTTTCATCATCACTACAAGATGCGAAGAGTGCTGCTGCGAGCATAAACATTAAGTACTTTTTCATGTTCTGATAAATTTAGTTTATATAATTATATTGATTAATTTAAAATGTATATCCTAGTTTTATGGTTTCACTCCACCGATTTACTCCTGCTATGTATTTAAGGTTGAAACCATGTGTATATTCGGCTTGGATTTCTGCATAGATTCCTCGATAAAACTTGTATCGGAGTCCAACTTCAAACGTTAGTCGGGGGGCTGTTGTGTATTCGTTCTGTAGATTATAATACTCTGTCAATCGGTACGGAGGTTCACCTGCCTCTGATTCAGTTTTAACTGTTTTATTCTTCTCCGTATAATCTCCGGCAGAGAAAATACCGGAAGTTTTCAGATCAAACAGTTTGGTGTGGAATGTTCCGGCAAGGTATATACGCCCACATGTCATGGTCTGTGAAACGGAGTAGGGGAACATCTGTGTAGTCAGACTTTTCAATGATGACACATTCGCGCCAAAGCGTAGTTCTCTTCGGGGGGCTATAAACTCATATTCGGATTGGACAGAAAAGACACTTCTTTCAAAAATGCGGTTAGAACCATAAACATGAGTAGTCGTTATTCCGTTGGAAGTTTCCCGACCTAATACATTTTCATTATTAAACTGGCGTGACCAAGTCAAATTTAACCGTAGGAAGTGTGCTGCATTTCCTTTTGAGAAATGATAGCTTAAGTGTGAAGTGACCCGATTGGTCGGGAATTTGAACCAGATGCTTTCCTTTTCTCCAGCAGAACCTGATGAATGGCTGTATTCCACATCTACATAAAAAGCCTTCCATTGGAATTGAACGGCTGCTCCGTGAGATAGTTCTTTAATAGGAAATCCATTAATACCCGATTCATTCAGATGAATTCCGCTGCCTTCCCATGTCTCATACGCACCGTACATTAGTCCTTTGTCCAAGAAGGCATAGTACGATGTAGCAGCGGTGCCGATTTCTTCTGCTTTGACCGATTCACTGTTTTTGCCAAAAATGTAAGAGAATCCTATGGCATAGTCATCCGAATGGTACATTATACTTGGAGCTACTTTTAAGTCTAGTCTATAATTGGTATGCCGCAGATCTTTGCGTTTCGAGTAGTTGGCGGAGGTAAAGTCTATTTTTCCGCCTATGCGCCAACAGGGGGCAATGTCTTTGGCTATACCTCCCATGAAAGCATAAGTCTGTAAATCTTTCCGGCCGGGAGTAAATTCCAGTATGTCTACCGGGTAGAATCCCGGATGAATGAACATGGAACCACTCATATTTCTACCGGAAGTGTGATCAAACGAAAAAGAACCTGTCAGAGAATAGCTTTTTAGATGTGTGATAGACTTTGCTATTGCACCTGCGTTCCATAACTTATCAGCTTCGTAATAATTGTGAAAATCGCCATGATTATTCCTGCTATATAGTTCAGCATAGGAAACGGTGGTACTGTCCACCATTATTCCGGTAACGTTTGCTCCGGCATTCCAAGGATTACGTCGTTCCACAATATCGTAAGATTGTGCCGAGACTGTGGATGCCATGTACAAGAAAAGACAGGTTATATATATACGTTTCATATTACTCATGCAGGGATTGTTTTTCTCTTTCATAAAAGTCCGAGGAAGAGTTGTTGGTATCTTCCAGTATTTCATAGCCTGCTTCACGAGAGGCTTCTTCATCGGTATGACGGTACAGGGTCCGTCCGTCATATAGCGCACTTTGAGTAACATAACCCGCATCGACAGAAGGCGGCATACGTTTCATATTATTGGAAGAACCTCCATAGTATATTTCTACTGCGTCTAATACCCAGTTGATCGGTACTTTAACAATCCTGTCTACTGTGCTTCCGGGTTTTTGAATAACATTGTCTGCCTGAGATACAAAATCTTGTATGGTAGTGTCTTTTGCCTTAAACAAGACAGTGGCAGGAGAAAATACAGAGAAAGTATAAGCATTTGCCTGTCCTGTTTTTATCACAATATTCAGATAATGGTCTGGCGTTATCTGGTCGCCCGGTGCCGGGTGATACAATGTATTCCAGAAATATACGGGATTATAACAAACGAAATATCCGGGTTTGTTCAGATTGACCGATTGGGTGTATTGCGCTGCGTGGTCGATAGCTCCGCAGATAACAACTACGGCATCTTCGCCAGGAGCCAGAGGGAATGTCTGTCCCGTACCCCCGAACTGCCAGACACACTGTGCCACAGGTAAAAAGTCCGGAAATATGGTAGCTCCAGTCGATTCATCCTGTGTTACCCATACGTTGGTTGCCTGCGAGTTATAAGGATCGAGTGAGCCGAAACATAAACCATCGAGATATTGTGTCTCGGAGGTGTTGTTGTGTAGAATCATATATTTGTCTGACTGATAGTTGCCTTCAAACGGTAGCTTGGTGCATCCCCCGCAATAAATCTCCTTGATAACAATGTCACCGGATCTGGAGTGCACCAGTGGGAGATTAAGGGCGAGGTCTCCATTCACAAGTTTCACCTTGTCTGCCAATCCGTTGAAGATATCCTGCTCTGCTTTATCACTTATCTGAATGCGGTATATGCCTTTGGTCAGACTGAAACGGACTGTTCCGTTTTTATCTGTTTTTGACGTATACGAATTCCCCCGGTCTATATCTTCGATTTTTACGGTAACTCCTTCTCGGAGATAATCCGAGTATTCGTTCGGATATACTGCATTTACTTGAAGCGTATGCAGTTGGTTATCGTAAGGGTTGTCCTTGTCAATGTCTGTACAACTTCCTGTTGTGAGGAATGTCATCAGTAATAATATGTATGCTAGTTGCTTCATTGTTCTAGAATTTTATGCGGCAAGTTAATCCATAGTAAAAATCCGGAGTAAAAATGGCGCTTACTCCTGTTGCGTAAGAGGTTACATACTTCCGTGAATTCGTGAAGTTGATCGCATTGAGAGCGAGCGAGACATGATCGCCTATTTCTTTGGTTATATTGATATTGGCGGAGAAATAGGGATCGTATCCGTCCGCAGCGAACGTATAGGCATTGCCCGATTTGCGTATCAGGTTTGCAAATGCAGAATTCTGAGCTTCTTTTTCGGTAAAAGGGCGTATCTCATTATTGAGATCAAGGTATGCTACCGGATAAATCGCTGTATACGAATTGCCGTCGTAAATACTACCTCCTGTTCCTGCATTACTATTATCACTTACGTTGAAAGCATACTCTTTACCGTTGTATTCGGACAGGTTCTGTGAGCGTTTTAATAGAGAGGCTTCCAGCCGGAATGATATAATCAATCTGGCTTTTGGGATACGAGTTATTGCCGTTATATTGGCGTCCAGAGAATGAGTACGTTTGCCGTTAGCTGTTGTCGATGAATTATCTCCGTTGGCATAGATACCTACATATTGGTAGGAACGATTTGGGATACCGGTATGTGACCACCCTGTCTGATAGTAGTAAGACAACGAATTATCTACATATTTCATATAATCATAGCTGGCATCCAGTCGCAATTGCGTACGAATAGGAGTTATTTCGGGAAAATCGACAATCATTTCCACTCCCCGGCGCTTGATATCCGGTCCGTTGTCCGGTGAAACGGAATTGACAAAAGTACGGTTCGTTACTTTTACGTCCATAGGTACCCACTCCTCCGATTCATTTCCGCGTATATACACCATTCCTGTTTGGTTGTTTATGTTAATTTGTGGATTGGCAGGCATGCTGAATCCGTCCGGTAATTGTAGAACATCATAAGAAAACGGAGTATAGGCATTGGTGTATTTATAAGGATTTTTAGTACGGTTGAAATAACCAACCAATGATATCTTGGTTTTTGCGATTTCGATATCGACTCCCAATTCTGCGTTTTGATTCCGTTGCCAACGCAAGTTTTTATTATGTAAGAGTACGTATGGTTGGCTGTAATAGACGTAGGATGATTCGTTATTGTTATAAGAAACACCAAAAGTTTGTATGTCACGATACTCCTGTCTGGGATAAAGAATGTAATAAGACGGCAGTTTCTCGGCAACTCCCCATCCACCACGGATTGATATATTCCGGTTCAACTGCCATTTGGCGTTGAAACGTGGTGAAAACGTATTCAGGTTTTTATATTCTGTTCCACTGATGAAAATCTTTTCCCAGCGTATACCTGCCATAAGTTTTAGTGTAGTGCTTCCGAGAGGTACTGTCAGATTCTCTTCAGCATAAAGTGAAACATTATGCATATACGGATAAGTAGTGTACGGACGTGGGCGATATCCGTTAGGGGCTAATGACGGGTTTAGATAGTATTCCCCTTCTCCTATATTCCCTGTTGACTTCCACTGAATTCCTGCTATCAGATTGCTGTTCACCTTTTTAAAACGTCGGTTCCATTCGTATTTTAGGGAAGCGGCATAATCCAGCTCTTTTGAATCTATAATTTGGTCGGCGAAATACGAATAAGGCAGTTTATCGGCAAGGAAATAACCTTCCTGTTCAGCATGCACAGCAGGTTGCTCAGACGCATACGTGTAGGGAGTATGTGCGTGTGACTTGTTATCATTGTAATGGAGGGATGCATCAAATTTCAGATTGGTAATCCATGACTTGTTGAGCAACCAGCTTAATGATGTATTTGCCCGGAAAACGTTATCCCTTACTTTTGTATATTCTCCGGTATAGGCATCGGGATCATCCTTGGTGTTCATACCTCCGATGTTTCCAGTGAAACCAATATTAAATCTGAAAATGTTCCGGAATGTATTATTATAGTTTGCAGAGAATCCTCTTCGTGTGTAAGAAGTATAGGGTGATGATAATTTCCGGGTGGCTTTTGTCCACTCGCCACTGATGTTAATGTTACCTTTGTCATTTCCCAGATCCAGTCCTTTTGAAAATGAAAACTGCTCTGTGCGGGGATTAATGGCCAATAAGATTTCCCAAGGTGTTTTTCCTTTTTTTGTCCGGATATTGACCATGCCACTGTTCAAATCTCCATACTCTGCTGAAGGTACACCTGTTATGACTTCTACCGATTCTATATTTGTAACGGCAATACTTCGTGTATCAATTCCGCTCATATTACCGAAAGATGCATTGTTTCCTATGCGTATACCGTCTACAGCTACTGCCGTTCCGAAAGTAGCGTTACCAACGGTTGAACCTCCGTCTCTTAGTGAAAATACATTATTGGTAGTCAGATCCGGGACTTTCGTCTTTCCTCCCGGAAGAAGGGCAGATATGTCGCTGACGTTAGATATTTGAAGGTGTTCCAAAGCATTGCTGCCAATGATGAGAGTCGTATTCAACTCACTTTTGGGAGCTTGTGCTGTTATAACTACATCATCTAGCGCAAGGGTATTTTCTTTGAGTTGTATCGTTATATCTTTGATGCTGCTACGGATATTAACCTGAATTGTTGTTGTGACGTAACCGAGAAAGGAAACTTCCAGATTACATTTTCCTTCCCGAACTCCTTGTATTGTGAAATCCCCGTTCTGATTGGATACAGCCCACAAATAGGTACCTTTGATAATAATGGATGCTCCTGGTAATGGCTTGTTTGTCTTTTCTTCAGTAATGCGGCCGGAGATTGTATAGATACCCGGATTGGCTGTGGCTTTAAATACAATAAGAAAGAGAAGCCCAAAGAACGCTATATTTAGTCGAAAATATCCCATATACAAATTTTGTGCAAAGTTCTCTAAATGTATAATATAGAGCAATCGCAATAAATGACTATTTTTAGGTATTCGATACCTAAAAATAATGATAGGATTCTCGCCTGTTAGCCGAAAAATGGTTTATGATATAATAAATAGGTATATATAAAAGAAGTGACCGACTTGTATTACGACGATTGTCGTATAGCAAGCCAGTCACTTATTCTGTTTTATTTATATGCTTCTCTTGAAGACTAGATATTTTTTACTTTAATCAGATATTCGGCAATCTGAACTGCATTCAGGGCAGCCCCCTTCTTGATCTGGTCACCTACAATCCAGAAAGTCAATCCGTTTTCGTTTGTCAGGTCTTTGCGGATACGGCCTACGTATACCGGGTCTTTACCTGCCAGGAACAACGGCATCGGGTATTCTTTTTCGGCAGGATTGTCCTGCAGAACCAGACCTTCACCGTTAGCGAATGCTTCACGAGCTTCTTCTACGGAAATCGGACGTTCTGTTTCTACCCAAATACTTTCAGAGTGAGCGCGTAATGCAGGAACACGTACACAAGTTGCACTAACCTTTACGTCAGAATGCATGATCTTACGCGTTTCATTATACATTTTCATTTCTTCTTTCGTATAACCGTTTTCTGTAAACACGTCGATCTGCGGAATCAGGTTGAAAGCCAACTGATAGGCAAACTTTTCTACAGTCACAGGTTCGTTTGCCAATACCTGACGATATTGTTCGTACAATTCGTCCATGGCAGCGGCACCCGCACCACTTGCTGCCTGATAGGTAGACACGTGCACGGTTTTTATATGAGAAAGCTTTTCGATGGCTTTCAGTGCAACTACCATCTGGATAGTCGTACAATTCGGGTTGGCAATAACGCCGCGCGGACGTTCCAATGCATCCTCTGCATTTACTTCAGGCACTACCAAAGGCACATCGGCATCCATACGGAAAGCGCTGGAGTTGTCGATCATCACAGCACCATACTTGGTGATTGTTTTCTCGAACTCCTTAGATGTTCCTGCACCGGCAGAAGTGAAAGCAATGTCTACCCCTTTAAAGTCATCGTTGTGTTGTAAGAGTTTCACCTCGATCTGTTTACCGCGGAAAGTATATGTTGTTCCGGCACTACGTTTAGAACCGAACAAAACTAACTCGTCCATCGGGAAGTTTCTCTCATCGAGCACGCGCAGGAACTCTTGTCCTACGGCTCCGCTTACGCCAACAATAGCTACTTTCATCTTTTTCTTTTGTTAAATTGTGAATATTGAATTTCTCTCCTTCATCCTGTCGAATCGGAAAGATTTGGCTGCAAAATTATAACAATTTAGCATATAAACATCGCTTTTGAGAGAAATATTTCAGCCTTTCGGAGGATTTCTTTAACCTTACGTATCGTCAGGTATGGTTGTTGGACGGGATAAACGTACCCAAAGGGAGCCATTTCCTGTCGCGATGCGAATCGGATTGATTCCGTAGCCTGATAAGATTCTCTTTATTGCCTAATATTACTTCGTTCCACTATAGTTGTCCGCAAGAGACACTATGGTGGAACGAAATAAAAGTGACTAATGAAATATATCCTGTTAGGTAAGCGGTGGGAAAGAAGTAGTAAGTAGTCAAGTAGTAAGTAGTTACCTACTTGCCTACTGAATAATCCGTCAGAACATTCATTGTGATTCTGCAAACTTTTTTGTTCCTTTGCAGAGAATTCCTAAAACCACAGTCTATGAACCTGTTTGATCTCAATTTAACGCTGCCTATTTCTGATCCGACCTGGGTATTCTTTTTGGTACTGATAATCATTCTTTTTGCTCCGATGATTTTGGGGCGTCTCCATATACCTCATATTATAGGCATGATTCTGGCAGGTGTGCTGATTGGCGAACATGGCTTTCATGTGCTCGACCGTGACAGTAGTTTCGAACTGTTCGGCAAAGTAGGACTCTATTATATCATGTTCCTTGCCGGTCTTGAGATGGATATGGAGGATTTCAAGAAGAACCGGACAAAAAGTTTCGTGTTCGGCTGGCTCACTTTTCTGATTCCTATGGCGTTGGGAATATGGAGTAGTATGAGTATGCTGGGGTACGGTTTTCTCACGGCAGTGCTGTTGGCAAGTATGTATGCTTCCCACACCTTAATTGCCTATCCCATTATTAGTCGTTATGGACTGTCGCGTTTGCGCAGTGTCAATATAACCATTGGTGGTACTGCTGTCACCGTCACCCTTGCTTTGATTATTCTTGCCGTCATAGGAGGCATGTTTAAGGGGACTGTCGATGGCTGGTTCTGGGTATTTCTTGTGGCAAAAGTGGCTTTCCTCGGATTCCTGATTGTATTCTTTTTCCCCCGTATCGGACGCTGGTTCTTCCGGAAGTACGATGACAGCGTGATGCAGTTTGTGTTTGTGCTGGCGATGGTTTTCCTCGGAGGAGGATTGATGGAATTTGTAGGGATGGAGGGAATTTTAGGAGCTTTTCTGGCGGGCTTGGTATTGAATCGCCTGATTCCTCATGTATCTCCTTTGATGAACCGGTTGGAATTTGTGGGAAATGCGTTGTTTATTCCCTATTTCCTGATTGGTGTCGGAATGATTATTGATGTAAGAAGCCTGTTTACCGGAGGTGAAGCATTGAAGGTAGCTGTTGTGATGACAGTGGTGGCAACCTTTAGTAAATGGCTGGCTGCCTGGATCACACAAAAGATCTATCGGATGCAGTCGAATGAACGGAGCATGATATTCGGTTTAAGCAATGCGCAGGCCGCAGCTACGCTGGCGGCAGTGTTGATCGGTCATGAAATCATAATGGAGAATGGAGAGCGGTTGCTGAATGATGATGTCTTGAACGGTACGGTAGTGATGATACTTTTCACTTGTGTCATCAGTTCTTTGGTGACCGAACGTTCGGCCCGTCGTTTTGCTTTGGATGAAAATGTGCAAGCGGAAGAAGAAGCTAAACAGATAAATAAGGAACAAATCTTGATTCCGGTCGCTAATCCGGAGACGATTGAAGATCTGGTCAATCTGGCTTTAGTGATAAAGGATGCCAAGCAGAAGAATGCATTGGTTGCGTTGAATGTTATCAACGATAATAATAGCTCGGAGAAAAAAGAGCAGCAGGGCAAACGTAATCTGGAGAAGGCTGCCATGATTGCCGCTGCCGCTGATGTGCCTGTTACGATGGTGAGTCGTTATGATTTGAATATTGCTTCGGGGATTATCCATACGATCAAAGAGTATGAGGCTACGGATATTGTGATCGGTTTGCACCGGAAGGCAAATATTGTCGACTCTTTCTTCGGACATCTGGCTGAAAGTCTGCTGAAAGGTACGCATCGTGAAGTGATGATTGCCAAATTCCTGATGCCTGTTAATACCCTGCGTCGAATCAATATTGCCGTTCCGCCGAAGGCTGAATATGAATCGGGGTTCTCTAAATGGGTGGAACACTTCTGCCGTATGGGAAGTATCTTGGGCTGTCGGGTGCATTTCTTTGCCAATGAGCGTACGTTGATGCGTATTCAGCAACTTGTGAAAAAGAGACATGCAGGTACCCCGACAGAATTCTCCATATTGGAGGAGTGGGAGGATCTCTTGCTGTTGACAGGGCAGGTGAATTACGACCATTTATTGGTAGTTATCTCTGCCCGTCGCGGATCTATCTCTTATGATCCCTCTTTTGAGCGCCTGCCGGCACAATTAGGAAAATATTTCTCTAATAATAGTTTGATAATCCTGTATCCCGACCAGTTTGGCGAACCGCAGGAAATTGTGTCATTTTCCGATCCTCGTGGACATAATGAGTCTCAACATTATGAGAAGGTCGGTAAATGGTTCTATAAATGGCTAAAGAAAAACTAATGGAAAGATACGACTGGCAACAGAGAACGGAACTCCTGTTAGGGGAGGAAAAGATGGAACGCATCCAGAGCGCGCACGTCTTGGTCGTGGGACTGGGTGGAGTAGGTGCTTATGCCGCCGAGATGATCTGCCGTGCAGGTGTCGGGCGGATGACGATTGTAGATGCCGATACGGTGCAGCCTACCAATCTGAACCGTCAGTTGCCGGCCATGCATTCCACGTTGGGGAGGACGAAAGCGGAGGTGTTGGCAGCCCGTTATAAAGATATAAATCCGGCGATTGAGCTGACTGTCCTGCCTGTTTACCTGAAGGATGAAAATATACCGGAACTGCTGGATGCCGATAAATATGATTTTATAGTAGATGCTATTGATACGATCAGTCCGAAATGCTTTCTGATTTATGAAGCGATGAAACGTCGTATAAAGATTGTCTCCAGTATGGGAGCAGGGGCGAAGAGTGACATCACCCAGGTTCGTTTTGCCGATCTTTGGGAGACGTATCATTGCGGTTTGAGCAAGGCGGTACGGAAGCGTTTGCAGAAGATGGGAATGAAACGGAAACTTCCGGTGGTGTTCAGTACGGAACAAGCCGATCCGAAGGCCGTATTGCTGACGGAGGATGAGCAGAATAAGAAATCGACATGTGGAACAGTCAGTTATATGCCGGCCGTGTTCGGGTGCTATCTGGCTGAATATGTCATTAAACGATTATAAGGCTATGATGATAAAACTAGAAGGGATTACGAAGAGTTTCGGCTCATTACAGGTGCTGAAAGGCATTGATCTGGAAATCAACAAAGGAGAAATTGTTAGTATTGTAGGCCCGAGCGGTGCGGGTAAAACTACGTTATTGCAGATAATGGGCACTTTAGATGAACCGGACGCAGGGGTGGTACAGATTGACGGAACAGTGGTGAGCCGGATGAAAGAGAAAGAACTATCCGCTTTTCGTAATAAGAATATTGGTTTTGTTTTCCAGTTTCACCAACTACTGCCGGAGTTCACGGCATTGGAAAATGTGATGATTCCCGCCCTAATTGCCGGGGTGTCTTCCAAAGAGGCGCACGAACGCGCAGTGAAGATTCTGGATTTTATGGGACTGGTTGACCGGGCTTCTCATAAACCGAACGAATTGTCGGGAGGGGAGAAGCAGCGGGTAGCGGTAGCGAGGGCTTTAATCAACGCTCCGGCAGTTATTCTGGCAGACGAACCATCCGGTAGTCTGGATACACATAATAAAGAAGATTTACATCAACTGTTCTTCGATTTGAGGGACCGTCTGGGGCAGACTTTTGTCATTGTGACGCATGACGAGGGGCTTGCCAAAATTACGGACCGGACCGTTCATATGGTGGATGGTATGATTAAAAAAGATTAATTAGAGAACCTAATTTCTAAAAATGTATACCAAAAAGGTAGAGCCTTGCAAGTGTTCTATCTTTTAGTTATATATTTATAGTCGCTTCTCTACGGAAGTCTGTGAAGATGATAGTAGAGTGTTTGTTTTGTTTGTGTGTGATGCATTCTTGTCTGGTGTGATAGGAATGCATCTTTTTTTTATTAATTATAACAAATGTAGGGCTCTAACCGTTCAAGATCAATAGGAGTGAACTCTTCGTAAAGAGATAATTGCTTCAGACTTTTTAAGGATCCTTTCTTTTTCCGATATTCTATGATAACCTTTGCTTGGTAGTAGTTTATGTATGGATGATGCAGCATTCGTTCCATACCGGCTTTATTTAAATTGATACGGCGTGTCTGCTGGATGTCAATGGAAAACCACGGACGGAGTTTCTCTGCCTTTAGATGAATCTCCTGTAACTGCTCTATTCGGAAAAAGCCTCCCAGCCTTTCGCGGTAATTCACCATCATCCGGGCAATGCTGCTTCCGATTCCCGGAATCTTTTTCAGTTCGGTGGTATCTGCGGAGTTGAGGCTGATGATGGTTCCGGGGAGATATTTCATGAGTGTGTCCCGTTGTACACTTTGTGCGGTTAATAATCGTACCGTATCCTTTGAACTGAAATCTTTTGTAATTTGGATATAGGGATAAAGAGTCCGGTATTGTTCTTCGGTTAGACCATAAATCTTCCGGAAATCCTCCGGATGGCGGAATTTGCCTTGTTTATTACGATAATGCAGGATATTCTTTACCATCCGGGAAGGTAGTCCGAGTGACAGGAGAGTGGTGGAGTCTGCGGTGTTCGGGTCGAATATCGCAAGCTTGATTTCCCTTTGAGGGGATGATTGAAAAGAAGGACCGGACTTTTGGTGAGGTTTGGTTTCCCGGAGGACAGAAATAAAGTCGTTGTATTCTTTATCGAACTTCTCATTCTCTTTGCAGTCGGTATCTTCAGCGTGCTTGAAAAAGGAGAAGAGTTTAGGAGCGGCATATACTCCTAAAATAAGAACGACAAGGACGATAATGCCTTGTCGTTCAGTTTTAGTATAATAAAGGAAGTCTTTCCACATTATAGCTTGATCAATCCCAGTTCATTGATAAATATCAGTGAGATGGCGACTGGTGCGATATATTTTAATATAAAGATAATGAGTTTATATACCGGTATCTTTAATGAACCGTCATTGGTAATCTCCGACCATACAATCTTCTTGTCCAGATACCATCCGGTAAAGATAGAGATGCACATTCCGCCCAATGGTAACATGATTTTAGCTGTAACAAAGTCGAAGAGGTCGAACATACCCAATCCGAAAACGGTAAATCCTTTCATAACTCCCAATGATAATGAACAGAATATTCCTAAGAAGATACATCCGCCGGTCACTAGTCTTGCTGCTTTCCCACGGGAAAGCTTGAACTCCTCATGTAAATAAGCGGTTACTACTTCGTGCAAGGAAATGGTGGAGGTTAAAGCAGCCATTGCCAATAACGCGTAGAACATGACAGAGAATATATATGCCAGTATGGGGACTCCGCTGAATGCCTGTTGGAATACATTAGGCAGTGTGATAAAGATCAGGCTCGGACCTGAATCAGGTTGTATGCCTACTGAAAAAGCGGCCGGGAAGATGATAAAACCGGCTAGTATCGCTACAAAAGTGTCAATGATTCCTACGCTGAAAGCTGTTTTAGTCAGGTTGGTTTCTTTACTGAAATAGGAGGCGTATGTACAAAGACATCCCATTCCCAAGCTCAAAGAGAAGAAAGCCTGTCCCATGGCACTCAAAAACACATTCCCGTCCACTTTGCTAAAGTCAGGCTTGAGCAGGAATTCAATGCCTGCACCGGCTCCCGGCAAAGTAACCGAGCAAACTACCAGTATGAGGATAATGATAAATAAGGTAGGCATCATGATTTTGGAGGACTTTTCGATTCCTTTTTCCACTCCTTTCACGATGATGAAATGAGTGATTAACAAGAAGGCTACCAACCATACAACCGGTCTCCACGGACTACTGGAGAATTGCTGGAAAGAAGAGATGAATTCTCCGGAGTTTTTTCCGGCAAAGCCGTTGGTCGCAGCTTCAAGAATATATTCAAGCGTCCAGCCTGCTACTACGGCATAATAACTAAGTATCAGGAAACCGGCCAATACTCCCATACGTCCTACCCAACGCCAATGTGTTCCAGGGGCTAATTTCTGATACGCTCTTGCTGTGTTGGCTCTCGAACGGCGTCCTATCAGAAACTCGGCAATCATAATAGGTAGTCCCAGAAGAAAGATGCAGCCTAAATAGATCAATATAAATGCCGCACCTCCATGATTTCCCGTTTCATAGGGAAACCTCCATATATTACCCAGTCCGACTGCAGAGCCGGCAGAAGCGAGTATGACCCCTAATTTACTGCCGAAGTTCGCTCTATCATTTTTTGCCATAAATCTTGTTTTATCTTACAAATCGTTATAAAATGCACGTATAAAATGCAAATATAGAAAATGATACTTATATTTGCACGATAATTGTAATATTATTTAGATATGCTATCTTATATTAAGAAATATCCGATCTCGCTTTTTATTATTCTGACAGTGATTTATCTGTCGTTCTTTAAACCGCCTAAGACGGATTTAAATGAAATTCCCAACCTCGACAAACTGGTTCATGTCTGTATGTATTTGGGTATGTCGGGCATGTTGTGGTTGGAGTTTCTGCGTGCGCATCGCAGGGACAATGCTCCGATGTGGCATGCGTGGGTAGGTGCATTCTTCTGTCCTGTACTTTTTAGTGGTTGTGTGGAATTACTGCAGGAGTATTGCACTACTTACCGGGGAGGAGACTGGTTGGATTTTGCAGCTAATACTACGGGAGCGATTCTGGCTAGTTTAGTGGCCTATTATGTCGTACGACCGAGGATGATGAAGGCTGATTGAAATTTGCTGGCTAGAAGGATTTTCAGGCACGGATTACGCGGATTACACGGTCGCTTTATAAATGCTAATTCTAAAATCCGTGTAATCCGCGTAATCCGTGCCTGAAAAAATAGTATAATTATAAGTATTCTACCGTTGAACTAAGTTTGATTCCATTGGAACCTTTAATTAGAATGGTATATCCTCTAGGTTTGTCTGCTTGCAGATTCTTTATAACTTCCTGCGCATTGGCGTAAGTTTTAAAAGAATGTTCGCTTGCGGCAAACAGTTCTCCTACGAGCCATACTTTCTCAAAACCATTTTCTTTGATGTAATCAACGATTTTCTGATGTTCGGCCGGGCTTTCAGCACCCAGTTCGCGCATATCTCCTAATATGAGCATCTTGTGAGGGACTGTCATGTTCCGGAAGTTTTGCAAGGCAGCCATCATACTGGTCGGGTTTGCATTATATGCGTCGATGATCAGCGTGTTATCTTTTGTCTTTTTAAGTTGAGAGCGATTGTTTTGTGGTGTATACCCTTCCAAAGCTTCGTTGATCTTCTTTGCTTCCACTCCGAAGAAACGTCCGATGGTGATGGCAGCCAGGGCATTCGGGAAATTATATTCTCCGATCAACTGTGTGCGAACCTGATGGCGTTCACCGTCCTTACCGGCTTTCCATTCGAAAGCGAGATAAGGTGAATTGCCGGTGATTCGCCCGTTAACATAGAGATCCTCTTCTGTTCCATAAGGAATCAGGTTCAATCCCTGTGAGATATTCATCAAATAGGTGTTATCGTGATGGATAAAGGTAATGGCGTCTTTCTTACGGAGGAAATCGTACAATTCTCCTTTAGTCTTAATCACTCCTTCGAAAGAACCGAATCCTTCCAGATGAGCCTTGCCTACGTTGGTGATAATGCCATAATCCGGTTCGGCTATTTCGCAAAGAAACTTGATTTCTCCCGGATGATTGGCACCCATCTCGATGACAGCAAGGTCATGTTCCGGCTTCAATCGTAGCAGAGTGGTCGGTACACCGATGTGATTGTTGAGATTACCTAAGGTATAAAGCACATTATGAGCTTGGCAGAGAACACTGGAGATTAACTCTTTGGTGGTCGTCTTTCCGTTAGTTCCGGTAATGCCGATCACTCGCGTCCCGAGTTGGCGGCGATGATAGTTGGCAAGCTGCTGCATTGTTTGCAGACAGTTGTCTACAAGTATATATCGTTGATCGCCTTCTATGGCATATTCGGCCTCATCGATAACGGCAAATGCGCATCCGGAGTCCAGCGCTAACTTAGCAAATGCATTACCGTTGAACGACTCACCTTTCAAGGCGATAAATAAAGAACCGTCCGGGCAGTTCCGGCTATCAGTAGTAACTGATTGGCAATCCAGAAAAATCTGGTAAAGAGCAGAAAGTTTCATAACCTGATCTTTTATTTAAAACGTTGCAAAGATAGGCTATTCTTTCGGATTTGACGGGAGTTCGGACAGATTTTTACTTAGGCATATACCAAAGGAAGAGTCAGTATCATCCGGCATCCGTCCGTATAGGAAGAATCGATCCGGAGGCTGCCTCCTAACTTCTCGGCGATACTCCGGCATATCGGAAGTCCGAGACCGGTTCCCTGTGTGAAAGAATCCATTTTGTAGAAACGTTGAAATACTGCCTCCTGTTGATTTTTCGGGATGCCTGTTCCTGTATCGGTGACACTGATTTCAATTTTCTTTTCAGCTTCCAGTATGGAATAAGCTATGCGAATACTGCCGTGAGTCGTGAATTTAGCGGCGTTATGCGCCAAGTTGTTCAACGCTTGTGATATACGTTCCGAATTACTGCGTATGAGCAGGTTTTCTCTTGCAGGCTCGAACAGCACTTCCACTTCTTTCTGCCTGTTGTCTTTGGCCACTTCAGAGGCAAGTTGACAGATCGTATTCATGTCTGTTTCATCATCTGTGGGCAGTTGTTCGTATTGATCCAGTTCGGACAGAGCGAGCACATCAGTGACCAGTCGGAGCAAGTCGTTACTGTTGCTCTTGATAATATTGACAAATTCCTGTGTTTCCGGATTGTTGCTATAGTGATCGCTTAACACCTGCGAGAAGCCTACAATGGAGTTGAGCGGTGTACGGATTTCATGAGTCATGCTTTGGATGAATGTGGTTTTCATCCGGCTGTTTGCTTCCGCTATATCCTTCGCTTTACGTAATTCTTCCCTCGATACAGTAAGTTCTTCATTTCTTGTTTTAAGTTCCGCTTCCGAAACTTTCAGTTTGCGTTTCAGGAAGTTTTCTCTATAAAGGAATAAGAAAAGAACGCCTAATAAAATAATCAATGAGATAATCAATGTTGTTTTATTATGCAACTCTTTTTCCTGTGTCTGGAGCGTTAATTCTTTCTTTTCGGCATTGAGCTTCTCAACGTTTAGCAAGGTGGCGAATTCGCTGCTGGCTACTTGCTCATTGGCTATTTTTAAAGAGTCATCTGCGTTGATATACATTTGCAGAAATTTGACTGCCATGTTCATATTCCCCATCTTTTGGTAGATTTCTCCCTGTGTGCGATAGTGGTTGCTGCTAAGTATACTTTCACTTAAACGGCGCTCTTCCTTTTCTTGCCTTTCTGCAGCTTCCAGTGCTTTTTGATATTGCCTGGTCTGCTGGTAGTATAAACATTCTATATTATATAGCCTTTTTTTGATCGATTCCAGTCTTTTATCCTGTTCGAATGCGGCTTGGCATTCCTTCAATATTTTTTCGGCTGCCTGAAAGTCACCAAACTTACTGTAGTAGTTTACGTACTCCAACTTGGCAGATATTTGCTGTGTAGAAGAATTGGCTGTTGCAACGGCCTTTTCCATAGCTTCCAATGCTTCTTTTTGTTTTTCCCGGCTGATGTAATAGTTGGCTATCTGGGCATAGGTCTGGGAAATGTTATAGTTTTCGATATTGTATTTTTCAGTCAGTTCGATTTCTTTCAACCGCCATTCACCCGCCATCGAATCGAATCTTTTGATGGTGTAGATTTGTGACATGATATTGTAGCAACGGGACAGACCGGTTTTGTCATCCTCTTCCTGTGCTTCTTTTAACATCTTTTGCACTTCATAAAGTGCTATGTTTGTTCTGCTTGTTTTTAGATAGTAAGTGATTAATCTGTTAGCCCATGCAAAATAATAATATTTAGGCTGATGGGTGGCTTTGGCGAATTCTTTTACTTTGTTGGTATAGTAGATTACGCTATCTTCATGGGTCCCCTGGAAATAATAGTAATCCAGTTGGGTGGCTATGGCTACTGCCTGCATTCGTTCATCATGTCGTTCACCGGCCATTCTGAACAATGTGTCGGACATGTTAAGCACAATAGGATCTAACAAGTATTCTTGACAACGTTGATAATATTCATAGAGAGTAGAGTCAACATTGAAAGTTTCAGCCTCTTTTTGAGCTTTAGCAGTAGTGGCAAAGGGCAAAATGAGGAAAAGAAATCCTACGTGAAATAGGGTTAATCGGCTCATGGTATGAATTTTTCGGTTTCTTCTATAGTTTGCAAATATACGTTTATTTCTTCTTTTTAGTACGAATACTTGCTTTTTTTATCTACATTTGTAGGCGATCTAAAAGGAATGTTGTCAATGATGAAACCTATATCTCCTACTTATATAAATGTAAAAGGGCGGTTGCTCGATCTTGCTACTCCGCAGGTGATGGGAATTTTGAATGTTACTCCCGATTCTTTTTATTCCGGCAGCCGGATGCAGACTGAAGAAGACATTGCTGCCCGGGCGCGGCAGATACTTGATGAAGGTGCTTCGATTATTGATATAGGAGCTTATTCTTCACGGCCGAATGCCGAACATATTTCTGCTGAAGAAGAGATGGGCAGACTGCGTACCGGTCTGGAAATTCTGAACCGTAATCATCCGGAAGCCATCATTTCTGTTGATACTTTCCGGGCTGATGTAGCGGAAGAATGTGTGAAAGATTATGGAGTTGCTATTATTAATGACATAGCTGCCGGTGAAATGGACCACCGGATGTTTCAGACAGTTGCCGACTTGGGAGTGCCCTATATTATGATGCATATGCAGGGAACTCCCCAAAGTATGCAGAAAGAGCCGTCTTATGATAACCTGATTAAAGACATTTTCCTGTATTTCGCTCGTAAAGTGCAGCAACTTCGCGACTTGGGAGTGAAAGATATCATTCTCGATCCGGGATTCGGATTCGGAAAAACGTTGGAGCATAATTATGAACTGATGGCACATCTGGAAGAGTTCCATATATTCGAGCTTCCCGTTTTAGTGGGAGTTTCGCGGAAATCAATGATTTATAGATTATTGGGGGGAACCCCGCAAGATTCATTGAACGGGACAACCGTATTGGACACTGTTGCGTTAATGAAAGGAGCACACATCCTGCGTGTACATGATGTGCGTGAGGCGGTGGAAGCTGTCCGGATCACAGAGAAATTAAAAATAGAGAGTGGATATGACAAATAAGAGGAGGGTGCATGTTTTTTGAGTTTGGCATAAAAGATTTTATCGATATTCTGCTGGTGGCTTTTGTTTTGTACTATACCTACAAACTGATGAAAGCTTCCGGTTCTATTAAGGTATTCACCGGTATCCTGGTTTTTATCCTGATCTGGCTGGTGGTGACTCAAGTGTTGGAGATGAAGCTGTTGGGCTCTATTTTCGACACATTGATGAATGTGAGTGTGATAGCGTTGATTGTTCTTTTTCAAGATGAGATACGCCGTTTCCTTTTGACTTTGGGATCTCACCGTCATGTCAGTGCATTGGCACGTCTCTTTAGCGGATCGAAAAAAGAGTCGTTGAAGCACGATGATATCATGCCCGTGGTAATGGCCTGTTTAAGCATGGGCAAACAAAAAGTCGGCGCATTGATTGTCATTGAGCATAACACTCCTTTAGATGAAGTCGTTCGTACGGGCGAATTGATTGATGCGGCAATCAATCAGCGTTTAATCGAGAATATCTTTTTTAAGAATAGTCCGTTGCACGACGGAGCGATGGTCATCAGCAAAAAACGTATCAAGGCAGCGGGATGTATTCTTCCTGTGTCCCATGATTTGAATATACCGAAGGAGCTTGGCTTGCGGCATCGCGCAGCGATGGGAATTTCACAGCAATCGGATGCGCATGCCATTATTGTTTCAGAAGAAACAGGTGGTATCTCCGTAGCCTATCGCGGACAATTCTACCTCCGCCTGAATGCGGAAGAACTGGAAAGTCTATTGACAAAAGAAAACTGATTTTATATTGGTAAGGCAATGGTCAAACAATGATGGTCATTTTATGACCATCATTGTTTGACCATTGTTGTTTTATCTGCTATTTGGCGCTATTTTGCTTTATTTCCAACCCTTTTTGAATGATAATTATGCCCTCCTTTTTAGGTGAATCGCCTACCTTTGCCGTATACTATTAAAATTCTATTTTTGAATAAACCATGAAAAACAGATTGATTGCTTTACTGGTACTTTTTACAGTTATTTTCTTTAGTGCTGCACAGGCGCAAACTACCGCACGGAAGTTTGAGGCAGGCAAGAACACATTCTTGCTGGATGGAAAACCGTTTGTGGTGAAGGCTGCCGAGTTGCACTACACCCGCATCCCGCAAGCTTATTGGGAACATCGCATTGAGATGTGCAAGGCATTAGGCATGAATACTATTTGTATTTATATTTTCTGGAATATCCATGAGCAGGAAGAAGGTAAGTTCGATTTTTCCGGTCAGAATGATATTGCAGCTTTCTGCCGTGCGGCACAGAAACACGGTATGTATGTCATTGTCCGTCCCGGTCCGTATGTATGTGCGGAGTGGGAGATGGGGGGACTTCCCTGGTGGCTGTTGAAGAAAAAAGATATAGCCTTGCGTACGCTCGATCCCTATTATATGGAACGGGTAGGCGTCTTTATGAAAGAAGTAGGCAAGCAACTGGCTCCGCTGCAAGTGAATAAGGGGGGAAATATCATCATGGTGCAGGTAGAGAACGAATACGGTTCTTATGGAATCGACAAACCTTATGTTTCTGCCGTGCGCGACCTGGTTCGTGAATCCGGTTTTACCGATGTACCTCTGTTTCAATGTGACTGGAGCAGTAACTTCACCAATAATGCGCTCGATGACCTGATTTGGACAGTGAATTTCGGAACGGGTGCCAATATCGACCAGCAATTTAAAAAACTCAAAGAACTTCGCCCCGAAACTCCGTTGATGTGTAGCGAGTTCTGGAGCGGATGGTTCGACCACTGGGGACGCAAACATGAGACACGTCCTGCAAAAGATATGGTACAGGGCATCAAGGATATGCTCGACCGGAACATCTCTTTCAGTCTGTATATGACTCACGGAGGAACGACTTTCGGACATTGGGGAGGTGCGAACAACCCGGCTTATTCCGCCATGTGCAGCTCATACGATTATGATGCTCCGATTAGCGAACCCGGATGGACGACCGACAAGTTTTTCTTGCTTCGTGACTTGTTGAAAAACTATCTTCCGGCAGGTGAAACACTGCCCGCAGTACCCGCAGCTTTGCCTGTTATTGAAATCCCCGAGTTTTACTTCCATAAAGTGGCTCCGCTTTTCTCGAATCTGCCGGAGGCAAAACAAACGGTGGATATTCAACCGATGGAATCATTCAACCAGGGATGGGGAACGATTCTGTATCGCACCACATTGTCCGAAACTATTCTTGCAGGCACCACTTTGAAAATTACGGAAGTGCACGACTGGGCGCAGATATATGCCGACGGTAAACTGCTGGCACGTTTAGACCGTCGTAAAGGAGAATTTACAACGACCCTGCCCGCACTGAAAAAAGGCACACAACTGGATATTCTTGTGGAAGCAATGGGACGTGTTAACTTTGACAAATCTATCCACGACCGCAAAGGAATCACCGAAAAGGTGGAACTTATTTCGGGTAACCGGGCTAAGGAATTGAAAAACTGGACGGTGTATAACTTCCCGGTAGATTATTCCTTTATAAAAGATAAGAAATATAGCGATAAAAAGATGTTACCGACTATGCCTGCCTATTACAAGACTACCTTCACACTGGATAAAGTAGGAGATACTTTTCTGGATATGAGCACATGGGGGAAAGGCATGGTCTGGGTGAACGGTCATGCAATGGGGCGTTTTTGGGAGATCGGTCCGCAGCAGACTCTCTTTATGCCGGGTTGCTGGCTGAAAGAAGGAGAGAATGAAATCCTCGTTCTGGATTTGAAAGGTCCTACCCGGGCTTCCATCAAAGGTTTGAAGAAACCAATTCTCGATGTGCTTCGTGAAAAAGCTCCCGAAACACACCGAAAGGATGGAGAGAAACTGAAACTGACGGGTGAGAAAGTGGCTCACGAAGGAGCTTTCACTCCGGGCAACGGCTGGCAGGAGGTACGATTTATCACTCCGGTGAAAGGACGTTATTTCTGTTTGGAAGCACTTTCTCCGCAAGCAAATGATAACATCGCAGCGATAGCGGAGTTTGATGTCTTGGGAGCTGATGGTAAACCGGTATCCCGCGAACATTGGAAGATTCGTTATGCCGATAGTGAAGAAACACGTAGTGGCAACCGTACAGCCGACAAGATATTCGACTTGCAAGAATCCACTTTCTGGATGACAGTGGACAATGTTCCTTATCCTCATCAATTGGTAATTGACTTGAGCAAAGTGGAAAATGTGACCGGTTTCCGCTATCTGCCCCGCGCCGAAAAAGGGTATCCGGGTATGATTAAGGAATATCGCGTATATGTGAAACCTGCTGATTTCAACTACTAAACAGTGAATGAACAAGAATAAAACAATGGATGAAAAAGCATTGAAATGATGATGAATATGAAGAAAAATATAATTCTTTTCGCATTCCTATTTATAGGAGTGCTGACTGGGTATTGCCAGCAATCTGCTTACCTGTTTGTTTACTTTACCGGCAATCGCATGAGTGAGGAAGCCGTCCGGATGGCTGTTAGTCTTGATGGATATAATTATAAAGCCTTGAATGGAAATCAGCCGGTACTTGATTCCCGTGTGATTAGTTCGACAGGTGGAGTGCGTGATCCCCATATTCTGCGTTGTGAAGATGGGAAGACGTTTTATATGGTGGTTACGGATATGGTATCCGGAAATGGATGGAGTTCTAACCGTGCCATGGTACTTTTGAAATCAAAAGACCTTGTACACTGGACTTCCAATGTCGTGAATATCCAAAAGAAATATCCAGATCAGGAGGATCTGAAACGTGTGTGGGCACCACAAACTATTTATGATAAGGAAGCTGGGAAGTACATGGTTTACTGGTCTATGCAACATGGCAATGGTCCCGATATCATTTATTATGCTTATGCCAACAAAGATTTTACAGATATAGAAGGAGAACCGAAGCCACTGTTTCTTCCGAAAAACAGAAAATCATGTATTGATGGCGACATTATTTATAAAGACGGACTCTATCATTTGTTCTACAAAACGGAAGGGAATGGAAATGGAATTAAAAAAGCGACTACTTCCTCTCTGACCTCCGGACAGTGGGCGGAATCGGATGATTATAAGCAGCAGACGAAGGATGCGGTAGAAGGTGCAGGCATTTTCCCATTGATTGGTTCGGATAAATATATCTTGATGTACGATGTGTATATGAAAGGCAAATACCAGTTTACCGAAAGTTCCGATCTGGAACACTTTAAAGTGATTGACCATGCCGTCAGCATGGATTTTCATCCACGTCACGGTACTGTTATTCCGATTACTCAAAAAGAATTGCGACGCCTTTTCAAGGCATATGGTAAACCGGAAAGTTTCTAAAACTTTGCGATTGATAATCTTAATGCAATATATACCATGAGAAAATTATTCCTCTTTCTAGTTGTCTTGTTTTTGTCGTTTCAGCAGGTCACTTTAGCTGCAATCAAGGAAATGACGAGTACACCCGATTCGGTTTATCTGTTTTCTTTTGCAACTTCCGGAGACGACGGACGCAGCGGACTCCGTTTCGCCTGGAGTACAGATAAAGAAAACTGGTTTGAAATTGGCCGGAACTACGGATATCTCCGGTGCGATTATAGCCGCTGGGGATCACAGAAGAAAATGCTCGATCCTTATTTGAAACAATCGCTCGATGGCGAATGGATTTGTACCTGGAAACTGAATGACCATGATGGATACGGACAGGCTACTTCCAAGGATTTAATCAACTGGACCAGTCAGAAATATCCCCGTACTACGCCGGATTTTGACGGAGTGAGAGTGAAAGCTATTGTTGCCGGAGAAGAGCAGAAAGGAAATATCAACCGGGTAGTTTGGACCTTGGTGGATGGATTGGATAAAAATTATGGCTGGAATCAATATCGGAACTCATTACATGGAGAACGTCCGATACAGGATGGAGAACGTTTTGCCGGTTTGAAGCCTGTAAAAGCAACGGTCACTGTACAACCGGAAGGCGCAAAAGCCATTAGTGATGTATTGCTGGGCGCTTTTTTTGAAGACATCAATTATTCGGCAGATGGAGGACTCTATGCAGAACTTATCCAAAACCGCGACTTCGAGTACGACCCTTCGGACAGGGAAGGAGATAAGAACTGGAACAGCACTCATTCCTGGGCACTGAAAGGAGAGAAAACGACTTTCACTATTGATACTACCGACCCTATTCATATCAATAACCCACATTATGCCGTGCTGAATGTAGAACAACCGGGAGCTGCATTAGAAAATACAGGTTTTGATGGAATCGCACTGAACACCGGAGAGAAATATGATTTTTCCATCTTCGCCCGGGTTCCGCAGGGTAAATCTAATAAATTGCAGGTTCGTTTGGTAGATGGAAAAGGAAATGTGTGTGGAGAAACTTCTCTAACAGTATCTTCCCGTCAATGGAAAACATATAAAGCAGTGATAGCTGCTAAAGCTACTGCGGACACTCATCTCGAAATCATCCCTCAATCTGTTGGTGAATTGAATCTGGACATGATTTCCTTATTCCCGCAAAGTACATTTAAAGGACGTAAGAACGGGCTTCGCAAAGATCTGGCTCAAGTGTTGGCTGATATTCATCCCCGTTTCATCCGTTTCCCCGGTGGTTGTGTGGCTCACGGTGATGGTTTGAAGAACATTTATCAATGGAAAAATACAGTAGGCCCGTTGGAAGCAAGAAAAGCGCAGCGTAACCTTTGGGGATACCATCAAAGCATGGGATTGGGTTATTTTGAATATTTCCAGTTTTGCGAAGATATTGGTGCGGAACCGCTTCCAGTGCTGGCGGCTGGTGTTCCTTGCCAGAACTCTGCCTGTCACGGCGACTTGAGAGGAGGGCAGCAAGGCGGTATTCCAATGAGCGAAATGGGAGCCTATATTCAGGATATTCTTGATCTGATAGAATGGGCAAACGGTGACGCAAAGAAGACAAAGTGGGGAAAGGTACGTGCCGAAGCCGGGCATCCGAAACCATTCAATTTGAAATACATCGGTATCGGAAATGAAGATCTTATCACTGATATCTTCGAAGAACGCTTCACGATGATCTTCAATGCCATCAAAGAAAAATATCCAGAAATGATTGTTGTCGGTACAGTGGGACCATTCAATGAGGGTACAGACTACGTGGAAGGATGGAAGTTGGCGGACAAACTGGGTATTCCGATGGTCGACGAACATTATTACCAGACTCCGGGATGGTTCCTGAACAACCAGGATTTCTACGACAAATACGATCGTTCGAAAAAGACAAAAGTATACTTGGGCGAATATGCAACTCACATACCGGGACGAAAGGCGAATATCGAAACAGCACTGACAGAAGCTCTTTATCTTGCAGCCTTGGAACGTAATGGCGATGTTGTACACATGACTTCCTATGCCCCTCTTCTCGCTAAAGAAGGACATACCCAGTGGAATCCGGATTTGATTTACTTCAATAACCGGGAAGTGAAACCTACCACCGGCTACTATGTTCAGAAACTCTACGGGCAGAATGCCGGGAACGAATATTTTCCGTCGCAGATCACTCTTGATAATAGAGACGATCAAGTGCGGAAACGCGTTGCTTCTTCTATTGTCCGTGACTCGGCAAGTGGTGATGTGATTGTGAAGCTGGTCAATTTACTTCCCGTAGAAGTGAATACGAATGTCGACCTTTCCGGAATCGGTGCTATACAGTCTTCTGCAAAAAGAACCGTACTGACCGGCAAACCAGCCGATACCCCGCTACCTATTGAAGACACGATGGAAGTAGCAGAAAAGTTTGACTATCAATTACCTGCCTATTCTTTTACGGTGATCCGCATAAAGAAGGCAAATGAGAAATAACAGAAAAAAGTGAAGATAATAACGACATGGATAATATGAAGAAGATAATAAGTACCCTGCTGGCTAGTTGCTGTCTGACTTCTCTGATAGCACAGGAAGTGGTAGTGAAAGGGCCGGATGAAAAACTGCAATTGGTTGTATCTGCTTCTCCAGCCGAAAAGCCAAGTTATTCGATTACCTACAATGGAAAGACAATGTTGGAGAAATCTCCTTTGGGTATGAATACGAATATCGGTGATTTTGCAAAAGGGATGAAACTGACAGGACACGCTGTTACTCCGATTGATACTGTCTATCATCAGGATCGTATTAAAACCTCCAAAGTGCATTATCAGGCAAACGAACTGATTTGTAATTTTGAGAATCCGAAAGGGCAGAAAATAGATGTAGTCTTTCGTGTCAGCAATCACGATGTAGCTTTCCGCTATACTCTTCCGCGTCAGGATGGAAAAGGAAGTGTAACGGTAACTGCCGAAGAAACCGGCTTTCGCTTTCCGCAACAAACAACTACTTTCTTATGTCCGCAAAGCGATGCCATGATAGGTTGGAAACGTACCAAACCCAGTTATGAGGAAGAGTACAAGGCAGATGCTCCCATGAGTGATCGTTCGCAGTACGGGCATGGCTACACGTTCCCTTGTCTGTTCCGTATCGGTGACGATGGTTGGGTATTAGTCAGCGAAACAGGTGTAGACAGTCGTTATTGCGGTTCTCGTTTGAGCGATGTAAGCGAAGGCAATCTGTATACGGTTGCTTTCCCGATGGCTGAAGAAAATAACGGTAACGGAACTTCTGCTCCGGCATTTGCCCTTCCCGGTGCTACTCCCTGGCGTACCATAACTGTTGGCGAAACCTTGAAACCGATTGTGGAAACAACCGTTATCTGGGATGTCGTACGTCCTCTTTATGAAACGAAGCATGACTACCGTTTCGGACGCGGCACATGGAGCTGGATTCTCTGGCAGGATGGTAGTATCAACTATGACGATCAGGTGCGCTATATTGATTTTGCAGCTGCAATGGGGTATGAGTATGCCTTGATCGATAACTGGTGGGATACGAACATCGGTCGTGACCGCATGAAATCTTTGATAGAATACGCACGAAGCAAAGGAGTGGAACTCTTCTTATGGTATAGCTCTTCCGGCTATTGGAATGATATTGAGCAGGGGCCGGTGAATCACATGGACAATGCCATTATCCGCAAACGTGAAATGAAATGGTTGCAAAGCCTTGGAGTGAAAGGAATCAAAGTTGATTTCTTTGGTGGCGACAAGCAGGAAACGATGCGCCTGTATGAAGATATTTTGAGTGATGCTGACGACCACGGTCTGATGGTAATCTTCCACGGTTGCACCATCCCTCGAGGATGGGAACGTATGTACCCGAACTATGTAGGCAGCGAGGCTGTACTGGCCTCCGAAAATATGGTTTTCGGCCAGCACTTCTGTGATGAAGAGGCTTTCAATGCCTGTCTGCATCCGTTTATCCGCAATGCGGTGGGTTGCATGGAATTCGGTGGTTGTTTTCTGAACAAACGGCTGAATCGCAACAATGACGGAGGAACTACCCGCCGTACTACTGATATATTTCAATTAGCCACTACCGTATTATTCCAGAATCCGATACAGAATTTTGCGCTTGCTCCCAACAACCTGAAAGATGTTTCCCCTGTTTGTATGGACTATATGAAAACGGTTCCTACCACATGGGATGAGACACGTTTTATTGACGGATATCCGGGGAAATATGTAGTTTTGGCGCGTCGCCACGGTGACACCTGGTATCTGGCAGCAGTGAATGCCGGGAAAGAAATCGTAAAGTTGAGGCTGGATTTAGATATGTTTGCCGGAAAAACTGTTTCTCTGTATGAGGATGATAAAAAAGGAGAACCGCAGCTTCTGCCGTTGAAAGTGAAAGAAAACGGAAAAGTGCAACTGGAAATCCTTCCACAGGGAGGTGTTCTATTGGTGAATAGAAGCGTGGCGGGATCATATGGGAAATGATTGTTCGGCAAAAGTTTGGTAGAATCATTATTTATAGCGTAATTTGTGTAGCATAAAAAGTACTACAATAATTACGCTATAAATAATTGCTTGAATATGAATGACGTAAATAATCCTTTTTTGATTTATGCTTATGCTGGTCCTAAGTATTTCTGTGATCGGATAGAAGAAACGGAACATTTGATTTCCGCTTTACGGAATGGAAGAAATGTGACCTTAATGAGTCCTCGCCGTATGGGTAAGACCGGATTAATACAGAACGTCTTTCATCAGATACGACGGGAGTATCCGGAGGCAGCTTGTTTTTACATGGATATTTTTTCTACGACATGTCTGGATGATTTTATCATTCAGTTCGGGCAGACTGTGATTGGTAAATTAGATAATTTATCGCAGAAGACGCTGGCGACAATCAGTGGCTTTTTTAGAAGTTGTCGTTTAGTGTTTTCCCCCGATGTCTTAACGGGAGTGCCACAAGCAACTCTTGATTTTCAACCTTCCCAGGCACAGGCAATATTAAAAGAGATTTTTGATTACCTGGAACATTCGGGAAAAGAATGTTATATCGCTATTGATGAATTTCAGCAGATCACTGAATATCCGGAAAAAGGAGTAGAAGGCTTGTTGCGTTCTTACATTCAATTTTTACCTCATGTACATTTTATTTTTTCAGGAAGTAAACAACATCTGATGGCAGAAATGTTTGGTTCAGCGAAACGTCCTTTTTACCGGAGTACGGAAAAGATGAATCTGGCATCCATCCCTTTAGAGCATTATTCTCTTTTTGCCATACGTTGGATGCAGGCCGGAGGAAAGGAATTGAGTGATGAACTTTTTCAGATGATTTATCGACGTTTTAATGGGCATACATGGTATGTACAGTATGTGCTGAACCGACTTTATGAACAAAAGGAGCCCGTCTTGAATGAAACCATATTTGAGAAATGTTTGGCAGATATAGTTCGTTCCGAGGTGGATGAATACCAGCGTTTATATGGTATGTTGACCGAAAATCAGTCAACTTTGTTGCGCGCTATCGCCCGGGAGCAATTCGTAACGGCTATTAATAGTTCTATATTTATTAAGAAATATGGATTGAAAGGTTCGAGTAGTATTAATGCAGCCCTTAAATTCCTGATTAATAAAGAATATGTATTTAAGGCGGAAGAGGGATATTGTGTATACGACCGTTTTATGGAATTGTGGTTGCAGACATTACCTTACGCTGGTATACTAAAATAATCATATTCAAGAAAATACCCTTCACCTTTCACAATGCCCTATTCATCGGTATTAGCGGGTGAAGGGCAGGCTTTCACTTTCCTTTCACCTTTCTACCCTGACTTTCACAGATTGTCCAGTTTGCTAAATCCTTCATCTATAGTTGGCAGAAGAAGTGTTAGCAGATAGCTTCCGGACTATTATAGGAAAACTTCTTTTCTATAAAGGATAAACTTCCTTTGTATAGGAACCAAACTTTCTTTGCCTTATAAGAAAACTATAAATGCAAGCTTTGATTATATAAATGAAACTTTCATTTGTATAATCAAAGCTTTTGTTTTTATAAACGCAACTTGCAATTATAGATTGCATTTAATGAAAAGCAAGTTTACATACTGGTAATAAGAAGTTTACCAGTAATCAAAAGAAAGTTTGTTATTAATGAAAAAGAAGTTAGTAAGTAATGAGTAGGAAACAGGTTAGATATGTCTTTAGAAGTAACAGGTGGAGAAGAATTATGCAGGGGTAAGAAAACGGAGGGTGAAAGGCGGATGAAAGAGTAACCTTCACCCGCAAATGCCGATGAATAGGGCATTGTGAAAGGTGAAGGCTGTATTTGTGAAATTAAAAAATAGGTGTTAGGGGGAAATCTACCGATTGGTTACTGTTTATTTCCCCAGTGTGAGATGGTGGGAATTAAGTTGAAACTTTATAATTTTAAGTTTACTCTCTTTCCCTTATAAGAAACTGATTGATCGAACGTCGTAGCATCACCGTCACCACAACCTTTTCCCGGTTCTACAATGATAATATTGAATTTACGATTTTTCAGCATTCCTTTGTAATTACCTTGGCGGTCGTTAATCGTCAGGGTGCGGTCTTTATCATTCCATTTCATGGCAATGGTAGTGTATGCTCCCTTTTCGTAATTGTAGTTGTCGAACTCATCTTCGTAAAGAGTAAATTCAGCGTCGGCGCCCGGATAAATGCGAAGTGTCAGATTATCCCATTTCTTTTCGGTGGAATATTGTACAGCCGGTCCCCAAGGTAGGATAGAACCTGCACGGACATAGACAGGCATGATGTCGATAGGCACTTCACGCTGGATGGTTTGTCCGCCTTTCAGGCTTTTTCCGGTCCAGAAATCAACCCATTGGGCACCTGCGGGTAGATAAACATCTGTCTTTCCTATCTTATTCATATTCTTCTGATAGCCGTTCTGTTTGTCGTCCTGCCATGTATAAAGCGAATCAGTTACGGGGCGGACAAGGAAATTACGGCCAAACATATACTCTGTATCCATCTCAAGTACTTTCTTATCTTTAGGAAAATCCATCATGAGTGGTCGGATGATGCTGCCCGCTTTGTTGGTAACTTCCCATGAAGTGCTGTAGAGATAGGGCAAAAGGCGATAGCGCAGGTGAGTATATTTTTCGAGCGCGTCATAAGCCCAGTCTCCTTTCTTGCCGAACTGGTATATTTCCACAGCTACCGGACTGGAATTGTGTGAACGCATGATCGGCTGGAATGCTCCCCACTGATACCAGCGCACGTGCAATTCATGATAAGCGATATTGTGTACATTATTGTTATATTTCCATGCGAAGAAGCCGCCCAGGTCGGTATTCCAGTATGGTATGCCGCATAGTGAGTAATTTAGTCCTGCCGCCAGTTGTTTCTTCATCACTTCCCAGGTAGAGACTACATCGCCGCTCCATGAATGTGACGCATAACGTTGCTGTCCTAGGAAAGACGAACGTGTGAGCAGGAATACCCGCTTGTCGGAAGTGGTGGCACGTTGATGTTCGTATACACCCTTGTTGGACATCAAAGGAAAAGCGTTGTGCACTCTGCGGAATGAACCCTGATAAGTGGGGGTGTCGAAGTCTTTGTCCTTGATTTCCAGATGATCCGGCTCGGTAGAGTCGAGCCACCAGCCATCCATTCCGAGATCGAAGATATTCTTTTTCATTTCTGCCCAATACATATCGCGTGCTGTCGGATTGAACGGGTCGTAAGGTTTTACTCCGGCTTTGGGAGGCCATGTCTCGAAGTGAAGCAATGCTTTCAGGCTATCCATTTTCTGGTACATCTCTGTCCACGGACCGAACGAGGCCCATACTGAAATCATGATATGTGCATTCTGTTTATGTACATAGTCGATCATTTCTTTCGGACTTTTGATGCGTGGCGTTCCATAATTAGCATTTCTGTCTTCTCCGTTCGGGAGGAATTTCATGTATTCCGGATCACCCATTTTGTTGATATAGCGTGGGTTTTGGAATTTCATCGAGTTCCAGTTTTCATTGCATCCCCAGTATTGCCAGTCCTGGATGATACCGTCCAGTGGTACTTTCAGTTCACGGTACTTGTCTACTACTTCGCAGAGTTCGTCCGGACTTTTATAGCGTTCGCGGCATTGCCAGAATCCCAGTGTCCAGAGCGGATAGAGCGGGGCCTGACCGGTCAGCTCGCGCACTCCGGCTATTACACCGTCCGCATTGCCGCCATAAATGAAATAATAATCAGCGCAGTCGCCTACTTCCGAGTCGAACGACATCTCTTGCAGATTGTCTAGGAAAGTAGTAGGAGAGTAATTATCCCAATAAAGGGCATATCCCTTGACGGAATGAATGAATGGAATGCAGATACTCATATTTTGATTGCGGAGAAACAGTTTCTGATTGCGTTGGTTCACTTTACCCGTCTGCTGCTGTCCCAAACCGTAGATTACTTCGTCTTTATCCAGCAAAAAAGCCTGGCGGACATTGAAAGACGGAACACCTGCATCATTGAAAGGAGTGAATTGCGTTCCGTAATCTTTGTCCGTCAACAGACATTGGCCGGACGAATCGAAAAAATGGATACCCCCAGTCTTCGGGTTCACTTCCACTTGGATAAGACGACTGCTTAATGTCACATTTTTCCCCTTTTCACCGAAAGAAACAGGAGTTGTCTCAGGCGTTTTGACAATGACCAGACTTTCTTTATTGCAAGATTTCTGACTGGGCGTCTTATAAACCCTGACAATGGAGGGTGAATAAAACTCAATGTTGACATCCATCCCCTGTGTGGCACACTTGATGCCTTGTGAGGTACGTTGTACATTTTGTGCTGTACCATTGCCTGCTGCAACCATTGTTGCACATACCAGCAAGAAACCGGCTTTTCTAATAAGATTCATTTTCATGGTTTTTAGTGCTTTATGATGCAGCAAAAGTAGGGCAGAGGCAAGTAAAACGGACAACAATCAGGTTGAAACAAACAGTAATCACGTTGATTTCTTCGCTTTTTCGGCATATTCTGACGGGCGGCATCCGTACATTTCCTGAAAACATTTGCTTAAATAACTAGAACTGCTAAAACCTGTGTGTTCCGCAATTTCTGTAATACTTAGCTTGCCCTCTGTTATCAGTTGTGCTGCCCGTTGCAGACGAATGTTGCGGATAAAGAGGCTGGGAGACTGATCGAGCATAGTCACCAGTTTGCGGTATAATCCCGTTCGCTCCATACAGAGGTCGCGGCTTAGTTGCTCCACCGAATAGCCATTGACGTGCAGATTCTGTTCCACCAGTTTGATGGCTTGTGCCAGAAATGCAGATTCTTCCGTGTCCTGTTGCTGATGGTCGGGAGACGTTTCTTCTATGCTACAGGTTAGAGAATTATTTTGTTCGATCAGGTTGCGTATACGGAGTAATAGAATCTCTTCTTTATGCTTGCGTTCCATTTCCTTTCTGCTCCAATAGATATACAATCGGATACCGGTGAAAGCAATCAGTAATAAAATGACTGCATACAGGATATAAGCCGTGGTTGTTTTCCACCACGGTGCATGGATGGTTAATTTTATTGCTGTCACTTTGCCGTTCCACTGAAGAGGATTGTCCGAAGCCATGACTTTGAATGTATAATCTCCCGGTGGTAAATTGGTGTAAACAGCTTGAAGAAGACCTTTCCCCACAGTCGCATTTCCCTGTCTTCCTGCAAATGTACTCATCCATTGCGGGTCGATACCTTCCAGTTGATAACGGTAGTATGTGCGTTCATGATTGATATAATTCAATGCCGAAAATTCGAAAGTCAGGAAGTTTTGGTTATAGTCCAGTTCGATTTCGGTTGTATAAGGAGCAGCCTTGGACAGGATGATGCGGTTGCCATATTCTTTTCCAGTATTCACTTTTTCTCCATACAAGCGTAAGGCTGTGAAAACCGGCGGATCAGGAAGCATCGGATGAATGGAGTCCTTGTCGGGATGGAATATGTTAAAGCCATCAATACCACCCAAATAGAGAGTGCCGTCGGAAGAACTGAATACGGCATCTTTTATGTATTCGCCGTCCAAAGCACCGTCCAACTGATTGAACCGGGTGAAACTGATGTTCTTATTCTCCGGATTTATGTGGATGCGTGTGACACCATTACTGGTCGTTACCCAGATGTCTCGATATTTATCCTCAATGATACCCTGGATAAAGTTATTGCTCAATCCGTTTTCGCGGTAGAAGGTACGTGGGATAGAGTCGTTTTCGCTGGTGAAAAGTTCCAGTCCGTCAGGAGTTCCTGCCCATGTCCAGCCGCGTGTGTCGGTATATAATGTATGATATACTTTGTTTCTGAAATAACAGTTCCTTGGGGTGTTCAACCGGTTCAGGATTTCAGGAGAAATTGTAGGGATAGCTGCCGATTTCAATACATGGGATTTCTGCTCATTGACTGTCAGTCGATAAACTCGGGAATGAGCTTTTAGATAGATATTTCCATCTTTATTTTCGGCGAAAGATTCAATATTGATTTCTTCTTCCGGGGAGACGGGAAATGCATTGCGACCTATATGAGTCAGTTTATGCATGGACGGGTGATGATATAATAATCCCCGATTGAAAGTTCCGAGCCATAACCCTCCTTGCCGGTCTTGAAAGACAGTGCTGATTTCGGTAGAGACAATCTGTCTGTTTCCGGTTTCCAATAGGGGGATGTATTTTTGTGTTCCTGTGTGGAGGTCAATCATCCAAAACCCGTGAACGCAACTGATATAGGCTTTCTCACCATTAGGGGTAATGATAAGGGTATTGAGAGTATAGTTCTGTTCGAAGAGTTTTTTCCATGTGCGCTTGTGGCTATTGAAATAGAATAAACCGCCTTTACGCCCGTTGCGTAGTTGATAGAAGCCGTCTGCGCTTTTGACGACGAGAGAAGTATTTTGATATTCAGCCTGTTCGGATGCAGGATAAGCGGCTATATTGTATACAGTTTTTTGGTCGGCTATGTGGTAACAGGACACTTCGCCTGTGTCATAGAATAAATATAGGGAGGTACTGTCGGCATTCAGGTCCTGCAATTTTCCGGAATACTTGCCGGGCAAGGTTATACGGGTCTTGTTGTTTAATTCCAGTAATTCGTTAGCAATGAGTAGCCAGGTGTGTCCTGAACCGTCTACAAAAAGGTCTTCTACGGGGGCTTGTATCTCTCTGTTCTTAAAGTAAGCGTCTAAATCAGGAATGTATTCCTCTCTGTACAGGTCAATGCACATCAGTTTGTGAGTATCTTTAATCCATAACAGAGAATCCCCACTCTGGTAAATGCGGTAATGCCCGTTATATTGGTTTAATGGATATACGTATTCCGTGGTGCGGTGAAGATAGCTGAAATGTACACCGTCGTATAAATTTACATTACCGCTGGTGGTGAATACCATTCTTCCGTCGGGCAACTGGAGGATATAACGTATTTGGTTATCACTCAATCCTTGCGACGCATTGATGGTGGTGAACAGGAATCCACCGGCATATATGAACGGTGTCATCCTGAAACAGAAAAATAAGCAGAGCAGAATCCGTATGTTTCTCAAGCTATTGGTAGTCATGGCTATTTCAATATTACAAAGGTAATTGTTTCTTTCGGAAATAAAGAGGATAGGGGGAATAATTATGATATAATCATTCTTGCGATATCATTCCTAATCTTTTAACACCCTTCACTTTGTCTACGCGAGGAAATCGTTTATCTTTGCATAGTGAATACTTAAATATCATCCCATTATGATTTACCCCATAGGAATACAGAACTTTGAGAGTCTGATAAATGACGGTTATGTGTATGTGGACAAGACGGCGTTAGTTTATCAAATGGCTACTACCGGACGTTATTATTTTCTTAGCCGTCCCCGACGTTTTGGGAAGAGCTTGCTTCTTTCTACGCTGGAAGCTTATCTGAGTGGGAAAAAGGAACTTTTCAGAGGGCTTGCCATCGAGAAGCTGGAACATAAATGGGAGGAACATCCTATTCTTCATCTTGACTTGAACACCGCCAAATATGACGCGATGGATAGCTTGAATCATGTTCTTGATGACAGTCTCAAAAAATGGGAAGAGATATATGGCACCTTTCCTACAGAAGTAACCTTCGCCCTGCGCTTTAAAGGAATTGTAGAACGTGCTTACGAAAAGACCGGTCATCGCGTAGTTATTCTTGTGGATGAATATGACAAGCCTATGCTGCAAGCTATTGGCAACGAGGTGTTGCAGGCTGAATATCGCAGCACGCTGAAAGCTTTCTACTCTGTACTCAAAACGCAGGACCGCTATATCAAACTTGCTTTCCTGACAGGTGTGACGAAATTCGGCAAGGTGAGCGTGTTCAGTGATTTGAATAACCTGAATGATATCTCTATGGACGGCCGTTACATCAATATTTGCGGTATCACAGACGGAGAACTTCACGAATATTTTGATAATGATGTGGTACTGTTAGGTGAAAGAAATGGGTTGACAAAGGAGGAATGTTACACTAAACTGAAGGAACAGTACGATGGTTATCATTTTGACTACAAAACCGAAGGACTCTATAATCCTTTCAGTATCCTCAATACTTTAGCAAAAATGAAGTTTGCCGATTATTGGTTTGAAACAGGTACACCTTCATTCCTTGTTTATCTGATGAAGAATTCGAATTACCAATTAGATAAACTAACCGAAGAGCAAGTTCCCGGTGACTTTTTGAATAGCATTGACTCCATGTCACGCAATCCTATTCCTGTCATTTATCAGAGCGGATATCTCACGATAAAGGGATATGACGAACGTTTCGGCAACTATCAGTTGGGTTTTCCGAATAAGGAAGTGGAGAATGGTTTCATTAAATATTTGATACCTTTTTATACACCGGTAGAAGAGGAAAAAACCGGATTTTTCATTACTAACTTTATCATGGACATTGAACGTGGAGATCCCGAAAGTTTTATGCAGCGAATGCAATCCATGTTTGCTGATACTGACTACAAGATAACGGGGAAGATGGAACTTTATTTTCAAAATGCAATGTATCTGGTGTTCAAAATGTTGGGCTTTTATACCGACGTAGAACGTACCACTAGTAATGGGCGTATAGACATTGTGTTGAAAACCAAAGACTATATTTACGTGATGGAACTGAAACTTGATGGTACTGCCGACGATGCTTTGCGTCAGATAGAGGAGAAGGACTATGCTTTGCCTTTTGCCAAAGATTCCCGCAAATTATATAAGATAGGTGTTGACTTCTCTTCCGAGACACGCGGCATTAAGGAGTGGAAAATAATCCCTGATGCTGATGCATAGTGCATTGTGAAAGTTATGTAGCGGCCTTAGGGATTAATATATCTTCCCAAAAACAACCAATATCAATATCATGCAAACAGTATAGTTGGTCATTGAAATATGGAATAATGGATAGGTGGAAAGTGGAGTAATGTCGTATTATATATAATGGCAATGAGACTCATTTGCGAAAAGATGGCCTTATAAAAGCTTTTCATACGAATAATGGTCTTTTTGTATCCCTTTTTGACGTAAAATTGGACTCTATTTATCTAAGTATGGAGTACCTTTGTAGACGAAAAACCTAAAATAATATCATGAATTTGAATAGACATTACTTACTACTGTTGCTGATAGCAATGTTGTTGATCCCTGCACAGGATCTGTCTGCGAAAAAGAAAAAACAAGTAAAAGAACCGAACGACCGTGAACTGTGGGCGGGAGTATTATATCGAATGGCTGAACCCGTGCTTAGTAATATGAGTGAGGGCAAGTTGCAACAGAACATGTTGGTAGAGTTGAGTCCGACATGGGATGGACGAAATAAGAATGTCACTTATATGGAGTGCTTCGGGCGTTTGATGGCAGGACTGGCTCCCTGGATTTCATTGCCGGATGATGATACGGCAGAAGGTGTTCAGCGTAAACAGTTGCGCGAATGGGCGTTAAAGAGTTATGCGCAGGCTGTAGATCCGGAAAGTCCCGATTATTTGTTGTGGAGAAAAGAGGGACAGACGTTGGTGGATGCAGCCTATATTGCAGAAAGTTTCATAAGAGGATATGATGCCTTGTGGGTTCCGCTGGACAGTGTGACAAAACAACGTTATATTACCGAATTTACACAACTTCGCCGGGTAGACCCTCCTTATACTAACTGGTTGTTATTCTCTGCCACAGTGGAATCTTTCCTGCGTAAGGCTGGTGCACCGAGTGATACTTATCGCATTGCTTCGGCTCTACGTAAAGTGGAAGAATGGTATGTGGGAGATGGCTGGTATTCGGACGGTCCGGATTTTGCTTTTGACTATTATAATAGTTTCGTTTTGCACCCTATGTATATAGAACCGTTGGAAATCATGACAAATGCCGGTAAGAACAAAGTCTGGAATATGCCGGATTGCGATTATAATCGTGCAGTCAAACGGATGCAACGCTTTGGAATGATTCTGGAACGGTTTATTTCTCCGGAAGGTACGCTCCCGGTATTCGGGCGTTCTATCACGTACCGTACAGGAACTTTACAACCTTTGGCATTGCTGGCATGGAGAGAGTGGCTCCCTAAAGAATTACCAAATGGACAAGTACGTGCAGCTATGACGGCAGTTATCAAACGAATGTTTAGTGATAATCATAATTTCAATGAAAAAGGATTCCTGACTTTAGGATTCAATGGTAAGCAGCCGAATATATCAGACTGGTATACGAATAATGGTAGCTTATATATGGCTTCACTCGCATTCCTCCCATTGGGACTTCCGGCAGAACATCCATTCTGGACTTCACCTGCCGAGGATTGGACAAGTAAGAAAGCCTGGGAGGGGAAAGATTTCCCGAAAGATCATGCTGTTCATTAAGATGGACTAACTAATAAAGATTTATATATGACTAGACTATTATTATTTATTGTAGTTTGTCTTGGCTTGCTGCCGATGCCGGTACAAGCTCAGAAAAACGCTGCATTTATCCCCGGAGAAGTTTGGAAAGATACGGACGGGAATCCGATCAATGCCCATGGTGGTGGACTTCTATATCATAACGGCACTTACTATTGGTATGGCGAATACAAGAAAGGGAAAACCATTTTGCCTGACTGGGCTACGTGGGAGTGTTATCGTACGGATGTGACCGGAGTAGGTTGTTACTCTTCTAAAGATTTGCTGAATTGGAAATTTGAGGGTATTGTACTTCCGGCAGTTAAAGACGATCCAAATCATGACCTGCACCCCTCCAAAGTATTGGAACGTCCGAAAGTGGTTTATAATAAGAAAACGGGCAAATTTGTAATGTGGGCCCATGTGGAAAGTGCTGATTACAGTAAGGCTTGTGCCGGAGTGGCAGTTTCCGATTCTCCTGTCGGTCCGTTCGTTTATCAGGGAAGCTTTCGTCCGAACAATGCGATGAGCCGCGATCAGACTGTTTTTGTGGATGATGATGGACGTGCTTATCAGTTTTATTCTTCAGAAAATAATGAAACGATGTATATCAGCCTTCTGACTGATGATTATCTGAAACCGAGCGGACGTTTTACACGCAATTTCGTAAAAGAATCGAGGGAGGCTCCGGCTGTGTTTAAATATAATGGTAAATATTATATGTTAAGTTCCGGTTGTACTGGTTGGGATCCTAATATAGCCGAGATCGCAGTAGCCGATTCTATTATGGGAACATGGAAGACAATCGGAAACCCTTGTACGGGACCGGATGCAGATAAAACGTTTTATGCCCAGAGTACTTATGTCCAGCCCGTTGTCGGAAAGAAGGATGCATATATTGCCATGTTCGACCGTTGGAAGAAGAAGGACTTGGAAGATTCCCGTTATGTATGGTTGCCTGTGTTGGTAAAAGACGGGGAAATAACGATCCCTTGGTATGAAAAATGGAACCTTTCTATCTTTGACAAATAAAAAATAAATATGAAACGGATACTGTTGCTACTTTGTGGAATAATGCTCGTTCCTGTTATTGCCTGTTCCCAGCATTTGGTTGAAGTAGGAAAGGGGTATAGCTGTACTTCGGTCAATACGACGGTCTTTCGGAATAACTCGCTGGTTACACACGGTGATGAACAATATATCAGTTATTACGATAACGATGGCTATCTGGTACTTGGAAAGCGGAAACTGGATTCGGAACAATGGACATTACATCGCACCCAATATCAGGGAAATGTGAAGGATGCTCATAATATAATTAGCATGATGATAGATGGAGAAGGATACATACACGTATCTTTTGACCATCATGGACATCCATTGAATTACTGCCGGAGCATTGCTCCCGGTTCCTTGGAACTGGGGGATAAAATGCCCATGACCGGAGTTGACGAAGCAAATGTCACCTATCCGGAGTTCTATCCTTTATCCGGAGGAGATTTATTGTTTGTTTACCGCTCTGGTTCTTCGGGTCGTGGAAATCTGGTAATGAACCGTTACTCGCTGAAAGAACACAAATGGACTCGTGTGCAGGATATACTGATCGACGGAGAAAATAAACGGAATGCCTATTGGCAGTTATATGTTGATGAGAAAGGGACGATTCATCTTTCATGGGTATGGCGCGAGACCTGGCATGTGGAAACAAACCATGATATTTGTTATGCCCGTTCTTTCGATAATGGGGTAACCTGGTATAAGACGAGTGGAGAACGATATGAACTCCCGATCAAATTGTCCAATGCGGAGTATGCCTGTCGTTTACCTCAAAACTGTGAGTTGATAAATCAGACGAGTATGAGTGCCGATGCGGGAGGAAATCCGTATATAGCTACTTATTGGCGGGAACCCGATAGTGATGTTCCTCAATACCGCATCGTCTGGAATGACGGGAAGATGTGGCATCAACGGCAGATAACCGATCGCCAGACACCTTTTACCTTGAAGGGTGGAGGTACGAAAATGATCCCTATTGCCCGTCCGCGTATTGTGGTAGAAGGTGGAGAAGTCTTTTATATTTTCCGTGACGAAGAACGGGGAAGTCGTGTGTCGATGGCATATGCGAATGATGTGGGTACGAGTAAGTGGACGATAACGGATCTGACGGATTTTTCCGTGGATGCTTGGGAACCCTCTCATGATACGGAACTTTGGAAAAAGCAGCGGAAACTGCATCTCTTTGTACAACACACCCGTCAGGGAGATGGTGAACGCACAGCGGAAATTGAGCCTCAAATGATATATGTATTGGAAACGAATATGGATACAAATAAATAAAGGTATGAAGAAACGATATGCAACTCTTTTTTCTGCACTCTTTCTAGGCGGTGCAATCTGTGCAAGTTGTACGGATAAGAAGGATGCTTCTGCTGAAGAAGTGATAAACACCATTCATAAAGTGAATCATTATTGGCAGACGAATCATCCGGAACACGGACGTTCTTTTTGGGATAATGCCGCTTATCACACCGGAAATATGGAAGCTTATTTTTTGACTAAGCAGCCGGACTATTTGGAATACTCGAAAGCCTGGGCGGAACATAATGAATGGAAAGGGGCAAAATCAGATCATAAGGAAAACTGGAAGTACAGTTACGGTGAAAGTGATGATTATGTGCTTTTCGGTGACTATCAGATTTGTTTCCAGACGTATGCCGATCTCTATAATCTGGAACCGGATACACAGAAAATAGCCCGTGCCCGCGAAGTGATGGAATATCAGATGAGTACCCCCAATCATGATTATTGGTGGTGGGCGGATGGCTTGTACATGGTCATGCCGGTCATGACAAAGATGTATAATATAACTAAGAATCCGCTCTATTTGGAGAAACTACATGAATACCTCTCCTATGCTGATAGTATTATGTATGATGAAGAGGTCGGACTTTATTACCGGGATGGAAAATACGTGTATCCTAAACATAAAAGTGTGAACGGCAAAAAGGATTTTTGGGCACGTGGAGACGGCTGGGTATTGGCCGGATTGGCAAAAGTCTTGAAAGAACTTCCTGAAACAGATAAGTATCGTCCGGAATATATAGACCGTTTCCGTACCCTGGCTAAGTCGGTTGCTGCTTGTCAACAGCCGGAAGGCTACTGGACACGCAGTATGTTCGACCCGCTGCATGCACCGGGACCGGAAACCAGTGGAACGGCTTTCTTTACCTATGGTTTACAATGGGGAATCAATAACGGTTTCCTGGATGCTGCAGAATATCAGCCGGTGGTTGAAAAAGCATGGAAATATCTTTCAACAGTTGCTTTGCAGCCTGATGGCAAGATTGGATATGTGCAACCGATTGGTGAGAAAGCGATACCCGGTCAGGTGGTAGACGCAAACTCCACTTCGAATTTTGGAGTAGGTGCGTTTCTATTGGCAGCCTGCGAACGGGTTCGTTATTTGAATAAATAAATACAGGCACGGATTACACGGATTTCACAGCTCTTAGAGGCATGTCTTAATATAAGTCAACAGCGTAATCCGTGTAATCCGTGCCTAAAATTTAATTCAGCATCAAGCTCATATATGGCTTTAACGGCCGAAGTATTCTATTGGTTAATTCGCTAATATTCATTTGTATATGTGCACCGGGCAGTCGCTCGGTATAATACATGCACTTTCCTTTGCACAGGTAATAATAGCCGTTATTTACAGACAATTGTTTGTCCGATAATTCCAGCTGCATTTCATCTTCAGGAAAAGCCGCGGCATAGATTTGCAGCACTTCTTTGGCATTGATGATACGTGCCATGCCTAGCGGATGTTGAGGCTGTTTATCTTCGGGAGGCAGTAGTTGAACCATGCGCTTGCATCCGGTGTGCTGCCTGATCGCATACAATAAACTATATTCCACATCCTTATCATCAGCGCAAAGTTCATTGATAATGATCTGTTTTTCTCCTTTATATATAATGGTTATTCCTTTGATTTCGTTTTCCTGTCTGGCTACAAATAAATAACCTCCGCTAATGGCAAGATCGGTCATAATAACCTGAAAGTCTTCCGGTGTGTGCTGAATACAGCAAGGCCGTTCGGAAAGCTTCTTATTCAAATAGGAATAGACCTCCTCCTGAAATTCTGAAACAACACTGACCGCTATCTCTTTAGAAGGGATAAACTCGGGCAAAACGATCTCTTTAGTTGAATACTTGAATACCGAAGCATATCCCATGCGGGCATAATAATCGAACAACCAGGGTTCCGCCGGTATCAATGTGCTGAAGTGTACCCCATTCCGTAACATCCGGGCGAAAGACTGTGATAAAAGCTCGCGCATGACCCCTTTGCTTCGATAATCGGGATGCGTACAGGCTCCTGAAATATAGGAGGTCTGCACGGTCTCTCCACCAAAAGTCATCGGATAAGGAAGCATCTGAAGGGCAGAGATTACCTCATCACCACTTTGGATGGCGACGTTCACCTCTGTCTTGTAGCGCAGTCCGAAGTACATCTCGACGAATTCTTCACTATCGTCAAAACAGACTTTCCACAATGCTTTTACTTGCTCCTTTATCATCATATTTATAAAGAGTTTACCATTTAACCATATTCATGGGATGCTCCTTGAGGCAAGCCATGTATTTCTCCAGAATCGTCACCGGTTGGTAAGACAATTTGGCTTTGCGCAAACCTTCAATACCTAAATCCTCTTCCCGGTTGATATAAATATATTGCTCAGGAATCCGGTTGGCGAATTCATAATTAATCATAGCATATGCACCCTCAATGCTGGTATCCGCTTTTTCTACATGTACACCGAACGTTTCATGATTGATAGGCATACCGAATGTAAATGCCACGATTTTACCGTTCACATGAAGAATTCCACCCGTCAGCCCGAGTGCTTCGAAGTTATGAAGTGCATAGATCAGGGCACGGCGTTCATTGCCCGTTCCTTCCTGTTGGTCACAATTGTTCACTTTACACCATTCTGCTTCCAGATCGAGGCATTCCTGAATACGGTCTGGGGTAATCGGTGTATACTCATAATCCGGATAAGTGTTGCGGAACCGGTTGATATGATTTCTTTTCGCTTGGAATTTCTTACCTTTCAACGTCGAAAGATCACTTCTTAAATAGATATAATCAGCATAGTCGCGATCTTCTGTGAAAGTGAACTGTTCCGGAAGGATGGTCTCAAGTTCGGTGCGCATATTACTACACACTCCTAACATACAGAAATGATGGTTTTCTTTGCGGGCATCTTCTATCAGCTCCCGCAATATTGCTTTCAAATCTCCTGTACCTACGGGCATCATATAAGCAAGCTGATCTCCTGCCCAGAACTTGAACACCAGAAAATTATCGATTACTGCAAATTGGGTATCATATAAAAACCTCCAGCTACAAAGATTTGAGAATGAAAGATCGCAATTGCGGCGATTACTTTTCATCGTGAATGAGGTGATTGTGTCCCTGTCTGTTAATGTAATATCTTTAAATGGAATCATAAGATTGCTTTTTTGCGTTTAACTCTTTATATAACGGAAAATCAAGAGATTTTGTTTTTACAAAACACCTAATAATCGAAGGATTGTAGGTGTCAGCAATGCAGTGAATATTCCATTCAACGTCAGTCCCAGACTAGCATAGGCTCCGTATTTGCTGCTGATATCCATTGCGGTAGAGGTGCCGACGGCATGGGCGGCTGTTCCCATTGAAAGTCCTTGGGCGATCGGGCTGCCTACATGCATGATTTTCATTGTTTTAAAACCACAGATAGCGCCTAATAAACCTACTGCTACAACAACTGCCGCCGTCAGTGACGGAATACCGCCGATGGCTTTGGTTACTTCCATCGCAATGGGAGTCGTAACCGATTTTGGAGCCAGCGACAGGATTACTTCTTGTGAAGCTCCCATGAACTTTGCAATCAGTACTACTGAAATAACTCCGACGATGCAGCCTGCCAGTTGAGACAGTAGAATAGGCAACAACTGTTTTTTTATCATTTCCAGTTGTAGATATAAAGGTACGCCTAAAGCCACAACGGCCGGGCGTAGCCAGAATTCGATCAGATGTCCTCCTTTATTATATGTCTCATAAGAGATATGGGTCATTTTAAGGAAGATGATTAATAGTGCGATGGTCAGCAATATAGGATTTAATAATACCAGTCCTGTTTTCTTCTGAAGCAGTTTGGCAAAGAAGAAAATCCCGAAGGTAATAGCCAACAGGAAGAAATTATTTTCTAAGAAACTCATTTGTCTTTATTCGTTAAGTTGATTTTATCTTTAAGGTGTAGTTTCTCCGGCAGATGGAAATCTGACAGATGAAGTTTGCGTGCCAGTTTGATCTGATGCGCCAGTCTGAACTTGCGAACGATCTGATGTACCCATCCCGTTACGACAAGTACAAGTGCGGTACTGACAATGGTAGCTATCACAATTGGCCAGAATTCTGCCGCAATAACATCAAAGTATAGCATAAGAGCCACACCGGGTGGAACGAAAAAGAATCCCAAGTTAGCAACCAGAAAGTCGGACAACCCCTGTACCCAGTGTAATTTAATCCAACCTAATTTTAAAAAGAGGGTGAGCAGCAGCATGCCAATGATGCTGGAGGGGAGCTTGATACCCGTAAAATAAACAATTAATTCACCCAAAGCCAAACAGCCAAATAAAATGGCGCACTGACGTATCATATACTAATAACCTATTGATTTTGTTTTGAAAACGCTGCAAAGGTATGAAAAATAGGAGTACAGTGTTAAATATTATAATATTTTAGACTTGAAAGAGAAAAATAGGCGAAATTGTAATGTGGATGTTGCAAAATTGAGTACTTTTGCACCGCAAATTACAAATTGTAATGAGGTTTTATAATAATATTCAATATATCTATGCTCAATTTAATCAACCAAATCGTGGCGCGTGCGAAAGCAAATCGCCAACGTATTGTTCTTCCGGAAGGAACTGAAGAACGCACATTGAAAGCTGCCAATATGATTTTGACAGACGAAGTAGCCGATCTAATTTTACTGGGTAAACCGGCTGAAATTAATGAACTTGCTACAAAATGGGGATTGGGAAACATCGGTAAAGCTACTATCATTGATCCTGAAACTTCTCCGAAACACGAAGAATACGCACAGTTGTTGTGTGAACTTCGTAAAAAGAAGGGGATGACTATCGAAGAAGCCCGCAAATTGACGAGCGATCCTTTGTTCTATGGTTGTTTAATGATTAAGAGCGGTGATGCTGACGGTCAGTTGGCCGGTGCCCGCAACACGACCGGTAACGTACTGCGTCCTGCTTTACAGATTATCAAGACTGCACCGGGAATCACTTGCGTATCTGGTGCTATGTTGCTTTTGACCCATGCTCCTGAATATGGAAAGAACGGTATTCTGGTCATGGGGGATGTTGCCGTAACTCCGGTTCCGGATGCTAACCAGCTGGCACAGATTGCTGTTTGTACCGCTCAAACTGCGAAAGCTGTTGCCGGTATTGAAAATCCGAAAGTAGCTCTGTTGAGCTTCTCTACCAAAGGTTCTGCTAAACACGAAGTGGTGGATAAGGTGGTAGAAGCTACTAAGATTGCGAAAGAGATGGCTCCTACTCTTGATCTGGATGGTGAAATGCAGGCTGATGCTGCTCTTGTACCGGAAGTCGGTGCTAGCAAGGCGCCGGGTTCTCCAGTTGCAGGACAAGCAAATGTGCTGATCGTTCCGAGTCTGGAGGTTGGTAATATTTCTTATAAATTAGTTCAACGTCTGGGACATGCTGATGCTGTCGGCCCGATTCTTCAGGGTATTGCTTGTCCGGTAAACGACTTGTCTCGTGGTTGTTCTATCGAGGATGTATATCGCATGATTGCTATTACGGCTAATCAGGCCATTGCAGCAAAAGCGAATAAATAAGTATTAGATATAAAGTATTAAGTATAAATCGACAACAACATGAAGATTTTGGTATTGAACTGCGGAAGTTCATCTATTAAATATAAATTGTTCGATATGACCACCAAAGAGGTGATTGCACAAGGTGGTATTGAAAAAATCGGTCTGAAAGGATCATTCTTGAAACTGACTTTGCCGAATGGTGAGAAGAAAATTTTGGAAAAAGATATTCCGGAACATACAATAGGAGTAGAGTTTATCCTGAATACATTGACCCACCCCGAATATGGTGCTATCAAATCTTTGGATGAGATTAATGCTGTAGGTCACCGTATGGTACACGGGGGAGAGCGTTTCAGCGAATCTGTATTGCTGAATAAAGAAGTTTTGGAAGCTTTCGCTGCTTGTAATGACTTGGCTCCACTTCACAATCCTGCCAACTTGAAAGGGGTGAATGCTGTTTCTGCTATTCTTCCTGACATTCCGCAGGTAGGTGTATTTGATACGGCTTTCCATCAGACAATGCCGGATTATGCTTATATGTATGCTATTCCTCACGAACTGTATGAAAAGTATGGTGTACGCCGTTATGGCTTCCACGGAACTTCTCATCGTTATGTGTCAAAACGTGTATGCGAATTCCTGGGTGTAAATCCGGTAGGACAGAAGATTATTACTTGCCACATTGGTAACGGTGGTTCTATCGCTGCTATCAAAGATGGTAAATGTCTGGATACTACGATGGGCTTGACTCCATTGGAAGGCTTGATGATGGGTACTCGTAGCGGTGATATTGATGCCGGTGCAGTAACATTTATCATGGAAAAAGAAGGCTTGAATACGACCGGTGTTTCTAATCTGTTGAACAAGAAGAGCGGTGTACTGGGTATTTCAGGCGTATCAAGCGATATGCGTGAACTCTTGGCTGCTTGTGCGGCTGGTAATGAGAAAGCAATCCTTGCTGAGAAGATGTATTATTACCGTATCAAGAAATATATCGGCGCTTATGCTGCTGCATTGGGTGGTGTGGATATTATCCTGTTTACAGGTGGCGTTGGTGAAAATCAGATGGAATGTCGTCGTGAAGTTTGTAAGGATATGGAATTCATGGGTATCGAACTTGATAATGAAGTAAATGCTAAGGTTCACGGTGAAGAAGCAATCATTTCTACTCCTGCTTCTAAAGTGAAAGTGGTAGTGATCCCGACAGACGAAGAACTGTTGATCGCATCGGATACAATGGATATCCTGAAGAAATAACAGATTAATCAGTTAGAAATAAAAAAGATGGATTCAATTTTGAGTCCATCTTTTTTTATGTGAGTCCGTCCGGGTACTTATAGTTTGGTAACTTTAGTAATTACACCTATTCTGCTGCCAGTTGCTATTGTTTAGATGCATCATCCAATACCTTCCATTTATTTTTTGTCAATCAGAGAAGCAGTTTCCTTTTTTTTGTCTTACTTTGCATATCAAATAGTTATATCCCGTTTTTGATATGCGTTACTCCGTCATAATTCCCGTTTATAATCGTCCCGATGAAGTGGATGAATTATTGCAAAGTCTTACAGTGCAACACTTTAAGGATTTTGAAGTTGTTGTTGTTGAAGATGGTTCTTCCATTCCCTGCAAAGGAGTAGTAGACCGGTATGCAGATCGGTTGAATATAAAATATTTCTCTAAACCCAATTCCGGTCCGGGACAAACCCGTAATTACGGAGCAGAACGTAGCGAAGGAGAATACCTTATTATATTGGATTCTGATGTCATCCTTCCCGAAGGCTACTTCGATGCGGTAGAGAAGGAGCTTACCACTTCTCCTGCCGATGCTTTTGGTGGCCCCGACCGTGCACACGATTCTTTCACTGATATTCAGAAGGCAATCAACTATTCCATGACCTCTTTCTTCACGACCGGAGGTATCCGTGGCGGAAAAAAGAAGATGGACAAATTCTATCCCCGTAGTTTTAATATGGGAGTTCGCTGGGCAGTGTACGAGGCTTTGGGAGGTTTTTCAAAGATGCGTTTTGGGGAGGATATTGATTTCAGTATCCGTATCTTTAAGAATGGGTACACTTGTCGTCTTTTTCCTGATGCCTGGGTATATCATAAACGTCGGACTGACTTGAAGAAATTTTTCAAGCAGGTGCATAATTCTGGCATTGCCCGTATTAATCTTTATAAGAAATATCCGGATTCTCTGAAACTGGTGCATTTGCTTCCAGCCGTATTTACATTGGGAGTGGCGCTTCTATTATTAGGAACCCCCTTCTGCCTCTTCAGTTTCACGCCGATCATTCTCTATGCATTGCTCGTATGCATTGATTCTACTATTCAGAATAAAAGTCTGTCTATTGGCGTTTATTCCATTGCTGCCGCATTTATACAGCTTATAGGCTATGGTACAGGTTTTTGGCGCGCATGGTGGCAGCGTTGTATCAGAGGGAAGGATGAGTTTGAGGCTTTCCAAAAGAATTTCTATAAGTAATCCATTTTTTATTTGCCTATTGCCATTCCTATTTTGTTTAAAAGACAAGTTGTCTGACACCCGGGTGTCAGACAACTTGTCTTAGCATAGAAAAAAGAAGATGGCTATAGCCAAATTGTTTTCCGTTACCTCTATCATTAAATAAAATAAGTCTACCTTTACATTTTCAAAACATAGCAAATGGAAAGTAAACACAAACTATCCATCAACCAATGGGCACTGGAGGACCGCCCGCGGGAGAAAATGATGGAGAAGGGAGCAGCCGCATTGAGTGATGCCGAACTACTCGCTATATTAATCGGCTCCGGAAATACGGAAGAGAGTGCTGTTGAACTGATGCGACGCTTGCTTCTGTCTTGTGATAATAATCTTAATTCCTTGGCAAAATGGGAAGTCTGCGACTATTCCCGTTTTAAAGGTATGGGACCGGCGAAGAGTATCACAGTGATGGCTGCATTGGAACTTGGAAAACGAAGGAAACTGCAGAGTATAAAAGAAAGATCTCAAATAAGCTGTTCAAAAGATATCTATGATATTTTTCAACCTCTGATGTGCGATCTGGAACAAGAAGAATTCTGGGTTCTTTTGTTGAATCAGGCAACGAAACTGATTGATAAGGTGCGTATCAGTACTGGCGGGATAGATGGAACATACACCGATGTGCGTACCATTCTTCGGGAAGCATTGTTGCAAAGAGCCACACAAATAGCTGTGGTCCATAATCATCCTTCAGGGAATATCCGTCCTAGTCAGCCCGATAAAACCTTGACGGAACATATTCGCAAAGCAGCGGATACAATGAATATCCGCCTGATAGATCATGTGGTCGTTTGTGAAGAAGGATTCTTTAGTTTTGCAGATGAAGGATTACTTTGACTGTTTGGCTTTCTACAACAATTTGCCATCCCGATACGTTTTCTTAATCAGCCGGAGGTAGAGAATAAACTGCATATTCTTTGGATACGTGATATGCATTCTGTGTCTAATTTTTTATGTTTCATTTTTTATCTCTATCTTTGCGATATATAAAAAAATAAGAGGACGTATGGAAAAGATTGAAATAGAAGAAAAGATTGTAGCCATGCTAAAAACGGTGTACGACCCGGAAATCCCGGTGAATGTATACGATCTTGGACTGATTTATAAGATAGATGTTTCTGATAATGGGGAAGTAGTACTTGATATGACACTCACCGCCCCTAATTGTCCGGCAGCTGATTTTATAATGGAGGATATCCGTCAGAAAGTGGAATCGGTGGAGGGGGTGACTGCAGCCACCATTAATCTAGTGTTTGAACCCGAGTGGGATAAAGATATGATGAGCGAGGAAGCAAAACTTGAACTGGGCTTTCTTTAGTTACGAGTGATAGCTTCATAATCAATCTCTTATAACTAACAACTCAAAACTCATGAAGAATGTTTATTTCCTTTCCGATGCGCATCTGGGGTCTCGTGCCATAGAACATGGACGCACCCAGGAACGACGCCTTGTGAACTTTCTCGACAGTATAAAGCATAAAGCTTCTGCCATTTATCTGTTGGGAGATATGTTCGACTTCTGGTATGAATTCCGGTTGGTGGTTCCTAAAGGCTATACCCGGTTTTTGGGGAAAATCTCCGAGCTGACGGATATGGGAGTGGAAATTCACTACTTTATTGGTAACCACGATATCTGGTGTGGGGATTATCTTACGAAAGAATGTGGTGTCATTATGCACCGTGAACCGTTGACTACAGAAATCTATGGGAAAGAATTTTATCTTGCTCATGGTGACGGACTGGGTGATCCGGATAAGAAGTTCAAATTACTCCGGCAGATGTTTCATAGTAAAACTTTGCAAACGATGTTTTCAGCCATCCATCCCCGGTGGAGTGTGGAATTGGGACTGACGTGGGCAAAGCGTAGCCGACAGAAACGGGTTGATGGAAAAGAACCGGATTACATGGGAGAAAATAAAGAACATTTGGTACTATATACAAAGGAGTATCTGAGAAGCCATCCTAATATCAATTTCTTTATCTACGGGCATCGTCACATTGAATTGGATCTGATGTTGAGTGCAACCTCCCGCGTACTGATTTTGGGAGACTGGATTAACTTCTTCTCTTATGCCGTATTCGACGGAGAGAATCTCTTTTTGGAAGAGTATATCGAAGGAGAAACGCAAGCTTGATTATTATACTACCAATTACATAGATTGGATTGTAACTTATTTATTTGCAATATAACAGGGATATTCTCTAAATATTAAAATCAAAGGCAACTAATTCATTGCGATTTAGTTGCTTTTGATTTTATCTTTCAGTAAAGATATTCAGTAAATATCCCTACTGAATCTGTATTAACCAGCGTAATTCCTAATGAAAAACTTATTTTTTCGTTACGATCAACTTGGCTTTTACTTTATTAAAGTATAGTTTAATGGTATAAGTGCCATTCTCGCTTACTTTAAAATTATTATCGCTGCCCGCTTCTTCAAATTCTCCTTCAACATCATTGGTACCGAATGAATTCGTCCATTTGTTATCTGCGCGGATTTTCCATGCGTTATCGGCTTTTAGGTCCAATGTGGCAGTTAAGTAATAGGCTCTGTTGCCTGAAGCCTCCGATTCAAAAGCTAAAGTCATAGGAGTGTCCGCAGCTGCATTTCCCCAATCGTTATGTGTACCTGCAATTCCCCATGCATCGGCTGATGCTTTCGTAGAAAGTTCCAGAGTCGCCTTATTAAAAGAAAATTTGTAAGAATACTTATCATAGCAGGCAATATTACCCGTACTGGTAGCCAGCGTGATGGAAGCAGGATTCTTTTCGGTGACATCATCGGTTCCCCAACTCGTTTTCCAGGATGCTTCAGGAGAAATCTTCCAGCCGTCTTTTGCCTGATTGCCAAAGACTACCCATCCTTCATAGATGCCATCATCATTGGCAGAGAACAGTAATTGGCATTGCTTGAACGAATCATCCGGATTTCCCCAGTCGCAGTAGGCTCCCGGTAGGTATACTTTCGGATATTCGGGTTCGCCGATAAACGGAGTGATCTGGGCGGACTCTATGTTTGAATAGAAGGAATCGACAGCATCTGAGATAGAAGAGGCGATACGGAATTCAAAATCATAAGGTTCTACGGTGACTTCCATTTCATAAGATTTGAACAGCGTCATTATTTTACTGTTCAAATCCAGTGTAGTGATGTCATAAGACCCCTCTTCTGTAGAAGAATACAGTGTTATTGCCTTACCGAAATTCTTGCCTTTCAGGTCCATTTGCAAAGAATTGGTAATCTGGGCTGTATATCCGGCTTGTGGATTGGTCCATTTAAACTCTATCGCAATAGTCTGGGCTTTATTCGCGTCCAATACATAAGTGTCGGCAATGCCGGACAATACGGCAGGAGTCACTTCGCTCTCATTGTAATACACTTTGTCCAGGTCGCTCTCGCAAGCACTGAATATCAATAGTGATAGGCAGATTGCTGATATATATTTTACTATTTTCATATCTGTAAGTCATTTTATTATTTATAACCTTCGTTTTGTTCCAGTGATCCGTTTACGCTGATGTCCGAAATAGGAATAGGGAATATATTGTATCTTTCGTTGACACCTACTCCGGTAATGACACCACCTTTCGCAGGCCACGTGTAGGAGGAAGATGTGTATTTGCCGAAACGAATCAGGTCTATGCGACGGACGCCTTCCCAATAAAGTTCACGGCCTCTTTCGTCCAAGATATTCTGATAGTTGTTAGCTGTCAGCCAGGCTGCGTCGATCTTATTATGTGGGGTTTCTCCATAAGCACGGTCGCGCAACTCATTTACATATCCGACAGCCGTATTGATATCACCGCCTTCGCCGCCACGTGCCACTGCTTCTGCATACATCAGGTAAACATCGCCCAGACGGAACAAGGGGAAATCAGTATCTACCCACAGAACGTCCTGCCCCGGCTCTCCTGTACTGGTGAGGTTCGTATATTTGATGACTCCCCAGCCTTCGGTATCAAAATTACCTACTACTCCGGTTGTTATCTGATAGTTACATTTACCGTTATAGTCATCGAAGATGCCTCGTTTATCCAGAATTTCTTCCGGCTTAGGAGTTGTGTTGTCTTCAAAACTAAACAGTCCCACTAAATTCTGTGTGCCTCGGAATACACTCCATCCTTCGCGAACACCACCGCCTGCTTCTTTGCGTGCGCCGACAATCAGTGCTGTCATTCCCCAGGATTGAGTTTTCCTGCCATCAAAAATGACCGGATAGATAATTTCTTTCAATGTTTCCGGGTTCTCTCCATTGTCCGCTTTAAACAAATCGGCATAGTTGCTTGCCAGGGAATAATGAGGGATGATGCGTTTGCAGGCGGAGATACAATCGGTGTAGCGTGGCTGTCCCGTATAAACTTCGGCGTTCAGATACATACGTGCCAATAATGCGTCCACTACAGTTTGGTCGGCTCGTCCGTATTCTGTACGGGTAGCAGGCAGATCGGTTCTGATGGTATTCAGTTCGCTTTCAATCCAGTTGAACAGTTCCGTGCGTGAAAGCTGTGATGGAGTGAGCGAATAATTCTGTTCGGTGATGAACGGAGGTCTGCCATAAGCATCCATCAGAACGTAATATGCGAAAGCACGATTGAATCGAGCTTGCGCCGCATAGCTTTTCTGGTCGATTTCTGACGGTGCATTATCTATATTCTTCATAAATTCATTGGTAAGTGCCACCACAAACATGCAGCGTTGGTACACTCCCTCTATGATTTCATTCTTGCTGGTACTCCAGGTCAGACTATTGATTTCGCTCGACCAGGCTTCGTTCGCTGCATTCTTGCATTCGTCGGTGGTCTGCTCCTGCATCGTCCACCAGCAGCGCATCAATACAGTGTTACCTCCATCCAAACCGGCAATATCGGAATCACTTCCATTCTGTCCGGAAAGTGCCCAAACTGAATATATTTTATTTAATCCTTTGGTATAACTTGCTGCATCTGTATAGGCTCTTTCCGCTGTAACAACGGTCGGGTCTAAAGGTTGTACATCTAAATCACCCACGCAACCGCTGAAAACGGTGAGGCAAGTCAGTATTGAAACTAATATATAATATTTCTTTTTCATGGCATTCCGTTTTAAAAGTTAAGATTGATACCTAAAGTGAATGTGCGGGGACGAGGCCACATACTTCCGTCTACTGCTGATGTTTCTGGGTCCAGACCGCTGTACTTTGTAATCGTAAATACGTTCTGCACCGAAGCACTGATACGTCCCGACAATCGGTTGGTGAAGAGCTTTTTGAAGGAGTAACCCAGCGTGATGTTATCCATTTTCAGGAAAGAGGCATTTTCGAGGAAGTAATCGCTGGCTCCCTGCTCCGTACTGTTGATCTGGGTGAATCCGGTTTTATAGATTGCTTCGTAATAGTTTACGAGGAAGCCTTTACCACTGTAGTTGTAGGTAGTGCTGTTACCGGAAGCAAGAGAATTAAATACATAGTTTCCGAGGTTGGCACGCAGGTTGAAGCCCAAGTCCCAGTTGCGGTAAGTAAATTCCGAGCTTAGTCCCATAAAGACTTTTGCCATCGGACTTTTACCTGTCAGATAACGGTCGGCTTCTGTAATTTTTCCATTGCCGTCACGGTCGACAAAGGCATTCTGGATCGCTTTTCCATCTTTATCATATACTTGTTGGAAAAGATAGAAAGTGTTGGGCTGTTCATTGATCTGATGTTTTTGATTCGTTCCGGCATCGATACCTTGATATTCGGGATTATAAGTAGCCGTCAGTTTGGTAATCTTGCTGTCATTCCAAGTGATGTTGTAGCCCACATTCCAGGTAAAATCTTTGCTTTGTATAGCCATTGCATTGATATTGAATTCGACTCCTTCATTCTTCATTTCACCCACGTTAGCTGTAATCTGATTGGTGAAGTTGGTGCCGGCAGGTGCGCTGACAGTATTCAATAGGTCTTTGGTATGTTTCTGATAATACTCGATGCTACCATTGATGCGATTATTCAGGAAACCATAGTCGATGGCAAAATTAGAGGTCGCGGTCTGTTCCCATTTCAAGTCGGGGCTGTAGCCATTTGGTTTCAGTAAAGTTGTTCCCAGATAAGTCGTGTTGGGGTTGGTACTGAATGAATAAGTGGTCAGATATTGATAGTCGCCGATTTCTTGCTGACCGGTGACACCATATCCCAAACGAAGCTTCAGTTTGGATAAAACATTTTTTGTTCCTGCCATGAATGCCTCATCGCTCACTGTCCATGCCAGTGCTGCCGACGGGAATAGACCCCAGCGGTTGTTTTTGCTGAAACGGGAAGAGCCATCCCGGCGCAGGGTTGCGGTGAGCAGATAACGTCCCATGAAGTTGTAGTTCAAGCGACCAAAGAAAGATACAAGATAGTTTTCGTAAGGAATACGATAATGGCTGTCCCGAACATATTTTCCTATTTCCTTATCATACGTATACCCTTCTTTGTCACCCTCGCTTCCGTCTGTCGGGTTGGAGTAGGTGATATCATGGTTGGCATAGTAGAAGTGTTGCCAGGAATAACCTGCCATTACATCAATATGGCTTTTGATTGATTTTATATCTTTGGTATAGTTCAGATAAAAATCCAGCAAATGGTTGCGACGCAAATTATTCCATGTATTACCGCTTCCCAGATTTTTAAAGTTGGTGTCTTGTGCGCTTTGGATAGAACCGGGTGCAACAAAATTGTGTCCCGTTGTTTTTGCCACGTCGTAACCTATGTTCAAGTTCATGTGCAGGTCTTCCAGGCCATGAATCTTATAGTCCAGTTGGATGTTGCCTAAGCTACGGTTTGTCTTTCCCTGATTATCTCTATCATATAATAAAGATAGTGGATTGAATGTTGCTACCGATTGAACGGCACCGGGCACTTCCGACCAGTTCCAATAGCCGTGATAATTTCCGCTGTCTGTGTATATCGGTTTGGTTGGATCGAAGAAAGCAGCGGCACCTACGGCTCCCGAATCAGCAAAACGATTGTTGTTGATCGTACCTTTTACATTGATATCTACACTCAAATGCTCTTTAAAGAATTTCGGATTAAGATTGATGGCAGCGGTGTAACGTTCGTAAGAAGACGTTTTGAGAGTACCACGTTCGTTATTGTAACCTAGGCTGACACGATAGGGCAGTATACCTGTCTTGCCGGAGATGGCGATATTCTGGTCGGTGCTCAAACCTGTCTGGTAGATGGCGTCCTGCCAGTCGGTAGATTGGTGAGGGTACTTGTTCACGATCTGACTGATCGCATCCTCTTGTGTCGTCCCGCTATACTGATTCTTTAGTACTTCGCGGAATTGATCGGCATTGAGAGTAGGAACACGTTGATAAACATCTTTGGCTGTGAAACTACCGGAATAGGTAATCTTCACCTTGCCTTGCGAACCTTTTTTAGTTGTGATAATGATAACACCGTTCGAAGCACGCGAACCGTAGATGGCGGTAGCCGAGGCATCTTTCAAAACGGTGAATGTTTCAATATCATTGGGGTTGATTGTTGCCAGTGCATTAGGTGTACCCGGAGCAGCATCATTGGAAGTAGGAATACCATCAATAACAATCAACGGATCATTGGATGCGTTCAACGAAGCGCCTCCACGGATACGGATGGTAGAACCGGCTCCGGGGCTACCATCACCCGGAGCTACAAAAAGTCCCGGCACTTTGCCTTGGATTAATTCCTGCGGTGATGTAACAGCACCGCGATTCATGTCTTCCGCTTTGATGGCAACAACTGAACCACTCAAATCGCTCTTCTTTACGGAACCATAACCAATGACAACGACATCATTCAACAATTGGCTGTCATCTTGCAGTGTCACAGTAACAGAAGGAGCAGCTTTCACTTCAGCAGGTTTATAACCTACAAAGGAAATAGAGAGTATGGCATCTTTGGTAGCATTCAGTGTAAAGTTACCGTCGAAATCGGTAATTGTACCAGTGGTAGTACCTTTGATGATCACATTTGCACCGATTACCGGTTCGCCCGTGGTGTCTTTTACATGTCCTTTGACAGCCATCTGTTGTGCATAGGAACTTAATGCGAAGAACAGCCCCGGCAATATGAGGAGAATCACTTGAAAGATTCTGAAATTAACTTGCTTCATGCATTCTAAAAATTAAAGTTAACAATATAGTGATATTATCATATCCTTGAAAATATTTAGTAAAAATGCCTATTGAAAACATTTATTCTTTAAAGGCTATATGATTATAGCCTTTTTAATCCTTTTACTTCTGCTTTATCTTTTACTTCTTTGATGCTGATTGCATATCCTCCGCCGTTGGCTGCACGCAAAGTCATCTTACTCTTGTTGGTCAGAATACCTTTTTGGATGGTATATGCCTGTGGATTCTCTTTCCAGTCAGCATCTTTGGCATCTGCATAAACGGTGGCGATATACTGCTTGTCCGGAGTAAGAAAATCGAATGTCAGTTTAGAAGTATGTCCATTCTCACCTGCTGTACAACCGATATACCAGTCGTTAGTACCTTTCGCTTTACGGGCAACAGTGATGTATTCTCCCGGCTCTGCTTCCAGATAGTTGCTTTCGTCCCAGTCGATGGCTACATCTTTGATGAATTGGAAAGCATCCATAAACCGTTCGTAGTTTTCGGGGACATCGGCAGCCATTTGTAAAGGACTGTACATCGTCACGTATAAAGCTAGCTGGCGGGCGATGGTAGAACGTACCTGAGAATTATTGGCAGGATTCATTTTATTGCAGTGAGTTTCGAAGATACCTGGAGTATAATCCATCGGACCGCCAATTAATCGTGTGAAAGGCAGGATAGTGGTATGATATACCTTGTTCCCTCCGAATGATTCATACTCTGTACCGCGTGCCGATTCGTTGCCGATTAAGTTGGGATAAGTGCGGCAAATACCTGTCGGCCGGGTTGCTTCATGTGCATTGACCATGATTTTATAGTCGGCGGCTTTCTTTACTGCATACAGGTAGTGGTTGTTCATCCATTGACCGTAATGGTGTTCTCCACGAGGAATAATATTGCCTACATAACCACTCTTTACAGAGTTGTATCCGTTATCTGCCATGAACTGATAAGCCTGATCCATGTGGCGTTCGTAGTTGCGTACAGAAGCGGAAGTTTCATGGTGCATCATCATTTTAACACCCTTACCTGCTGCATAGCGATGTATTTCCTGTACATCGAAATCAGGATACGGAGTTACGAAATCAAATACGTAGTCTTTACTGTTGCCGAACCAGTCTTCCCATCCTTCATTCCATCCTTCCACTAACACTGCGTCGAATCCGTGAGTAGCTGCGAAATCTATATAACGTTTTACATTGGCTGTATTGGCGGAATGTTTGCCGTTCGGTTTTGTTTTAGAATAATCAGTTTCGCCAAGTTTCACGCTGGTCAGTTCGTCGGTATAAGCCCATGAACCTTTTCCGGTAATCATGTCCCACCATACGCCGATATATTTCACAGGTTTTATCCATGAAGTATCTTCCAGTTTGCAAGGTTCGTTCAGGTTAAGGGTAATACGTGAGGCAAGGATATTGCGGGCATCGTCGCTGACAATCACCGTACGCCATGGAGAATTGCAAGGAGTTTGCATATAACCTTTATCTCCTTTGGCATCCGGAGTCAGCCATGACTCGAATATCATATTTTTATCGTCGAGGTTCAGGTTCATGCAGGAGTAATCAACCAAAGCGGCTTCATGAAGGTTGATGTATAAACCATCGTCGGTTTTCATCATCAATGCGGTCTGTACACCTGTTGGTGAAAATACGGTCTGTGAAGTATTAGGGGTGACAGCTTGTTTCATCAATCCTCTGATTTCTGACAGGCGGGAAATGGTATAATCATATTCCTGTGTGTCATAATCACCCGGAATCCAATAAGCGGTATGGTCACCTGCCATTGCAAATTGTGAATGCTCATCCTTGATGATAAAGTAGTTCAATGTCTTCTGCTGTGGGAACTCATAGCGGAAGCCCAGACCGTCGTTGAACAGACGAAAACGTATCAGGATGGAGCGGTCGTTTACCGGTTGGTATAAGGTCACTGCCAGTTCATTATAATGATTGCGGATTTCCTTTTCTTCTCCCCATACCGGTTTCCAGGTTTCATCGAAAGTAGATGTATGGGCATCTTTCACTTCAAACCCATCAGATAGATTTGTTTTTGAATCAAGTTTATCCATGTCTCTGCGGTCTACCCAATCGAAATCAGTCTTAGTCGCATTCTCTTTTTTCAGTTCCAATCCCAGTTTACTAGGTTTGATGACAGCTTTTTCTTTGTAACTCAATTCATATATGGGAGCACCTTCTTTATTTAATTGGAAGGTCATAACCAGATTTCCATCCGGTGAGGTCAGTTTCTGTTGTGCGTTCGCGATGAACGAAATACAGAGTAAGGCAATAATCAATAAATTCTTTTTCATTTTATCTATGGTATTAAATTGTAAGCTAATTAATTTGAGCTTTCAGGTGTTTTGCATTAGGAATATCGCAAATGTAAAGACTATCCTTGCCGGCTTTATGAATTAGAATAAAAATACAAGTCTGTGTAAATGTCAATACGCTGTTTCCTAGGTAATTAACTGGCAATGTCACCTCCGTAAATATAAGTCGTTATGAACTTGTTCAGAAGGATAAAATCAAAATTCCACGGCTTGGAAGGGTCCATTCTTTTTCAAGTTTGACTGTCTCTCCTGTCAGCACATTATGAGCAGATGAAGCGGGTAGTATTTCCTGATATTCATTCAGGTTTATGGTTTGTTCCCGATTGTTTCCGTTAAGGAATACCGCTACTGATTGGTCACCATATTTGCGTTCGTATACATAAACACCTTTGTTAGGAGAAAAATGTTTTAATTTCCCTTTGGCGATCACTTCATTTCCTTTTCTCCATTGAAGTAGTTTTTGCAGGAAAGAGAAAGCTTCATATTGTTGTGCTGTCCGGTTGGTTGCGTCGAAGCAATTCCGTGTATCATTCTGCCAGCCCCCAGGAAAATCACAGCGGAGTAAACCGTCGCCATTAGCTTTGTCGGCAGCCATTAGAATTTCAGTTCCATAATATATTTGTGGAATTCCCCGGGTTGTCAACAGAAATGTGAGTGCCTGTTTGTAGCGATCGAGGTTTTGTGTGGCAGCTTCCGAACGGTAGAAGCGGGAAGTGTCATGATTGTCGAGAAAGATTAATAGATTCATCGGGTCGGCATAGACGATATCTTGTGATAGATAGTCGAAGAGCCGGTAAAGTCCTCCGTTCCAGTCGTTCGTTTCCTCGTCGAAAGCATTATTCATCTGATCCATCAGCGGGAAATCCATCACTGTACGCAAATAGGAATTTTTGGGAGCGGCTACTTTACTGTCTTTTTGCCAGTAAGAGACAAGCACGTTACTGCCTATCCAGGTTTCTCCTACAATATTGAAATTCGGATATTCTTCTGTTACCGCTTTACACCAGTCAGACATCATGTTGAAGTCTGCATAAGGATGTGTGTCCTGGCGGATGCCATTGATACCTGCATATTCAATCCACCAGATACTGCTTTGTATCAGATAAGTAGCTACATGGCGGTTACGTTGGTTAAAATCGGGCATACATTCGCTAAACCAGCCGTCTACTACAATCTTTTTCGCATAGTCCGAAGCATACGGATCTGATGGAGTAGCTGTCTTGAAAGTCGTTTGTACATAGTTGCCTTTGAAGTTGAACCAATCCTTGGAAGGCATATCTTTGAAGAGATAGTTTTGGTCTCCGCAATGATTGAAGATCATATCCATTACTACTTTTAAGCCTTTGTTGTGTGCCTGTTGCACCAGACTGCGGAATTCCTCATTACTTCCGAAACGCCGGTCTACCTGATAGTAATCGGTAATGGCATAACCATGATAGGAGCCTTCTTTCATATCATTTTCCTGAATCGGATTGAGCCATATACTTGTCACTCCCAAATTGGCAATGTAATCCAGTTGATTCTCTATACCTTTCAGATCACCGCCATGACGTGCAAAAGGATCATTACGATCTACTTTAGCTTCCAACATTCCGGGGATTATATCATTAGAAACATCGCCATTGGCAAAGCGGTCCGGCATAATGAGATAAAGAACGTCGCTTGAATTAAAACCTTCCACTTCGGAAGCTGACGGTCTTCTTTGTTTAAGCTCGTAGGGGACTACAGTTTGCTTTTTTCCTTGTTTCAGAATGATTTCGAATTTCTGTGGGGCTGCTTCCGAAATATTCATATATAAAAGCAGGTAATTCGGATTTTCCTGTTTTACAACTTCTTGTAACATGATGTCTTTAGAAGAAATGCTGACCTCTGCAGAAGCTATATGTTCCCCATACAGCATGACTTGCAGTTCGGGGTTTTTCATTCCTGCCCACCAGAATGCAGGGGCTACTTTTTTTATTGCAGTTGCGGCGAATAGTGAGCTGCAACTAAATAAGGATACAAGTAAGATGACGGATAAAAAAAACTTTTTCATGGTAACGTAGATTTTAAATGTTTGCTCGGCGAACCGATGTTGCAAATGTAGAGGGATAGGATGCTATATTTGGAAACTAGAATATAAATATAAATGCTTTCGGGAGTTAATGCGTTGTAAATCAATAGTATGTTAGCGAAATAACGATGAGGAAATATAAGTGAAAATTAAAATAGTTATGAATATATATTTCATTCTCATTACTATATTTATTATATTTGTGACATCTTTAAAAAGTATCCTATGAGAAATATAGCCTGTTATATTTTATTTTTTCTCTTGGCTTATCCTGTTTCATTGTCTGCAAAGCAGACGGAATATGGAGCAGCTCTTAAAAGACTGGACGACATCATAAATAAGAAAGAAACTTATCAGCTTCAGAAAGAAAAGGAGATTGATGGCTTGAAAGTCCAGCTTGCTCATTCGGTTGATCCTGTTGATAAATACCGGCTATATGGTGCTCTGTTTGATGCTTATCTCCATTATCAGGCAGATTCTGCACTTCATTATATAAACAGTAGAAAACAGATTCTACCTCAACTGAATCGTCCGGAGTTGGAGAATGAGATTATGATTAACCGGGCAACAGTGTTGGGGGTGATGGGGATGTATATTGAAGCAATGAAAGAGTTGGAGAGAATTCGCCCGGCGAAGTTGGACAAAAGAATGTTACTGTCTTATTATCAGACTTACCGTGCCTGCTATGGCTGGCTTGCTGACTATACTACCAATAAGGAGGAAAAAAAGAAATACTTGAAAAAGACAGATTTATATCGTGATTCTATTATCAGTATCATGCCTCCGGAAACAAACAGGACGATTGTTGCAGCTGAAAAATATATAGTCAATGGTAAAGCCGACACAGCTTTAGTCATGCTTAATGATGCATTGAAAGACGTTGTTGATGAACGCCAGAAAGTTTATATCTACTATACGCTGTCCGAAGCATATAGTATGAAGAAAGATACAGAGAAAGAAGTATACTATCTGATATTGACAGCGATAGCGGATTTGGAGTCTTCAGTGAGAGAGTATGCCTCTTTGCAGAAGTTGGCCCATCTGATGTATGAGCAGGGGGATATTGATCGTGCTTACAAGTATTTGAGTTGTTCGATGGAGGACGCTGTAGCTTGTAATGCCCGTTTACGTTTTATCGAGGTAACTGAGTTTTTTCCGATTATTGATAAGGCTTATAAACTGAAGGAAGAAAAAGAACGTGCGGTTTCCCGAACCATGTTAATCAGTGTCAGCTTGTTGTCATTGTTTCTTTTGGTTGCTATCTTCTTTCTGTACCGTTGGATGAAGAAACTGTCTATCATGCGGCATGATTTGAGTTTGGCCAATGAACAGATGCAAGTAGTCAACAAAGAACTGGAGCAGACGGGGAAAATAAAAGAGGTATATATTGCCCGCTATCTGGACAGGTGTGTCAACTATCTGGATAAGCTGGAAACCTACCGTCGCTCATTGGCTAAACTGGCGATGGCATCCCGTATCGAAGATTTATTTAAGGCTATTAAATCCGAACAGTTTATCCGGGATGAGCGGGATGAGTTTTATAATGAATTTGATAAGTCTTTCCTGAAATTATTTCCGAACTTTATTTCCGCTTTTAATGAATTGCTGGTAGAAGAAGCAAGGGTTTATCCGAAATCCGATGAGCTTCTGACAACAGAACTTCGTATCTTTGCCCTTATCCGCTTGGGAGTGGTAGACAGTAACAAAATCGCTCATTTTCTCGGTTATTCTTTGGCCACTATCTATAATTATCGTAGCCGGATGCGTAATAAAGCTGCCGGGGACAAAGATCAGTTTGAGCAGAATGTAATGAACCTATAGTGCTATTCACAGATAGCAATGTGTTATTGCTTCGTAATATGCGAGCAAGTAATACTGGCATATTCAGCAAATATCCACTTTTAGTGTTCGATAATCCGCTGCATCTCTTTCTTTTTTTTCTAACTTTGTAGGCAACTAATCTAATAATAAATATACTAGAGAATGAAAAAGTTAATCTACACACTGTTCTTTGTCCTTATCTCCGTTGTAGCCAACGGGCAAGCAAAGTACGTATTCTATTTCATCGGAGATGGAATGGGAGTCAATCAAGTAAATGGTACGGAGATGTATCAGGCGGAAATTCAAAATGGCCGTATTGGCGTCGAGCCTTTGTTGTTTACTCAATTTCCGGTTGCTACCGTAGCAACCACTTTCTCTGCTAAAAATTCAGTAACAGACTCTGCAGCTGCAGGTACTGCATTGGCAACAGGAAAGAAAACCTATAATGGTGCTATTTCCGTAGGAGAAGATAAAAGTGCCATTCAAACTGTTGCTGAAAAGGCAAAGAAAGCTGGAAAAAAGGTGGGCGTAACGACTTCTGTCAGTGTAGATCATGCTACTCCTGCCGCATTCTATGCACATCAACCTGATCGTAATATGAATTATGAAATCGCTCTTGATTTGCCGAAAGCCAATTTCGATTTTTATGCAGGCGGTGGTTTCTTGAAACCTACCACTACTTATGACAAGAAAGAAGCTCCGAGCATTTTCCCTATTTTTGAAGAAGCAGGATATACAGTAGCACGTGGTTACAATGACTATAAGGCAAAAGCTGCAAAAGCAGAAAAGATGATCTTGATTCAGGAAGAAGGAGCCAATCCTTCTTGTCTGCCTTATGCCATTGATCGCAAAGAGAATGATTTGACATTGGCACAAATTACGGAAAGTGCTATTGACTTCCTTACTAAAGGTAATAATAAAGGCTTTTTCTTGATGGTAGAAGGAGGTAAAATTGACTGGGCATGCCACGCCAATGACGCCGCTGCTGTGTTCAACGAAGTGAAAGACATGGATAATGCTGTCAAAGTAGCTTATGAATTCTATAAGAAACATCCGAAAGAAACACTGATTGTGATCACAGCAGATCATGAAACAGGTGGTATCGTGCTCGGTACGGGAAAATATGCGTTGAACCTGAAAGCATTGCAATATCAGAAAAATTCTACTGACGGACTTTCACAACGTATCAGTGAATTGAGAAAATCAAAAGACAATAAAGTCACTTGGGAGGACATGAAAACATTCCTTGGCGAAGAAATGGGCTTCTGGAAACAATTCCCAATTTCTTGGGAACAGGAAAAAAAGTTGCGTGATGAGTTTGAGAAATCATTCGTGAAGAATAAAGTCGTATTTGCTGAAAGTATGTACTCTAAGAACGAACCGATGGCTGCACGTGCGAAGGAAGTGATGGATGAAATAGCCATGATAGGATGGGTAAGTGGCGGACACTCTGCCGGTTATGTTCCTGTATTTGCTATTGGTGCAGGTTCTCAACTGTTTGGTGAGAAGATTGATAATACAGAAATACCTAAAAGAATTGCGAAAGCTGCAGGATATAAATAATAGAACTGTATGAATATAAAAATAGCCGGGAGTCTTTGGACTTCCGGCTATTTTTATATGTTCTTTTAAATTATGCTTTCACACGTCCTACGTAAGAACCGTCACGAGTATCGATTTCGATTGTTTCACCCTCGCTGATGAACAAAGGAACACGTACTGTTGCACCTGATTCCACAGTTGCAGGTTTCAGTGTGTTAGTAGCTGTATCACCTTTCAGTCCTGGTTCAGTATAAGTGACTTTCATTTGCACTTTGATTGGCATATCTGCATAAAGTACAGTTTCTGTAGAAGCATCGGAAACCACATCCAATATCATACCTTCGAGTAGGAAGTCAACGCCGTTAATCAAATCGTGAGCGATAGGATGTTGGTCGAATGTTTCCTGGTTCATAAAGATATAATCTTCTCCTTCTTTATACAAAAATTGGTATGGACGACGTTCTACACGTACATCTTCCAACTTTTCACCGATGTTGAAACGGCGTTCGAGAACGTATCCGCTAACTACATCTTTCAGTTTAGTACGCATGAAAGTGTTACCTTTACCTGGTTTTACATGCAGGAATTCTATACAGAAATAGAGCTTTCCGTCCATACGGATACAAGTTCCGTTTTTGATGTCTTGAGCATTAATCATACTGCTATTTTTCTTAATCTATTATTGTTATTTAATTGTTTTCGCAGGAATTCGACTGCAAAAGTAATCTAAATCGGTAAAAAACACAAAAACTTTTGAGCAAAAATGAGTTATCTCTTGGTTAATTTAAAAAAAGTGCCTATTTTTGCAGCCCGATTACGTAGAATAATAACATAAAAACAAGATACAGTAATGAAAAGAACATTTCAACCCTCTAACAGAAAGAGAAAGAACAAACACGGTTTCCGTGAGAGAATGGCATCGGCTAATGGTCGTAGAGTATTAGCTGCTCGTCGTGCGAAAGGCAGAAAGAAACTGACTGTTTCTGATGAGTACAACGGACAAAAGTGATAATCATTTGTCATCAGGAAACAAAAAAGGCGGAGAATTTAATCTTCGCCTTTTTTGTTTCTCTGTTTTTCAAGGGGATAGTATGTTAAAAAGCGATATTATTTGCTCTTGTTTATGACTTTTTGCTTTTCTTTGTGAGATTAAATAAAACTCATAAACGAACATATGCGATGGTAGAGTATATCCGGGACCTGAAATCCCGTATCATTATAAGGTTGTTGAAATCTATAAGAGTGGGGATTATAGTTGCAGCAATTCTGGTGATGATAAGTGTCCTTGCATAATAGGTAGGGACATTTTTCATCGCCTACTTTTTAAAAGTTCAACTATTTTGTCGTATCTTTGGCGCATATTAACAGCAATGCGTATGACTATTAAAGAATTCTTTTCTTTTAAAAACAATAAATATTTCTGGGTGAATATTATCGCCATGATTGTGGTGGTGATAGTGATGATATTTGGTGTGTTGAAATGGCTTGATATACATACACATCATGGTGAAAGCGTGGTAGTTCCCGATGTGAAAGGAATGACAGTGGAAGAAGCTACGAAGATGTTCCGGAATCACGGTCTGGTATATGTGATTTCCGATACTAAATATGTCAAGGATAAAGCAGCGGGTATCATTCTTGAACTGAAACCGGGAGCCGGTGAGAAAGTGAAGGAAGGACGTACGGTATACCTGACTGTTAATACACTGGATGTCCCTTTACGTGCCATTCCTGATGTGGCGGACAACAGCTCGCTCCGGCAGGCACAGGCTAAGTTACTGAATGCCGGTTTTAAACTGAATCAGATTCAATTGGTAAATGGTGAGAAAGACTGGGTGTACGGTGTGAAATATCAGGGACGTCAGTTGGCTGCCGGAGAAAAGATTCCTTTGGGAGCTTCTTTGACATTGATGGTAGGAGACGGCTCCGGTGATATGTCGGAAGAAGAGGACTCGGTCGAAGTTTTCGTGGATACGGAGAAGCCGGTTACGTCGGAATCATCATCTGCCCAAGATGATAGTTGGTTTTAATAGATAAATAACAGAAACGGACTCGCATGATAGAGGAAGAACTTCCGGATGAACTGGAGAATGATTTGGATGATATAGAACCTGTCGGTGACGAATCCCAGCTTTACGAGCACTTCCGCGTGGTTGTAGACAAGGGGCAGGCGATGGTCAGAGTCGACAAATATCTGTTCGAACGTATTGTCAATGCTTCGCGCAACCGTATTCAGAAAGCTGCCGAAGATGGATTCGTTATGGCCAATGGCAAACCGGTGAAGAGTAGCTACAAAGTGAAACCGCTGGATGTCATTACAGTGATGATGGACCGTCCCCGTTATGAAAATGAAATTATTCCTGAAAATATTCCCCTTACTATCGTTTATGAAGATCCTTATCTGATGGTTGTGAATAAACCGGCGGGATTGGTCGTGCATCCGGGACACGGAAACTATCACGGCACGCTGGTCAATGCGCTGGCTTGGCACATGAAGGATATACCGGATTATGATGCCAATGACCCGCACGTGGGACTTGTTCATCGCATCGATAAAGATACTTCAGGCTTACTGGTGATTGCCAAGACACCGGATGCCAAAACAAATTTGGGAATTCAATTCTTTAATAAGACTACCAAACGCAAATATCGTGCTTTGGTGTGGGGTGTTGTGGAACAGGATGAAGGAACGATTGTCGGTAATATTGCCCGTAATCCGAGAGACCGGATGCAAATGGCGGTGATGTCCGATCCGACAGTGGGCAAACATGCCGTTACACACTACCGCGTACTGGAAAGACTGGGATACGTAACCCTTGTGGAATGTATACTTGAGACAGGACGTACTCATCAGATTCGTGTCCACATGAAACATATCGGTCATGTGCTGTTCAATGACGAACGCTATGGCGGTCATGAGATACTGAAAGGAACCCATTTTAGTAAATACAAACAGTTTGTAAATAATTGCTTTGACACTTGTCCCCGACAGGCTTTGCATGCTATGACGTTGGGGTTTGTGCATCCCGTCACAGGTGAAGAGATGTATTTTACTTCCGAACTTCCGGATGACATGACCCGGCTTATCGAGAAGTGGAGAGGCTATATAAGTAATAGAGAATTAGAATGAAACGCAACATCGCTATCGTAGCAGGAGGAGATACCTCTGAAATCGTAGTTTCCCTGCGTAGCGCACAGGGTATTTATTCCTTTATTGATAAGGAAAAGTATAATTTGTATATCGTGGAGATGGAAGGCCGTCGCTGGGAAGTACAATCACCGGACGGAAACAAAGTGCCGGTGGATAGAAATGACTTTAGTTTTATGAACGGAACGGAAAAGGTTGTGTTCGACTTTGCTTATATCACCATCCATGGTACGCCGGGTGAGGATGGCAGGCTGCAAGGCTATTTTGATATGATGCGTATTCCATATTCCTGTTGTGGAGTGTTGGCGGCTGCCATTACTTATGACAAGTTTACCTGCAATCAATATCTGAAAGCTTTCGGGGTGCGCATTGCCGAATCACTGTTGCTGCGCCGGGGACAATCGGTTTCTGACGACGAAGTAGTGGAAAAGATCGGCCTGCCTTGTTTTATCAAGCCTAGTTTGGGAGGTTCGAGTTTCGGGGTTACGAAAGTGAAGACAAAAGAACAAATACAACCGGCCATTGTTAAAGCTTTCGGAGAAGCGGAAGAGGTGATTGTTGAAGCGTTTATGGACGGAACGGAACTGACTTGCGGCTGTTATAAGACAAAAGAGAAGACGGTGATCTTTCCGCCTACGGAAGTAGTGACGCACAATGAGTTCTTTGATTATGATGCTAAATATAATGGACAGGTAGATGAAATCACTCCTGCGCGTATCTCGGATGAATTGACCAAACGCGTACAGATGCTGACTTCAGCTATCTATGATATATTAGGTTGTTCCGGTATTATCCGTGTAGATTACATTATAACTGCCGGTGAAAAACTGAATCTTCTCGAAGTAAACACTACTCCGGGAATGACTACTACCAGTTTTATTCCCCAGCAAGTGCGTGCAGCCGGACTGGATATAAAGGATGTGATGACTGATATTATTGAAAACAAGTTTTAAGTATTAAGTATCAAGTATCAAGTATTAACCATGCGGTTTGTACGCAGTCTAATACTTTATACTTATTACTTAATACTTGAGCACATAATACTTGAGACTTATGGATCTGACAGAGTTTAATGAAATTCGTCCTTACAATGATGAGGAACTTCCTCAAATCTTTGAGGAACTGATTGCCGATCCGGCTTTTCAGAAAGCTGCTACCGGTGCTATACCGAACGTTCCATTTGAACTTCTGGCGCAAAAGATGCGTGCCTGTAAGACTAAGCTTGATTTTCAGGAGGCATTTTGCTATGGCATTTTGTGGAAGATAGCGGCAGATCATACTGCCGGACTGACACTGGATCATACCGCCATACCGGATAAAAGCAAAGCTTATACGTATATATCGAATCATAGAGACATTATTCTTGATTCGGGCTTTCTCTCTATTTTGCTGATTGACCAGGGAATGGATACGGTAGAAATTGCGATTGGCGACAATTTGCTTATTTATCCCTGGATTAAGAAACTGGTGCGTGTCAATAAATCATTTATTGTACAGCGGGCGTTGACTATGCGGCAGATGTTGGAATCTTCAGCGCGTATGTCCCGTTATATGCATTACACCATTTCAGAGAAGAATCAGTCTATTTGGATTGCGCAGCGTGAAGGACGTGCAAAAGATTCGAATGACCGTACACAAGACAGTGTATTGAAAATGTTGGCAATGGGAGGTGAAGGCGATTTGATAGACCGCCTGATGGAAATGAATATTGCTCCTCTTGCTATTTCATACGAATATGATCCGTGTGATTTTCTGAAAGCGCAAGAGTTTCAGTTGAAGAGGGACATCGAAGGATATAAAAAGACGACACAGGATGATTTGATTAATATGCAGACTGGTCTTTTCGGATATAAAGGCAGGGTACATTTTCAGGTTGCTCCTTGCCTGAATGATGACTTGCAAGACTTGGACCGTTCGTTGCCGAAACCGGATTTGTTTGCCCGTATTTCTGCCTGTCTTGATCGCCGCATCCATCGTAATTATCGGATATATCCGGGAAATTATGTGGCGTATGATTGGCTGAATAGCACAACGGAATTCGTGTCCAATTACACGGAAGAAGAGAAACAGCAGTTTATGAACTATATTGAACAACAATTGGCAAAAATCAAGATTCCGAATAAGGATGAAGACTTTTTGCGTGAGAAGTTGTTATTAATGTATTCCAATCCGTTAGTTAATTATTTAGCAGCTTGCCGATGAAAAGAAGAAAATTACATGTTGTTTGGTTGTGGGGATTGCTTTTCCTGATGACTGCCTGTGGAGATGATGACTATTATTATCCTTCGGTGAAACTGGAATTTGTGACTGTGGAGGCTGGAGAAGACGGTCGCATACAAACGCTTATTCCTGATAAGGGAGAAGTCTTGACTGTTTCGGAAGACCGTACGGGTTCTACTATCTCTCCAAACACTTCCAGACGTGTAATGAGTAACTATGAGGTGCTTTCCGGTGAGAACACCGCTACTATATATTCTTTGCAATCGCTCATAACGCCGGTACCTAAACCGGAAGATGATCCGGTTTACAAGGACGGAATAAAGCTGGATCCGGTAGAGATGGTCAGTATCTGGCTTGGAAGGGATTATCTGAATATGATTTTGAATCTCAAGGTCAGTACGGGCAAGGGACATGTTTTCGGTATAGTGGAAGATGTGTCCGAACTTAAAACAAATGGCATTGTGAATATGTTGTTATACCATGATGCGAACAGTGATGGAGAATACTATAATCGGCGTGCTTACATTTCTGTTCCTTTGGCGCAATATATAGATGAAGAGAATCCGGGTCGGACGATAAAGGTAAAGTTTAAATATTATACGTACGATAAGGATGGCTCTCCGATAGAATCTGATAAGTACAGTGATCCCGGGTTTGACTATACTCCGGGACAGAATTGAATAATGGAGTGTATATGTTTAAATTGAATCAATTAATCGTGGGAATATTTTTGTTTCTCTCTTCCCTTTTCTCTTGTCAGCAGAAAGGGGATTTTCAATCAATGAATGTAGAGGAGTTTGATTCTCTTATTCAGAATGAGGATATACAACGTCTGGATGTTCGTACACTTGCGGAATATTCGGAGGGGCATATCACGAAGACAATGAACATCAATGTGATGGATGACTCTTTTGCTTCAATGGCTGATTCTTTGTTGCAAAAAGACAAACCGGTGGCTGTATATTGTCGCAGTGGAAAACGAAGCAAGAAGGCTGCGGCAATTTTGAGCGAGAAGGGATATAAAGTCTTTGAGCTTGATAAGGGATTTAATTCCTGGGAGGAAGCAGGTAAAGAAATAGAAAAATAAAGTGCTGATTTATCAGCACTTTATTTTTTGGGGTTATTTCAGTCCTTCCAATAATCTTTTCAGAACGACAGTTGCCGAGATTTCACGGTTGGCAGCTTCCGGAATCACAATAGATTGCGGACTTTCAATGACATCGTCTGTCACAATCATATTTCTACGAACCGGAAGACAATGCATGAAATAAGCATTGTTGGTAACTGCCATTTGGCGGTCGCTGACAGTCCAATCACGATCCTTGCTTAATATTTGTCCATAGTTGTCGCCAGAATAAGCAGCCCAGTTCTTGGCATATATGAAGTCGGCTCCTTCGAAAGCCTTCATCTGGTCATATTCTACTTTTGCATTACCTACAAATTGCGGATCAAGCTCATAACCTTCGGGATGAGTGATGATAAATTCGTAATCCGTTGCATTCATCCATTCGGCAAAGGAATTAGGAACAGCCTGTGGCAATGGACGTGGATGCGGAGCCCAGGTCATAACTACTTTGGGACGTGCTGTTTTCTTGTATTCCTCGATGGTAATCAGGTCTGCAAAGCTCTGCAATGGGTGGCGTGTTGCCGCTTCCATCGAAAAGACAGGACGTCCGGAGTGTTGGATGAATTGATTGATAATCGTTTCCTGATAGTCAAAGTCACGGTCTTCAAAACGGGCAAAAGAGCGTACTCCAATGATATCACAATAGCATCCCATCACCGGAATGGCTTCTAATATATGTTCCGGTTTATCTCCATCCATAATTACACCACGTTCAGTTTCCAATTTCCATGCACCTTGATTGATATCCAGCACCATGACATTCATTCCCAGATTGAGTGCAGCTTTCTGTGTGCTAAGGCGGGTACGTAAACTAGAGTTGAAGAAGATCATCATTAAAGTCTTGTTTCGTCCCAGTTCTACATATTTGAAGCGCTCTTTTTTGATTTCGAATGCTTCTGCAAGGGCTGATTTTAAATCGCCAATGTCCTGTACACAAGTAAATTTCTTCATATCATTTATTTTTTAATTCTTAATTAGCTTCGCTCAAAACCTTGTTTGATTTCTAACATATAGGTATAGTCTCAATTTTCAATTTCTTCTCGTTTGTCCATCTCCTTCAATGACCCATTTGTAAGAAGTGATTTCCTCCAGTCCCATCGGACCGCGTGCGTGTAGCTTTTGCGTGCTGATTCCGATTTCGGCTCCTAATCCGAATTGTGCCCCGTCAGTGAAAGCGGTAGACACATTGGTGTATACGCAAGCTGCGTCCACGATTCTGGTGAATAAGGCTGCACGTTCCCCATTCTCGGTAACAATACACTCGCTATGTTTAGAACTGTTTTCCTGAATATGTCCTAAGGCATCTTCGAAGCTCTTTACAGTCTTGACAGCCATTTTATAATCCAGAAACTCCGTGCCGAAGCTTTCTGCTTTTGCATGTTCCAAGAGCTCGGCAGGATAGTGGCCTTCCAATGCCTGGTAAGCTTGCGGATCAGCATAAATAATGACATGGCTGTCTTTTAGTTTCTCGCAAATCAGAGAGAGGTCGGCCAGTCTCTTCTCATGTATAATGGTGCAATCCAATGCATTACATACGCTAACTCTACGTGTCTTAGCATTATGAATAATGTCTGCTCCCTTGTTTGTATCCCCAAATTCATCGAAGTAAGTGTGACAGATACCTGCCCCTGTTTCAATGACAGGAATCCTTGCATTCTCGCGTACGAAATGAATAAGACTGCTGCTGCCTCTGGGGATAATCAAGTCTACGTAGCCCACAGCATTCAGTAACGCTGCCGTAGCCTCTCTATCAGCCGGAAGTAATTCTACAATGTGCGGATTGATTTTGAACTTCTTCAATACTTTGTGAATCACACTGATGATGGCCCGGTTGGAACAATCGGCGTCACTTCCTCCTTTCAATATGCAGGCATTTCCGCTCTTCAGACAAAGGGAGAAAACATCAAAGCTAACATTAGGGCGCGCTTCATAAATGATTCCTATGACTCCGAAAGGAACGCTGACTTTCGTCAACTTCATTCCATTGGGACGAACACTCTCTTTCAGCACTTTACCCAAAGGAGAGGGGAGTGTTGCTACATTGCGTGTATCTGCGGCAATGCCTTTCAAACGTTCTTTCGTCAGTTTCAACCGATCGTACTTCGGATCATTTTTGTCCATCCGTGCGAGGTCTTTTTCGTTCTCTGAAAGAATGAAAGGTGTTTCTGCAATTGCTGCGTCAGCTACTGCGTTTAAAATCTGATTGATGACATCATCATTCAGCAGGGCTAATTCCCGACTTGCTACTTGTACAGCGGCAAAGGTCTCGTTTAAATTTGTAGTCATTTGCTCCTTTTTTGCATTAAATGGAAAGATAAACTATGCAAATATAGTGAATGATGTGAATAAAACTTGTTGAAAATAGAAATAAATGTTGCTCTTTACTTATAATATTCCTTTTTGAACCAGAGTTTGGAAATGAGATTGGAAAGTACATGCCTATCTCCATCTTTTTCAATAAAGTCTCGTTCTGGCAGCATTCGTTTATTTCGTGTGATTATTTGTTTACTCTCGATTAATAAGGAATATATTTTAGGCACGGATTACACGGATTTCACGGATTTAATGCTATGATTACGAAAAGCTACCGTGTTTATCCGTGTAATCCGTGCCTAATCCTCAATTTATGATTTAGTTCATAACGGGTGCAGAAATGAGCCAAAGATGCTATCGCTGACAATAACGCGTCAATATGCCGCTTTTACTTCTTTCTCTTACCTATATTATTTTTTCAATTGCCTAACAAGTTTTCGTTTGACAACTGTCAAGCGATAGTTTAACTATAGTCAAGCGTTCGTTTAACTTAAGTCAAACGAAAACTCATTCGGCTATGAAATACATATCAATAGAGAAGCGATCACCTAAATTTAGTATCGTATGCAAATAGTGTCACTATATTACTGACATAGCGACACTATCCTTTGAATATAGCGTCATTATCCAGTCGTGATAGTGACGCTATATTTGTAACACAGAAAAGCACTCATAACCGTACAGAAACAAGCTAATTTTATTCTAAAATCGGATAAAACAGAAATTCTTATTATTAATTATTCAATGTATAGATAGTCATAATGTACTACTGGTTTCTTTCCATGCTTGCCAATCGCTTCTTGTGCCTGTTTCGAATCACAGTTCACTTTTCCAACACCGATCTGGTTTCCTTGAAAATCCATGATACGCACAATGTCATCTTTCTCAAATTCACCTTCAATATGAGTGATTCCGATCGGGAGGATGCTGACAGCTTTTTCAGAGTTTAGAACTTCTGTAGCGCATGCATTGATGTGAATTTCCCCTTTGGCAAAACCTTCGCTATGGGCAATCCATTTTTTGACACTGGATACTGGTTCGTCTGATGGTATAAAACGTGTACAAAGAGTTTCTTCAGGATGCTGTAGCAAATCTACGAGAATATTATCCCGCTTCCCGTTGGCAATAATCACTGTAATTCCTTCATCGGCAACTTTACGGGCAATATTGGTTTTCGTCAACATTCCCCCTCGTCCGAAACTGGACTTAGTTGTCTGAATATAGTTGGATAAGTCTTTGCCGTGACCGATCTTCCGGATAACAGAAGAGTTAGGATCGGAAGGAGAACCATTGTAAATCCCGTCAATATTACTTAGGATAATGAGTGCCTGCGTATCCATCATGGAAGCGATGAGTCCGGACAATTCATCATTATCGGTGAACATCAGCTCGCTGACGGAAATCGTATCGTTTTCGTTGACAATAGGAATGACATTATTTTCAAGCATTACCGTCATGCAATTTTTCTGATTCAGATAATGGCGGCGAGTACCAAAACTTTCCTTCGTTGTCAGTACCTGACCCACAGGGATATTGTGCTCGCGGAAAAGTTCGTAGTAACGGTTGATTAGTTTGGCCTGACCCACAGCAGAAAATAACTGGCGCTGATCTACACTATCGAGTTTTTTCTGCGGATGCACTTCACTGCGTCCGGAAGCAACAGCTCCCGAAGAAATCAAAATGATTTCCACCCCGGACTTATGTAATTCCGCTATCTGGTCAACAAGTGCCGACATACGGGTAACGTCCAGCGTTCCGTCGCGGCGTGTCAATACATTGCTTCCTACTTTTACTGCGATTCGTGTAAATTCCTGTTTCATCCTTACTAACGATTTGAAAGCGCAAATATAGAGCTTTTTGCCGATATGTTACCAAAACAGGCTAAAAAGAATTATCTTTGCAGCCAGATAGAGAAAAGATTAACAATGAAACATACAAATCCACAAGTAGAACAGATGACCTCCTTCATTGTAATGGATGTGTTGGAGAGGGCAAACGAATTACAGAAACAAGGTGTTGATATTATTCATTTGGAAGTTGGTGAACCCGATTTTGATGTGCCGTCTTGTGTGTCGGAAGCAGCAAAAGCGGCTTATGATCGTCATCTTACTCACTATACGCATTCTTTGGGGGACCCGGAACTGCGGCGGGAAATTGCTGCTTTTTATCTACGGGAATATGGAGTGATGGTAGATCCGGATTGTATTGTAGTGACTTCCGGTTCTTCTCCATCCATTCTTCTTGCATTAATGTTGCTCTGCAATACGGATAGCGAAGTGATTCTTTCCAATCCGGGATATGCTTGTTACCGTAATTTTGTGTTGGCTACCCAGGCTAAACCCGTTTTGGTTCCTTTGTCTAAAGAATATCTGCAATACGACATAGAAGCTATTCGCAAATGTGTGAATCCACATACAGCGGCTATCTTTATCAATTCTCCGATGAATCCGACCGGAATGTTGCTGGATGAAAAATTCTTGAGAGAAGTGGCAGCACTGGGAGTTCCTGTTATTTCAGATGAGATTTATCACGGACTTGTCTATGAAGGACGTGCGCACAGCATTCTTGAATATACCGATCAGGCTTTTGTCCTGAACGGATTTTCTAAACGTTTTGCAATGACGGGTCTTCGGCTGGGTTATTTGATCGCACCTAAATCTTGTATGCGTTCTTTGCAGAAGTTGCAGCAGAATCTATTTATTTGTGCGTCCAGCGTTGCTCAACAGGCTGGGATTGCTGCATTACGGCAGGCTGATTCGGATGTGGAACGGATGAAGCAGATTTATGATGAGCGTCGCCGGTACATGATTGCTCGTCTTCGGGAAATGGGGTTTGAGATTAAAGTAGAACCTCAAGGAGCATTTTACATTTTTGCCAACGCACGTAAATTTACAACCGACTCTTATCGCTTTGCATTCGATGTACTCGAGCATGCGCATGTCGGCATTACTCCCGGGGTAGACTTTGGAACGGGAGGTGAAGGATATGTACGCTTCTCCTATGCAAACTCATTGGAGAATATCAAAGAAGGACTGGACCGTATCAATCGCTACCTTTCTCGTCCCGGCTTCTGATTAGCTCGGTGGCTGCTTCGTATTCTTCCTCTGTCACGAGGACGGATACGGAAGGAGCGATATAGGGTGCTAATGTCCCCATAATTCCATCTTTAATCACACAACGGATGTTGTTGCTTTCTAATAACCCTTTAATGATCTCGGCTTCCCAAGGGGATCCGGAGAATACTTCTATTGCCTTGCTGTAATCTTCTTCTTTCATGCTCTTACTTATTAGGGGTTGTTATTTACAAATATAACAAAAAAGAGAGAGAAATAGTTATTTATTTTCTTAAAAATTATTCGAGTGTGATATGTTTTACGCTAATCTGCTGTTTCAGGAAAGTAGAGGCCGATTCTGAAAACTTTTCTTCCGCTTCGGTTGTGTAAAACTGGCAGTTGCCATTCTTGGTACATTTGGCATCCATTTCGGGATGTCTCTTCAGATAGTCTTTCAGGCTTTCTGCGACATACTCTCCTTGTGCAATTATACTGATATGATCCGGAATGTATTGCCGGATTTTAGGTAGGAGTATGGGGAAATGGGTACATCCGAGGATGACAGTATCTATTTGAGGATCCTTTGACAGTAATTGGTCGATGTACTTCCGGATAAAATAGTCGGCTCCTTCGTCTTGTGATTCGTTATTCTCAACTAAGGATACCCACATCGGACATGCCGTTCCACTTACCTGAATTTCAGGAAACAGTTTATGTATTTCTAATGGATACGACTCGGATTTGATGGTGCCTGCTGTTGCCAGTACACCGATATGCTGATTCTTGCTAATCTCTCCAATACATTCTACAGTGGGACGGATGACTCCGAGCACACGGCGGGCAGGATCGATTTGGGGTAAATCATTCATCTGAATGCTACGCAAAGCTTTGGCGGAAGCTGTATTGCAAGCTAATATAACCAGATGGCATCCCATATCAAACAGCTTGTTGACGGCTTGTCGGGTGAATTCGTATACGACTTCGAAAGAGCGCGTTCCGTAGGGGGCACGTGCATTATCTCCCAAATAGATATAATCATATTCCGGTAATACTTCTCTAATCTTGTCTAAGATGGTCAGACCTCCGTAGCCGGAGTCGAATACTCCGATTGGGCCGGGCGTATGGGATAGATGTTGCTTCATGACAAACCTGATTTATATATGCAAATGTACACCAAAAAAAGGGAAAGAGAAAGAAGATGATCCTTCTTTCTCTTTCCCTTTTGGTATTTCTTTATTCTTGGTCAGATCTTATTTGATACCAAGATTTGCTTTTACCTTGTTAGTCAAGTTGATGCTCTGTGATTCGTTCACGTAAGGAATCGAAGTTCTTGCCAGGTCGAAGATATAGATCACGCCTTCAGCAGCACCTACTGCTTTGATGGCATTGTCCAACTTCTGGTAGATAGGAGCCATTGCATCATTTTGGGCTTTCTGCATTTGTTGTTGAGCATCCTGTTGGAATTGCTCTTGTCTCTGCATCATATCCTGCAACTCTTTTTGTCTTCTTTCAGCGATGTTGGGAGGAAGAGAATCCTTAGCGATAGCTTGTTGGAATTCCTGATATTTCTTGTTGAATTCTTCCTGCGTTCTCTGTAGTTCGGCAGTAAGTTGTTTTTCTAAAGTCTGAATATCATTTTGGGCTTTGGTGAATTCCGGCATCACAGTGATGATTTCCTGTGCATTAATGTGGCCGAATTTCAGGTTCTGTGCAAATACACCCATTGGGAGTGCAAGCAACATTACAAGTGCAATTTTTTTTAGCATAGTTCTATAATTTATTTGAATGATTTTTAGTTATTTCCAGCTGCAAATGTATGAAATTAATTTGAATATCCTAATTTTCTTAGGATTTCATCACTAATATCTATGCGTGGATTTGCAAATATTATACCTGTAGCAGAGGCTCTGTCGATTACCAAATCATATCCATGTTGCTGTGATATAGCTTTTACAGCTTCATAGATATCGTCTTGGATCGGAGTAATCAACTTGTCTCTCATCTTGGCTAATTCGCCTTCCGGACCGAAGTAACTACGCTTCAGTTCGGCTGCTTCTTTTTCCTTTGCTACGATTGCATCTTCTGTCTTTGTTTTTTGTGTGGCAGAAAGAGTGGAAGATTTTGCCTGGTAATCCTGGAACATCTTCTGTGCTTCTTTAGCCAGAGCTTCTACTTCACTCTGGTATTTTTTCGTAGCTTCTTGCATTTGCTCATTAGCGCTTTGAGCTGCCGGAATATTCTTCATAATATATTCCGTATCGATCAGTGCAAATTTCTGTGCATTTGCTGCCATGCTGACAGTAAATAGCATCATAATTAATAGAACAGACTTTCTCATAACGTTTAGTTTTTGATGATACATTAGAATTCTTGTCCTAAGATAAAGTGGAACTGGCTTCCTCCATATTGTTTAGAACCAAATACTTTGTCGAAACCGTAACCCCAGTCAATACCCATCATACCAATCATCGGAAGGAAGATACGAACACCGACACCGGCAGAACGTTTCAACTCGAATGGATTGAATTTCTTGATATCATGCCATGCGTTACCTGCTTCAAGGAAACCTAACACATAAATGTTAGTACTTGTTTCCAGCATCAACGGATATCTTAATTCGATGCCGAGACGTGCATAGGCATAACCTTCAGAACCGTATGGTGTTAATGAGCTGTTTTCGTAACCACGCAAAGCGATACTTTCAGTTGCATAAGTTGAATAACCGGTCATACCGTCACCACCTACGTCGAATGTACCGAACGGAGATTTCTTGTATTGGTTATAGTGACCCAACAGACCGAATTCCGTACGTGTCATTAATACCAGACATTTTGGATGAGCAACCGGATCCATCAGCGGAGTATATGTTTTGCCTTTGAATTTCCATTTGTGGTATTCTATCCATTTATGAAGTTTATTCATGTTGTCCTGGGTGATGCTACCTGTTTCAGGGTTGCTGTAATATCCCTTATAGTCTTTACCGTCCATCAACGAGTAAGGCGGTGTGAACTGAACTGACAGTGAGAAATCTGAACCCGAACGAGGGAAGATTGGGTTGTCAATAGAGTTACGAGCCAAAGTCAATGAAATGCTAAGGTCATTACATTTACCGTTGGTTACCGGGAAATACTGCCAGTCACTCAAGTTATAGCGTTGGTAAGCTAATTCAGCGGAAAGAGTGAAGTAGTCATCCGGCCATTTCAGACGTTTACCCCAACCTACGGAAAGTCCCCACATCTTGATAGATTTATCCGGGTCATAATAGTTTTCGTAGTTGTTATAGTTACCATAGTTATACATACCATAACCACCGTAGCCGCTATACATACTGTTGTAGTAGTTGTTGAAGTAGCTGGAGTTATAGTAACGGCTGCTGATATCTGTTTGTACAGAGAAGAATGCCGATACGGAGAATGAGTTCGGACGTTTACCGCCAAACCATGGGTCGAAGAATGAAATACTGTATGACTGGTAGTATTTAGCATTCGTCTGTCCGCTGATAGTCAATGTCTGACCGTCACCTTGTGGAAGGATACCACGGTAGTTTTCACCCGGGTGCAACAAGTTGGCTACGGAGAAGTTGGTGAACTTCAAGCTCAACTTACCGATAATACCTGTCTGTCCCCAACCAGCAGAGAATTCCACTTGGTCGTTGGCTTTGGAAGTCAAAGGCAAGCCTATGTCAACAGTTCCGTTCATCGGATCCGGTTGAATATCCGGTTGCAGCTTTTCCGGGTCAAAGTGTCCCATCTGCTGGATTTCACGCAAGGAACGCATCAAGTCTTCTTTGCTGAACAATTGTCCCGGACGAATACGAAGTTCCCGGCGAACAACGTTTTCATACAAACGGTCATTACCACTGATCTTGATCTTATTGATAGTAGCCTGACGGCCTTCATAGATTCTCATTTCGAGGTCGATAGAGTCGCCGACAATATTTACTTCTACCGGGTCGAGGTTATAGAACAGGTAACCGTTGTTGTAATATAAGTTACCGATAGCGTCATCATCTGTAGAAACACGTTCGTTCAATAACTTCTGGTTGTATACGTCACCTTTCTTCATGCGAAGCAAGAAGTTCAACTGTTCTGACGGATAAAGAGTGTTACCCACCCATGTAACATTACGTAGATAATATTTCTGTCCTTCGTCTATATTCAAATAAACGTTTACAGTCTTTTCGTCATACTGTGAAACGCTGTCTTTTACAATCATTGCATCACGGTATCCCAACTCATTATACTTGTCGATAATCAGCTGCTTATCTGCTTCGAAGTTTTCCGGCACGAATTTTTTGGTGCGGAACAAATTGCGAAGTTTACCTTTCTCATTGGTTTTCTTCATTACTTTCTTCAGCTTGGAAGCCTTGATTGCATGATTACCAACGATTTGGATTTCGTGTACTTTGATTTTTTCTTTCTTGTCGATATCAATGTCAACGATCACCTGATTTTCGCTGGATGGATCGTCTTTCTGCGAGATAATAACTTCTGCATTTTTGAATCCTTTATCGTCGAAATAGCGTTTGATCAATGTCTTGGCACGGTCTACGGTATTCGGAGTGATTTGCATACCTTTTACCATCCCTAACTTGGCCTCAAGATCGGTGCGTTCGGACTTCTTCACACCGTGATAGCGCACATCTGCGATACGCGGGCGTTGTGTCAGACTGATTTTTAACCAGATTTTGTCGCCTTCAATTTTCTCGGCTGTGATTTGTACATTTGAGAACAAACCATGACGCCAATAACGTTTGATTGCTCCAGTAATTTCGTCACCCGGCACAGTAATTGTTTGTCCTACCGATAGTCCGGATAGTCCAATCAATACATAGTCTTCATAATTCTTTACGCCTTCGACTTTAATATCTGCTATCTCATACTTTTTGGGTGTTCCAGAGTATAAGATGACAGGTTTCGAGTCTTCATCAGTGTTAGCATTTTGCGCAATGCCTGTTGTCGCAAAGCAGCACAGGCAGACAAACGTTATGAATATAAAGGAAATACGATAATGCATTTATGTTATAATTTGATGTTTCGAGTTATATTAGCTGATCTGTTCACTGGTTTTGCCGAATCGGCGTTCCCTTTGTTGATATTCCCAAATGGCTTTGTAGAGTTCTTCTTTGTTGAAGTCAGGCCAAAAAGTATCACAAAAATAAAGCTCCGAATAAGCGCATTGCCATAAGAGGTAATTGCTTAGCCGGATTTCTCCTCCCGTGCGGATCAGTAGATCCGGGTCGGGCATAAACTTAGTTTCCAGATGAGATGCGATGCATTCATCAGTTATTTGTTCGGGAGATATTTCTCCAGTTTTTATCAGTGTTGCTATTTGTCGTACAGCTTCGGTTATTTCCCAACGGGATGAATAACTAAGAGCTAATACCATACACATGCCACTATTTTGGGATGTGCGTTCTATGCATGATGCCAAACTTTTCTGAACTTCAACAGGTAACTTTTTGAAATCACCGATTACATTGAAGCGGATATTGTTTTTCATCAATGTCTCTTCTTCAATAGATTCTAGCAATAGATTCATCAGAGCCGCAATTTCGTCTTGCGGCCGATTCCAGTTCTCGGTTGAGAAGGTGTACAGTGTCAGGTACTTGATTCCCAAACGGGCGGCATCTTCGGTAATATTCTGTACCGTTTCTGCGCCAGCACGGTGACCATAAGTACGTTCTTCCCCTCGTTGTTTTGCCCATCGTCCGTTCCCATCCATAATGATGGCCACGTGTTGTGGTATCCGAGTTTTGTCTATTTGTTCTATATAGGACATCTTTTTATTTTAAACGTATACGTTTTTATTTGCCAGCTTTTGCCAAATCAAACCATAGCTGATTAAGACGGCCACGCCAAACTTCTAAATCATGATTATAAGTACGTGTTTCAGTTGTAGTCGACTTAGTGCTTTCTTCTTTTTCTACCTCTTCTTTGAAGCTGGCACTTCCTTGACTAAATATAATCCATAGATTTTGAGTCGCAGGGTCTAGTACCATTGAGTAATTCGTTCTACCTCTGAATTCAGGATCTACGCTAGGGTTTGGAGTTCCTCCTTTGCTCCAATCTCTATGAGGGAATGCAAACTTGGGGTTAGCTTTTCTCCAGAATAATCCTTGATTGGAAACATAAATAGAACTGAAATTTTGGCCAAATATATATACTAAGTCATTGTAATATATGATAGATGGTTGAGTATATTTAGGACAGTATGCAACGGAGGAAGTTGTTGAGAACTCAATCCATTTACTTCCGTCATACGCCCATACAATGGTCGTTTCTAATTCGCTGTCATCAGCCAAAGTCACCGTCTCTGTATCTCCCACCAAAAGGACAGATTTGATATTTGTCGCAGACTTATATACTGTGTAGGATATATTTTTAGTTGGGAAATTAGCAGGTACTTTTCCTCCATTTTCTGCTTCATCCAAAGTCTCTTGTGGCATATCATTTGTTTGATAATAGAAATAGCGTTGGTTATCGGCTCCTTTCTTTGTATAACAAATTCTGCTGATATCGTTATTGGTCAATGTGGCTAGAAGTAACTCCACTCCTTCACCAAACATACTTGATTTACTCCAATTTATACCATCAGCAGATTCATATACATAACCATCACCTGCGGATGTAGCATATAACATAGGTAGGCTTCTGTTGAATTGGAATGTGACGATAGAAGTCGGAAGTTTGCCTTCCGGTAATCCCACAGTTTGTGCTTTGTCCCAGTTACCGAAGTTAGTTAAAGAATTCTTATGCCTATATAATTCTTTATTATCTTTATCTATAGAGTATGTAAAGACTTCATTACCAAAAATAATGGATTTTTGTTCTCCTGTAATTTGGATTTGGTTATTAATTTTATCCATATACTTCCATCTCAACGAATCAGGATCATGCCGATGTACATTTACCTTAATAGTATATTCCTTAGTCTGATTAGGAGATACTCCTGCTAAAGCTTCTGTCGACCATACCTTTATAATAAGTGGTTCTCGGAGATCAATAGAATCATTGATGTTTATGACAGAATCGTTACCGCTTTTGTCTTTCATTGTTACGACACCAGATGCCGTAGTTAATGTTTTGATTAAAATCTTGTCAATGATGGTGTCGGCATGAACAGGAAGAGAGTCTTCGTTATAAATTTCACGTGATAATTGATCAATAGTGAATTTATAACTCCCAAGGCCTGCTGTGTCAAGTTCAAACGCATGGATAGTTGCATCCGGGCTATATTCGATGTTATTATCGTCATCAAGACATGACGTTATAACAAATGACACCATGAAAAAACTCGCAATGAATGATAAAAACTTTATTCTCATTTGAAAGATTGTGTTTATTTACAAGTTGCAAAAATAGAAACATTTTTTCCGATAATGAACATTACAGGTAAGTTTTATATAAAATTATAGATAATAATACTGTTTTTATCGACGTAAAACCCCCTGAATAGAACTATCTTAGCTATATCCGGTGAACATAATGCCAAAATTGTCTTTCGAAGTGTTCTTCTATCGAATAACTATAATTATCGTTCATTTGGGGTGCTTTAACACCGGAATGTAGCCAGCTGGGGCACTTCTCGATATACGCCTCGTCCCATAGTTCATTATCGATGAATGATTGCAGCAATTGACTGCCTCCTTCTACCAGTAAGGATTGTATTTTCCGTTGATACAGTACCTCCATAATCTGCTCCAGTGGGTTATGATTGAAGTCGATGGAGATATATGTGATGTTGGTTCTTTCTGGCTGTTTCTTTTCAGTAAAGACTAATGTTGGCACATTTTCATCGAATATTTGTAAATCATTCGGAAGAGATAATGTGCGATCTAATACGATGCGTATTGGATGATGCCCATACCAGTTGCGTACCGTTAGCGACGGATTATCCAATAAAGCCGTTCGTCTGCCTACCATAATAGCATCGGCCTCCGCTCTTTTTTTATGTACTAGCATTGAAGTGAGAGGAGAGGAGAGTATCACAGGCATTCCACCTGTACGTTCTATGTCAATAAAATGATCGGCTGACTCTGCCCATTTTAACGTGATAAAAGGCCGATGAAGTGTATTGAAAGTAATAAAACGACGAATCAGCGATTGACATTCTTCCTCTAATATGCCGACTGTAACTTCCCGTCCGGCATCCAGTAATTTCTGAATTCCTCGTCCGGTTACTTCAGAAAAGGGGTCCTGGCAGCCGATAACAATGCGTGGAATCTGTTTCTCTATAATCAGATCCGCACAAGGAGGCGTTTTCCCGTAGTGGGAGCAAGGTTCCAGACTGACATAAATCGTAGAATGTTTCAATAAAGACTCATCTTTGACAGAGCGGATTGCGTTGACCTCCGCATGTGCCTCTCCGCAACGAATGTGATAGCCTTCACCGATAATACGTCCGTTACATACGATAACAGCCCCTACCATCGGGTTTGGAGGCACATTGCATAACCCGTTCTTTGCAAGCTCAATGCAACGCCTCATGTATTTTTCTTCTTCCATTTTGGTGCTCTTCGCCATATTATTCTTACTTTTGCACTCCGAAATTGTGAAAATATGAATCGTATCACCGCTTACATTCGCCATTCTTTGCAGGAAATCTATCCGCCGGAAGAGATAAAAGCTCTTTCAATGCTGATTTGTTGCGACATGTTAGGCTTAGATGCGCTCGATATTTACATGGGCAAAGATATAATTTTATCCGAATGCAAACAGCGTGAATTAGAAAACATTATATTCCGTTTACAGAAAAATGAACCTATACAGTACATTCGCGGTTTTGCAGAGTTTTGTGGAAGGAATTTTAAGGTTGCTTCCGGCGTGTTAATCCCTCGGCCGGAGACCGCGGAACTCGTAGAGCTAATAGTAAAGGAGAACCCGAATGCACGTCGTTTGTTAGATATAGGTACAGGAAGCGGATGCATTGCGATCTCTCTGGATAAAAAACTTCCGGATGTAGCCGTAGAGGCTTGGGATATTTCGGAAGAAGCGTTGTCTATTGCCTGTAAAAACAATGAAAATTTAGAAGCCGGGGTGAGATTTCTGCAAAGAGATGTGCTGTCCGATGACTGGGAAAAAGTACCGTCTTTTGATGTGATCGTCAGTAATCCGCCTTATGTGACTGAAACGGAAAAGAACGAAATGGACGCTAATGTCCTTGAGTGGGAGCCGGGTTTGGCTTTGTTCGTTCCTGATGAGGACCCTTTACGGTTTTATAATCGTATAGCCTGTCTGGGAAGTGAATTGTTATTGCCGGGCGGAAAACTTTATTTTGAAATCAACCAGGCCTATGGCCGGGAAACAGCACACATACTTGAAATGAACCAATATCGTGATGTTCGTGTTATAAAAGACATATTTGGAAAAGATAGAATAGTTACAGCTAACCGATGAGTGCACAATTAACTGATGAAGAGGCTTTAAATCGCGTAGCCTCTTACTGCTCCACTGCCGAGCATTGCCGGGCAGAAATAAATGAGAAGTTACAACGTTGGGGGATTGCCTATGATACCATTGCGCGTATTCTTGACCGACTGGAATCAGAGAAGTTCATTGATGATGAACGTTTCTGCAGGGCTTTTGTGAATGACAAGTTCCGCTTTGCCAAGTGGGGGAAAATGAAAATAGCCCAAGGGCTTTACATGAAGAAAATCCCTTCTGATGTGGCATGGCGTTATCTGAATGAAATTGATGAAGAAGAATATCTTTCTATTCTGCGTGACTTGCTGACTTCCAAGCGGAAAAGTATCCATGCAGCAGACGATTACGAATTGAATGGAAAGCTGATGCGATTCGCTATGAGTCGTGGATTTGAATTGAAAGATATCAAGCGTTGTATTGACATTCCCGATGAAGAGGAACAAATTGACTGAAAAAATAAACGGATTCTTCTTTTTATTCTCATTCAATTTCTGTACTTTTGCGGCAAATAATTAATAGTTAGTTTAGTTATGAAAAACTTAGAGAGACTATTTGCGGAGAAACTGTTGAAGATTAAGGCTATTAAACTTCAACCCGCTAACCCTTTTACATGGGCTTCTGGATGGAAATCCCCCTTTTACTGTGACAACCGTAAAACTCTGTCCTATCCTTCTCTTCGTAATTTTGTGAAGATTGAAATTACACGTCTGATATTAGAACGATTCGGACAGGTGGATGCGATTGCTGGTGTGGCTACAGGCGCTATTCCGCAGGGAGCTTTGGTAGCTGATGCATTGAATCTGCCGTTCGTGTATGTTCGTTCTACCCCCAAAGATCATGGATTGGAAAACCTGATTGAAGGTGAACTTCGTCCGGGCATGAAAGTCGTAGTCGTAGAAGATTTGATTTCTACTGGTGGTAGTAGTTTGAAGGCTGTTGAAGCAATTCGTCGCGATGGTTGCGAAGTGATCGGTATGGTTGCAGCGTATACATACGGATTCCCGGTAGCTGAAGAGGCGTTCAAAAATGCGAAGGTGACTTTGGTAACATTGACCAATTATGAAGCAGTACTTGATGTCGCTCTTCGTACAGGCTATATTGAAGAAGAAGACATACAGACATTGAACGAATGGCGTAAAGACCCTGCTCATTGGGATGCTGGAAAATAAGATTCATTTTTTGATCAAACATATTTGGTAAAAAGAACTGTTCGGACAATACTTGGCCGGATTGTTCTTTTTTTGTTTTATACTAATAGAAATTTATGAGTAATTTTGAGAGTAGTGTCAAGGTAATACCTTACAGTCAGGAACGCGTATATAATAAACTTTCGGATTTGAGTAATCTGGAAGCTGTCAAAGATCGTTTACCGAAAGATAAGGTACAGGATTTGAGTTTTGATTCGGACACGTTAAGCTTTAGTGTCCCTCCTGTTGGGCAACTGACTTTGCAAATTGTAGAGCGTGATCCATGTAAATGTATAAAGTTGGCAACAACTAACTCTCCACTTCCCTTTAATATGTGGATTCAACTGGTTGAAACTGCAGAAGAAGAGTGCAAGGTGAAGGTGACTATCGGTATGGATCTTAATCCGTTTATGAAAGCAATGGTACAGAAACCTCTTCAGGAGGGTTTGGAGAAGATGGTTGATATGCTGGCAGTTATTGAATATTAAAAAACAAGTATTAAGTATTAGGTATTAAGTATTAACCGCAGTCACTTTGGCTCATGCTGTTGTGCTTAATACTTAATACTTAACACTTAATACTTAACACTTAATACTTAAACTTATTTTTTATGGCACAGAAACTTTGGGAGAAGTCCGTACAGGTGAATAAGGATATCGAACGTTTCACGGTAGGTCGTGATCGTGAGATGGATCTTTATTTGGCCAAGCATGATGTGCTCGGCTCTATGGCTCACATTACGATGCTTGAAAGTATCGGTTTGTTGACAAAAGAAGAACTGGAACAGTTGCTGGCAGAGTTGAAGAGTATTTATGCCTCGGCTGAAAAAGGTGAATTTATCATAGAAGACGGGGTGGAAGATGTACATTCACAGGTAGAACTGATGTTGACCCGTCGTTTGGGTGATATCGGAAAGAAAATACATAGTGGTCGTTCCAGAAATGATCAGGTCTTATTGGATTTGAAACTTTTTACCCGTACACAAATAAAAGAAGTTGCCGAAGCTGTAGAGCAACTTTTCCATGTACTGATTCGTCAGAGCGAACGATATAAAAACGTTTTGATGCCAGGGTATACCCACTTACAGATTGCAATGCCTTCTTCTTTTGGTTTGTGGTTTGGTGCCTATGCCGAGAGTCTCATGGACGATATGCTGTTTTTGCAGGCCGCATTTAAAATGTGTAATCGTAATCCATTAGGTTCTGCAGCAGGGTATGGTTCGTCCTTTCCTTTGAACCGGACAATGACAACCGACTTGCTTGGCTTTGATTCGATGAATTACAATGTTGTGTATGCTCAAATGGGGCGTGGGAAAATGGAACGTAATGTTGCTTTTGCATTGGCTACGATTGCCGGAACCATTTCCAAGTTAGCTTTTGATGCCTGCATGTTTAATAGCCAGAACTTTGGTTTCGTGAAATTGCCCGATGACTGTACCACGGGGTCCAGCATTATGCCCCATAAGAAGAATCCCGATGTTTTTGAACTGACACGTGCTAAATGTAATAAACTGCAATCGCTTCCTCAACAGATCATGATGATTGCGAATAATTTGCCTTCCGGCTATTTCCGTGATTTGCAGATTATAAAAGAAGTTTTCCTGCCTGCTTTTCAGGAATTGAAAGACTGTTTGCAGATGACAACTTACATCATGAATGAAATAAAGGTCAATGAGCATATCCTCGATGATGATAAATACCTCCTTATTTTTAGCGTGGAAGAAGTGAATCGTCTGGCGCGTGAAGGTATGCCTTTCCGTGATGCATATAAGAAGGTTGGTTTGGATATTGAAGCTGGAAAATTCTCTCATACAAAAGAAGTACACCATACTCATGAAGGTAGTATTGGCAACCTTTGCAATGCGGAAATCTCAGCATTGATGCAGCAAGTGATCGATGGATTCAACTTTTGTGGAATGGAGAAAGCGGAGAAAGCACTGCTTGGAAGATAAAATAAACTTTCGGAGGATAGTTTTTTAAACTTTCCTCCGAAAAGATTTGGCAGAAACAAGTAAACTGCTTATCTTTGCACCCGTTGAAAAAACGCGGAAATAGCTCAGTTGGTAGAGCATAACCTTGCCAAGGTTAGGGTCGC